>Ga0315282_10014275_pt1 | contig 11855 bp, 8 predicted proteins | sample YL17G07_20_MG_FD_203693 | JGI IMG/M metagenome (GOLD analysis project Ga0315282, IMG submission 203693) | Sediment microbial communities from Yellowstone Lake, YNP, Wyoming, USA - YL17G07_20 | ecosystem: Environmental > Aquatic > Freshwater > Lake > Sediment | place: USA: Wyoming | collected... | reverse complement strand
GGGTGGTAAGGGCTGCGGCTGCGGATTCGTCAGAATCAGTGCTCCCTTTTGTTCTCTTGATTCGGTAGGGGGGGAGTGTCCAACAAACGCTGTTCGCGGAGGTCCTCCTGCTCGAGGTGCTGCATCAGCGTTGTGCGCGCGGAAAAATATCTCACCAGACTGCCACCCAGCCGGCGCGGCACCACTACCACCTGATTGTAGGCCATCTGCCGCCAGGAGATGGGGCCGCGGTTGGGAATCATCTTTGTCCCCCACTGGAAAACAAAGCCTAGATTCCAGACGATGAACGCACTGACCATCAGCGCGCCCAAGGCCCAGGCTCGTGCGGGGCGGCGGAAGACGGCCCCCCAGCGATCCAGTGCGGCGGCCAGGCCAACGACGAAAAGCGGTGTCAAAGAAACAAAGAAACGGTTGCCAAACGCCGAGAACCCGTCCCAGTTCGGATAACTCGCGATGAGATAGTAGAAAGTCAATCCGACTACCAGCAGATATCCGGCAAACTCGCGGTCGCGGCGGCGAAGCAGAACCAGCCCCACAAGCGCCGGGATCAAGATCGGCGTCCAACTCAGCAAGCCATGTGTGGAGGAGAACAACACCTTGAAGAGAACCGGCGCCGCCCAAGCCCAGTCGTGCAGGTGCTCGTATCCGAGCCGAAAAGGGCTCCCGTACATGATCTGCCGCGTCACCAGCGTGGGCAGGAACGCCACGACCGCCACGAGCACATAGAGTAGATGAAGGGAGAAGAGCTGTCGGATCTCGCGCCCCTGGCCCTGCGGAGAGCGCCAGATCTGCCGATAGTTCTTGATCGCTTCGAGTAGTGGGATGAAAAGAAAGACGAAATTCGGGTAGTAAACGTCCAGCATCAGCCCGGAAATAGCCCCGAGGGTCACCCACTGCGCCGTGCTCCGCCGCCCGCGCGTGCGGTGCCAGTACCAGAGGAAAAGCGAGGTGACGAAGGCGGAGTGCGCATGGGACCAGGAAGGATTGAAGTACATGTAGACGACGAGCGAGCTGGCGAACCAGATTCCCACCGTGGCCAGGAAGGCCCAGCGTTCCTCAAAATACTTCCGCGCCAAACGATAGGCGAGATAAAGGCCGAGGAAACCGTAGAATGCGGTGGCCAGCGCCATCGTCACCGTATAAGGCCGAGAGAATCCGTCCGCCGGCACCGTCGCGCCCAACCCGTGTGAGGCTTTCACGCAGACGTGGACCCCCACAAGAAAAGGCGCCCAGAGAATCGAGGGCCCCACCGCCTGGTGGTTGTAGACGTAGCCGGTGGGAGTATAGGCGGTGGCCTTGAGCTTCCCCGTCGAATTGTCCGCCACATTCAAGACCAAGCCAAGGTTCCCCTGCCGGTACTCATTCTCGAAGCGTAAGTCGCCATCGATCAGCAGTGAGCGAACGTAGGCGTAGTATCCCACCCCGTCCCCCCGCACCCAGGGATTGACCAGCGGGAGGCTGATAAGAAAAACCACGAAGAGGCCGCGCTCGTACTTTGAAAGGGACCGCCAGCGCGCAAGTAGCTTCATGGAATATGTCTCGCCGTGACAGGGCGGCAGGTCACCGATATCGCAGGATGCACCAGAGCGCTCTTGCTCCGTCCTTCCAGCCGATTTTCTTTCCTTCGGCGTAGGTGCGCCCCCAGTAGGAGATGGGGACTTCATACACACGCCAGTTGCCCGCCGCCACCTTCGCCGTGATCTCTGGCTCGAAGCCGAACCGGTCCTCTCGCAGTTGAATGCTCTCCAGCACTTCCCGGCGGAAGACCTTGTAGCAGGTCCAGACATCGGAAAGATTCAAGCCGGTGAAGGCATCCGAGAGCAGGGTCAAGAACCGGTTCGTAACATAGTGCCAGAAGTAAAGAACGCGATGCGGGCCGCCCAGAAACCGCGAGCCATACACCACGTCCGCCATCCCTTTCTCGATAGGCTCCAACAATGTGAAGTATTCCTGGGGGTCGTTCTCCAGGTCGGCATCTTGGACGACCACCAACTCTCCGCGGGCTGCCTGGAACCCGCGTCGCAAGGCCGCGCCTTTCCCCTGATTCCGCTCCTGCAAAAGGACCCGGATGTTGTCCGTCGGCAACCGATGTCCAGTCCCGGGCAGGGTCACCGCGGCGGGCGGCGACTGGGCGGCGCTGGCGGCCAGTTGCTCGAGCAGTTCCCGCGAGCCATCCCGGGAACAATCATCAATGATGATGATTTCTTTCTGAATCTCGACTGACTGAACACGGTGCAGAATCTCTTCAATCGTGGTCCGTTCGTTATATACGGGCATGACCACGGAGAGCTTTGGTCGGTCGCCTTGTTTACCCATAAACTCAGTTTTTCACTCTTGCTCTTATCGGCGCCGCGGGCGATTCCCCACCAGAGTGTTATCGGCGGATCGCCTCCTGAAAATAGGGGAGAACCCGGCGCAACCCTTCCGCCCGGGAGACGAGCGGCTTCCAGCCCAGCACCTGCTGGGCTCTGCGAATGTCGGGCCGCCGGATTTTCGGGTCGTCCTCCGGCAAGGGAAGGAAGGAGAGCGGGCTCCGGCTCCCGGCGACTTCCAGGACTTCCTGGGCTAGTTCCCGGATGGTCACTTCCTCCGGGTTTCCGAGATTCACAATTAACGCTTCCGTGCCGGGCGCCACGAGCAAACGCCAGAGACCCTCGATCAGGTCGCTCACGTAGCAGAGGCTGCGGGTCTGCGAGCCGTCCCCGTAAATCGTCAGAGGCTCCCCCCGCAGGGCCTGGGTCATAAACATGGGTAACACCCGGCCATCCTCGAGGCGCATCCGCGGCCCGTAGGTATTGAAGATGCGCGCGATACGCACCCGCAAACCATGTACACGGTGGTAGGCTACCCCGATGGCCTCGGTGTACCGCTTGGACTCGTCATAAACACTGCGAGGTCCCACCGGGTTCACACGCCCCCAGTAGCTCTCCGGCTGCGGATTGACCTCCGGGTCGCCATAAACTTCCGAGGAAGATGCCAGCAGGACGGTGGCCCCTTTCGCCTTGGCCAGCCCGAGGGTATGGTGCGTGCCCCAGGAGCCGACCTTGAGGGTATGAATGGGCTCCTGCAAGTAATCCTTGGGGCTGGCGAGGCTCGCCATGTGGAGCACGTAATCGATCGGCCCCTCGATGAAAATCGGCTGGGTAATGTCGTGAACAAGGAATTGAAAGTCCGGCCGCGCAAGCAGATGGGCGATGTTCTCGCGGCGGCCGCTCTTCAGGTTGTCCAGGCAGATTACCTCATGGCCTGCGGCCAGCAGCCGTTCACACAGGTGCGAGCCAAGAAATCCGGCCCCGCCGGTAACGAGGGTTCGCATGAAGGTCATGAACCTCTGGGGTGCGAGATTGGGGCAGGTCTGCCTATGCCGTAGTACTCAAATCCGGCGGCAGCCAGGACCGCCGGGTCCAGGCAGTTGCGCCCGTCGATGACGATGGGCACCGCCACGCGCGCGCGCAAGCGCTTCCAATCAACCGCGGCGAACTCGGGCCACTCCGTAACCAGCAGGATGGCGTGCGCCTGTTCCACCGCCTCTTCCGGGGACGACCAATACCGCAAACGCTCACCATCGGCCGGGAAGACTCTTTGGAACTCCGGCACGGCGCGGGGGTCGTAAAGATTAAGCAGGCAGCCTGCCTCCAGCAGGCGCTTCACAATCTTCAAGCTGGGGGCTTCGCGGATATCATCCGTATGGGGTTTGAACGCCAGCCCCCACACCGCCACGCGCTTGTCCTTCAACACCCACAGCGCCTGCTGTGCCTTCCGCAGGAAGCGGTCTATCCGGGCATCGTTGACGTTCTTAACCTCTTTCAGCAGCGAGAAGTCTACGCCCCGCTCGCTGGCGACATGGATAAAAGCATTGAGGTCCTTGGGAAAGCAGAAGCCGCCGTAGCCGACCCCGGCCTGTAGGAAGCTGGGGCCTATGCGAGGGTCCAGACCGATGCCGCGGGCCACATCCATCACGTCCGCGTTCGCTGCCTCGCACAGGTCCGAAACCATGTTGATGAAGGAAATCTTCATCGAAAGAAAGGCGTTCGCCGTGTGCTTGATGATCTCGGCCGTGTTCAAATCCGTAAAGACGATGGGGCAATAAAGGGGCGCGTAGATTTCCTCGAGCCAGGCCCGGGCTCGCTCGGTCTCGACGCCCACCACCACCCGGTCAGGATGCAGCACATCGTGCATGGCCGTGCCCTCGCGCAGGAACTCCGGATTGCACGCGATATCAAACTCCTGGTCGCTAGCGCGGTAACGCTGAATCGTGCGGTGAATCCAACGGGCCGTGTGCACCGGCGCCGTGCTCTTCTCGACGATCAGCTTATAGCCGTTCAAGCTCTCCGCGACGGTGCGCACAGCGCTTTCGACTTGCGACAGGTCGGCCGCGCCCTCGGCATCGTGCGGTGTGCCCACACAGATAAACAGGATGTCCGAACCGCGGACAGCCTCATCCAGGCTTAAGGTCGGCCGAAACCGGCCGGAAGCCAGGTGTTTCACCAGCAGTTCGCCCATCTCCGGCTCGAAGAAAGGCGCCTGACCCTTGCTGATCATTTCCACCTTGGCGGTATCGCTGTCCGTTCCGAGAACATGGAAGCCCAACTCGGCAAAGCCCAGCGCCGTGGGCAGGCCCACGTGCCCCAGTCCCAGGACCCCGAGTTGCCGCTTTTCTTGCCCCACGTCAGTCACCGTCTCTTCCTTCCGGCTCGAAAAACCGTCAGCCCGCCGGCCGGGTCACACCCGGACATCCCCAGTTTCACTTCACCTGCCGCCAAGAGGGGGGATTAACTGCCCGCCGCTTCCATCAATCGGACCGGTTCAGGTCGGGAAGCCACCAGTTCCCGCTGGTCCTGGAAATGTCTCACCACCCGGTCCACAATCTGCGCCAGCGGCGTGGAGGGACGGAATCCGGCCAACCGCGCGAGCTTCTCCAGCGAAGGGACCCGCCGGTGCATATCCTCAAAGCCGGCGGCGTAGGCCTCCTCGTAAGGGACATGACGGATGGGTTGTTTGTTGCCGGTCCGTTCCTTGACCAAGTGTGCCAAGTCCTCGATGGTAATCTCCTCATCGCTGCCGATGTTGACTACCTCACCCACGGCGCGGTCCGTCGCCACCAGCCGGAGGATGGCCTCGATAGCGTCAGAAATATAGCAGAAACAGCGGCGCTGCTTCCCGGTCCCGAACACGGTCAGCGGAACGTTGTCCAGACCCTGATTAACAAAGGTGGGCAAGACCATGCCATAGCGGCCGGTTTGCCGCGGTCCCACCGTATTGAACAGGCGCGCGATGATTACCGGCAGGTTCTTTTGCTTCCAATAAGCCTGGGCCAGAAACTCATCAATCGCCTTGGAGGCCGCGTAAGACCAACGGGCCCGGACCGTGGCGCCCAGAATCAGGTCGGCGTCCTCGCGGAACGGGACCTTCTCATTCTTGCCGTACACCTCGGAGGTGGAGGTGATAAAGGTGAGCTTCTTCTTGCGGGCCGCGGCTTCCAGCACCAGCTCGGTCCCCTTGACATTGGTCTCGATGGTGTGCACCGGATCTTCCACGATCAGGCGCACTCCCACGGCGGCCGCCAAGTGCAGGACTACGTCCGCCTCATCCACCAACTCCGCCAACAAGCTGCGGTTCATGATGGTGTCAAAGACACAGCGGAGCCGGGCTGACTCCCGCAGGTGCCGAAGGTTCGCCACCGAGCCCGTGCTCAGGTCATCCAGCACAATTACTTGTTCGCCGCGTGCCAGCAGCACCTCTGCCAGATGCGAGCCGATAAACCCGGCACCGCCGGTGATTAGGACTGTCATGCTTTCCACCTCCGGTCGATTCCTGCTACGAGGACGAGCGCCCCTTCCCTGCCAGCTCCTGCTCCACCCGCACCGGGCTCGTTGCCAAGGCCACACACACGACAAACCAGATCGCATTGGCGTGAATATGGAGGTTGAAATCAAAGAGACTGTGAACGAGGAGGCCGCAGGCGCCCAGGGCCGCACCCAACTGAATCCACCCCGTTTCTGTTTGCATTCTTTCACGCACCCGCGAGAAGGCCAGGCGGAAGAAAAGCAGCAGGGCTGCCAACATCAGCAATCCACCGATCAGTCCCGTTTCGCTGAGGGCTTCCATATAGTCGTTATGAGCGTGGTCCCAAATGCTACTGTCCGCAAAACTCTGATAACGGGGATATACGACCCGGAAACTGCCGAGCCCGATTCCCAGGAGCGGGTAATCGCGGACCATACGCATAGAATCCAGCGTGACGACCCGGCGGGCCCCTAGAGACGCTTCCGGTGAAGTGGTCAGGTTCGCAATCGTCACCAACCGCTGGGAAAACCGGCCGGGATCAACCAGGAAGAAAAGCAAGGCGGCCAGCGTCACTCCCAGGATGGCGGCGGTCGCCAGACTGCGCCGCGTGGAGCCGGCGACCCAGCGTTGCAGCAACACGCTCAGAATCAACAGCTCCGCGAGCAGCGTGATCAGACCGGCGCGCGACCCGCAGATCAATAAGGACACTATCGGGACCATGACCGTGAATCCCAGCAGGAACCGCCACGGATAGCCCGGCGGCCGCGAGAGAACATATCCGGCCGCCAGAGGAATCAGCATCTCGATGAGGCCGGCGTAGTGGTTGCGGTTGACATACGGCCCAAAAGCCATCCCGGGCGATTTCACCACCCAGTAGATTAGTCCCTGGCTGGAAAAGAATTGAAGGATGGAGAACAGGGCCAGCGCGAATCCATACACGGTCACTACCCAGCCGAACCAGCGCCAGGTCCGGCGGGAACTCAGCGCCATCAACTGACCCGCCAGGAAGAAAAAGATCAGGCTGGTGGTTAGCAGGAGAAGCACTTCGCGTGTGCCAATCAGATCATGGGTGCGATGAAGCACGTACTGAACCAGTCCCAGGACCAGGAAAGCCGCGGCCGGCAGGTAAAGAGGGGACCAGACCAGACGGACAAAACCCTGCCGAACGCATCCTAACCCCCAGAGGAAAAGCAACACGAAAGCCGACACGAGCAGCCCAGCCCGCGCCCACGGCACGACCGCGCCGAAGGCCAGGGGTGCGCCTAGCAAAAGCGCAAGCAGCAAGATGCGAACAACCTGAAACGTCATAGGTAACGGTCCGGCCGACTCAGGCGCGCGTGAGTCTGGGCCAGCGCAAACATCATTAATGTGGAGCGGCCGGCGCCGCGAGGGCCGAATTGGCCGTACGCTCCGGCGCGGGCACGAGGACCACCTTGTCCAGCCAAAAGCGGCCACTGATGTCCATGGGGAAAGTCCGGCCGCGCGGCCGCCACACTGACAGTCGCACGAAGTGGGATTCGCTCCCCGTCGTGAAGGTCAGGCTAACCGGGCCCCAGTCTCTCGTACCGACCACCGGTTCGGTGGCCACCTCCAGGCAGCGGGGACATACTGCATCCAGAACGCGCAAGCGGGGACCACTGTCGGAGGTTATGCCTTCTGCGCGGACATAAGCACTCAGTGTGTAGGTCTGCTGCGGCGCCACCGGGACGTATTGGGACACCGGCTCATGTTCGTCGTTGTGGCTCACCGTAAAGTCAACCCGCAGGCAGCGGTCGCCGTCCAAGGCGCCCCGGCTCTGCGCGTCGAGCTCGAGGTAAGGTTCGTCCCGAAAGGCCCAGTCAAAACCCCCGTTCAGCGGTGCTTGCTCGAAGTCGCCGTTGAAGACCAGGTTCGCCGGATTCCCGGGCGCCGGCCTGCGTACCACTCCGGCTCGGATCAGGTCTTGCCACACCGTCCAGGCCCGTGACGGCCGCCCCGACCGAATCAGGGCGTCAAGGAAGGGCCGCGCATCCGCAAAAGCCGACGGCGGGGCATCCTTCATCGCCAGGGTCCAAACCCGATAGGCCGAATCGACTTCGCCCTGGCTGCTCAAGAGATTGAGCAGGGCCAGTCTCGGCGCCGGATCCCGTCCCTCCGGCAGCACCTCGCGAACCAGGATTTCCGGATCGGGAAAGGAGCGAAAACAGGTGTGCAGGGTCGGCACGACATACCAGGGACCCATGGCCAGCACCCGCCGGAACCGCGCGCGGGCCTCCGCGGGGCGGTCAGTCCGCAAGTAGTAATTGGCCGCCATCCATTGAACGCGGGGCACCATGGGGCTGAGGGCCAATGCATGTCCAAAGGCTTCATCGGCGCAGGCATAATCACCGGCCAACTCACAGTTGGAGGCCAGATTCAGCCAGTACAGCGTTTCATCGGGATTCAAGCGCACGGCTTGGCGCAGATGCTCGGGCCCCTCGGAGGAAGCAGAGAGGTCCGGCAGAAAAGAAGAGGAGATGCCCAGGCGATTGTAGATTGCGGGATTGTCAGGGTCCAGGGCGAGCGCCCGACGAAGGTCGGACAACACCAGGGATTCGCTGAGCCGGGCGGCGAGCGCGGTGCGAATGGCCACGCGACTCACGGCCGCCCCCCCCAGGGCCAGCGCCAGCAGAAACAGGACCGCCCGCCATCTGGAATGCAAGGACAGTGCGAAGGTGTCGACAGCAAACAGGCGATTCGTCACGCCAGGCGATGCTCAGCAGAGGATTGAAAGGCGCAACTACTTGAACTCAATTTCGGAACGGCGGAGCGGCTGGCAACCGACGGCCGCCGCCGCTGAACTCCTCGTTCTTGCCCCGGGATGGCAAGGGCGCCAGAAGAACTGCCCCCCCGAGCTCGTACCTTATCGCCCGCAAGGGATCGAACTGGTCCCAGCCGCGGAGTCGTGCTAGTACTTCGCGTAATACTTTGAATGGTAATAGGATCCATAATAACTATCCCGCTGCGCCGTCATCTTGTTCAATACGACCCCCAGGATCCTGGCCCCGGCGTTCTCCAGGATCCGCTGGGTGCGGATGAGGGCGCCGCGGGCCGTCACCCCGCTCTCCACGACCAGCACCACGCCATCCACCCAGGGAGAGAGCGCGGTGGCGTCCGTAACCAAAAGCACCGGCGGGGTATCCACGATCAGGTGATCAAAACGCTGGCGCAAGTCCTGCAACGTCTTCTCCATCGTGGGCGAAGAGAGCAGATCAGCCGGATTGGGAGGCCGCGGACCCGCACAGATCACGCGCAGGTTGGCCGCCGACTTCATCGGGTGCATGACTTCCTCCAGGCTGTGGGCGCCGGAGAGATAACTGCTGAGGCCTTTCTGATTGGACAAGCCCAATTTCGAGGCGATGTCCGGGCGCCGCATGTCCGCCTCGATCAGTAACACCCGGTCCCCGCGCTGGGCAAAGGCGAACGCCAAGTTCAGGCTGGTCGAGGTCTTCCCCTCTTTCGGATGGGCACTGGTCACCAGCAAGGTCTGGGGTGGCCGCGGCGAAGTGGAGAGCAAGATCGAAGTCCGCAGGCTGCGATAGGACTCGGCCATCACCGAAGCGGGTTCGTGGATCAGCGTCAACCCCACTCCGTCCTGCTGGGTCTGTTGCTTCTTGGCCCCGCCGCGCCTGAATAACTTCCGGGAACTGGAGGCATATGCCGCCGGTATCACCGCCAGCGCCGCCGTGCCGGTAAGTTTTTCCACTTCCTCGGCGTTCTTCACAGAGATGTCCAGGGCTTCCTGGACGAAAACAATGGCGATGCCGAGCAGCAACCCGGCGAGCAGACCGAAGGAGAGATTGAGGGCCTTCCTCGGCCGCACCGGACGCTGGGGCGCCATCGCCTGATCTACCACGTGAATGTTCGTGGCCCGCAGACCCGCCGTCACGGCCGCGTCCTTGAGGCGCTGCAGCAGGTTATCGTAGAGCTGGCCGTTGGTGTCAAACTCACGCTTGAGGATGTTGTGCTGGATCATGAGCTGACTCACTCTTTCCACATCCACCTTGGCGCGCCCCACCTCTCCCATCAAGAGCTTCTCCCGACTTCGCGCCGCCAGGTAGTCGTTGTGCATGCGCTCGACAATGCGGCGGCGCTCCCGCTCGATCAGCGTTTGCACCTCGTCGAGTTGCTCCTGCAAGCGAAGAACCTTGGGAAAGTTGGGGCCGTATTGGGCCCGGGCCTCGGCGAATTGCGTCCGGAAATCCGCGCTCTTTTCGTCCAGTTTTTGCAGTAATTCATCCTGAGAAAACAAGGCCATCGGGGCTTCGCTGGCCTGGGCAACCTGATATTGTGATTCCTTCAGCAAACGGTCGCCCTGCGCCGCCGTAAATTCCTTGCTCAGGTCAGACAGCCGCTGCTCGCCGACGGTCTCCTTCTCGCTGAGATTGACGATCGAGTTCTGCCGCTGGTAGTCGACCAAGGCTTGCTGCGACTTCTCCACTTTCGCCTTCAGTTCGTCCAGTTGCTGCTCCATCCAGCTGGTCGCCTGGCGCGTGGCGTCATACTGCTTGCGAAAATTGTATTCGATGTAGTTCTTGGTCAGGGCATTCACCACCCTGGCCGCCCGGTCGGGATCCGTATCCTCATAGTTCACTTGCAGGATGCGGCTGCCTTTCACCCGCTCCACCGTCAGGGCGCCGAGGAAGCCACCCACCAGCTCGCTCTGCGCAGCCCCAGAAGAATCAGACCCTCCGGGGGACGTCCGGCTGCCGGCCGCGCCTCCGCCCCCTCCCAAGCGCAGGCCCTGAATCGTCTGCCAGGCCAAGTTCTCGCTCTGCAGGACATTCACTTGCGTTTCCAGGAAGGAGTCATCACTCGGGATACTCCCGTACAGGTCCGTCAGGGACCGGACTTGCGGCGTCTCCGCTTCGATTTCCACCCGGCCCGCCGCCCGATAAACCGGTTGCTGCTTGAAGGTAAAGATGGCCACAAGCGTCGTCATTATCAGGGCCACCGTCAAGATCTGCCAAAGCCCCTTGACCAGCATGCCCCAATAAACGGAAAGGGGCGCAGTGGTCTCGAGGTTGGACGCATCAATGTCGATGTACGCGCCCGGCCGGGTCGTCAGCCGCTCTTCCAGTGGTTTGTGCTCCAGGGGAGCCAATCCTTCGTGTCTTGCCATGTCCTCAGCCGTTCCGCATGACGTGCAGGCAATCCAGACCGCCGGCATTCGCCGCCGGACTTTCACCGTCGATAGATAATGAGGCCGGTTCCCACGGCGGCAGCGAAGCCCACCGCGGTATCGGCGGCCCGCCGCAGCGCTTTCTTTCCCGCGCTATCTGGCACAAAGAGAATGTCGTTGGCGTACAAGGGCAAGTCCGGAGCACGGTTGGCCATAATCTGTTTCAGCTTCACCGGTATCTCTTCCCTGCCCCCCGCTTTCTGGAGATTCTTCCGCAGAATCATCGCCTTATCTTGCTGCGCCGTGACCTTGGCATTGTCGGCCAATGCCAGTGCCTTCATAACCGTCATTTCCTCATACTCACTCTTCAGGGTGAATCCCCCAGGGCGATTGACCGCCCCCACCACATAAATGACGCCCGCCCGCTGCACCGTCACCCGATCCCCCGGGTAGACAACCGGATTCAGGCTGGAGTCTCCCGTGTTCATCAGACCCTTCAAATCCACCGTTACCGTGGGAGCCGCGCCCGGGCTGGCCCCTCGCTCATCACTCCCGGGGACCAACCCCAGCGCCCGCATCGCCATTTCCCCACGCGTAATGATGCCCGTGCTCCCCACGTCTTCCGTAAAGCCCCCGGCTTGCGACACCACGTCCAGGAACGTCGTGCGCCCTAACACCCGGAGCGTCTGCGGCATCCGAACGGCGCCCACCACCGCGATGGCATGGGCGCGCGATTCTTTCACCGAAACCGTAACCTGAGGATTGGTCACGAGGCCGGCCGTGCGCAGACGTTCGCTCACCCCCGCCGCCAATTGTTCCAAGGTCAAGCCCCCGGCCGGGATCGGCGTGGCGAGAAGCGGCATGATTATCATTCCGTTGGAATTAACCCGGTAGTCACGCGACAATTCGGGAACATCGAAAACCGTTA
>Ga0315282_10014274_pt1 | contig 11855 bp, 7 predicted proteins | sample YL17G07_20_MG_FD_203693 | JGI IMG/M metagenome (GOLD analysis project Ga0315282, IMG submission 203693) | Sediment microbial communities from Yellowstone Lake, YNP, Wyoming, USA - YL17G07_20 | ecosystem: Environmental > Aquatic > Freshwater > Lake > Sediment | place: USA: Wyoming | collected... | reverse complement strand
ATCACCCCACGAGATTCATGGATAATGCAGCCTAACGAGCCGATGTAAGGCGGCGTCGAGCCGCCGCACTCCAGGGTGCTTCGCACATCTCAAGCTTACTGAATCAGCGTTCCTTGCACCGGCCCCTCGCCATTGGTTTCGCTCTTGATCAGGCAGGCGGCCGCCACCTGGTCGCCTTCTTCGAGGTTAATCAGGCGCACGCCCTGCGCGGAGCGGCCGCTCTCGCGAATCTCGCTGGAATCGAGGCGGGTGATTTTGCCTTGCTGCGAGATGATCATCACTTCCGACTCTTCCGTGACGGGCAGGACGTTCACCACCTTGCCGTTGCGCTCTGTGGTTTTGACGTTGATGACTCCCTTGCCGGCGCGCGACTGCAAGCGGTACTCGGTGATGGCGGTGCGCTTGCCGTAGCCCTTCTCCGTGACCGAGAGGATTAACTCCTTTTCGCCCACAATTTCCATACCCACAATATAGTCGCCTTTGTCGAGATCCATGGCATAAACGCCGTAAGCGGCGCGGCCCATGTCACGCACGTCGGCCTCGGGAAAGCGGATGGCCATGCCTTCGTGCGAAGCCAGGAAGATGTTGTCGCGTCCGGAAGTCAGCTTCACGGCAATGAGTTCATCGCCTTCTTCAATTTTCATGGCGATAATGCCGCGCGAGTTGGGATTGGAAAAATCGGCCAAGCGGGTCTTTTTGATGATGCCCTGGCGCGTGACCATGGTGATGTAGCCTTCCGCGGCCAGCGTCTCGCCCTCCACAGTCACGTCCTTCGGCTCCTCGGGCAACTCCTTTACGGCAAGGACTGCCGCCACCTTTTCTTCTTTGGAGAGATTGACCAGATTCAAAATGTGCTTGCCCTTGCCGGCAGCGCCCACATCGGGGATTTCGTACACCTTCAGCCAGTAAAGCTTTCCGCTGTTGGTAAACACCAGGATGTAGCTGTGGGTGGAGGCGATGAAGAGGTTTTCGACGAAATCCTCCTCGCGCGTCTTCATGCCCAGCCGGCCCTTGCCGCCGCGCCCCTGCTGGCGATAGGCGCTGAGCGGTGTGCGCTTGGTGTAACCGGAATGGGAGATGGTGATGACCACGTCCTGGACGGCGATCAGATCCTCCAACCTGATCTCCTCCTGCTCTTCGATGATTTCCGTGCGCCGCGCGTCGCCGTACACTTTCTGGATTTCCTTCAGCTCGTTGACGATGACTTTCTTCAGCGCCTTGTCGCTGGCCAGAATTTCCTGATACTCAGCGATCTTCTTTTGGAGCTCGTCGAACTCCTGCTGGATCTTGTCGCGCTCGAGGGCAGTCAGGCGCTGCAACTGCATTTCCAGAATGGCCTGCGCCTGGCGTTCGGTAAACTCGAAGCGGGTCATTAACCCCGTGCGCGCTTCGGCGGGAGTCTTGGAGGCGCGAATCAGCTTGATGATGGCGTCGAGCTGCGAAAGCGCCTTGAGAAAACCTTCCAAAATATGGGCGCGCTCCTGCGCTTTGCGCAGGTCGTACTCCGTCCGGCGCCGGACTACATTGACGCGATGATCAATGAACAGTTGCAGCGCGTCAGTCAGCGGAAGCGTACGTGGCTGGCCGTGGACGATGGCCAGCATGATCATCCCGAACGTCTCCTGGAGCTGCGTATGCTTGTAGAGATTGTTCAGAATCACTTCCGGCTGCTCGCCGCGCTTCAACTCAATGACAATCCGCATGCCATCGCGGTCGGACTCATCGCGGATGTCGGAGATACCTTCGATTTTCTTGTCCTGCACGAGCGCCGCGATGCGCTCGATGACCCTGGATTTGTTGACCTGGAAAGGAATCTCGGTGATGACGATCTGCACCTTTTCCTTGCTGGGGCGCTCGATGGCCGCCTTGGCCCGCATGGTGAACTGGCCGCGGCCGGTTCGGTAGGCGTCTTTGATCCCGCTCTTGCCGTAGATGTAGGCGCCGGTGGGGAAGTCCGGGCCAGGAACGAGCGCCAGCACCTCGTCGATGGAAGCCGTGGGCTTGTTCAGCAGCAAGATGGTGGCCTCGATGATCTCCGTAAGGTTGTGCGGTGGAATCTTGGTCGCCATGCCCACCGCGATTCCATCCGATCCGTTGATCAGCAGGCCGGGAACCCGCGTGGGCAGGACGGTGGGCTCCTCCGTGGATTCGTCGAAGTTGGGAATGAAATCCACGGTGTCTTTCTCGATGTCCGCCAGCATCTCCTCCGCCAGGCGGGCCAGGCGGCACTCGGTGTAACGGTAAGCCGCCGCGGGGTCGCCATCCACCGAGCCGAAGTTGCCTTGCCCATCAATGAGCGGGTAGCGCATGTTGAAGTCCTGCGCCATACGCACCAGCGTGTCGTAAACCGCCGCGTCACCATGCGGGTGATATTTCTTGATGACCTCGCCCACTACGCCCGCGCACTTGATATAACGCTTGTCGGAGGTGTTGCCCTCCTTGTACATCGCGTAGAGAATGCGGCGGTGTACGGGCTTCAGCCCGTCACGCACGTCGGGCAGGGCCCGGCCGATGATCACACTCATCGCGTAATCGAGATACGACTTGCGCATCTCGTCTTCAATGTTGACGGGAATTTCCCGCGACGGCTTGATTAATTCTTGATCACCCATGAATTCGGTTCCTCGTTATGAAACCCACTGTTCCAGATGTAGCGCCGGGCTTTAGCCCGGCACTGATCGTTGCAAATAGAATGTTGCTCACGCTCGGTTCTTTCAAATGTGGCGCCGGGCTTCCACCCCGGCACGTGCCGACCTGAAGGTCGGCGCTACATATTATGCGCAAGTGGAGACCATTCTATTTTAGCGGATTTCAGCATCGAATGGGGTTTATGTTTGGCCACCCACCCCCCGTGCGACGTGAAATCCAGCGACCTATTCTTCGGCTAACCGCCCGCGTTTTCAGCAACATCGTGGCAAGCTAAGTGTAAGTTTCCTGTTTTCATGAACATCGTGGAGAGACTGAAAACCGATATTTTTCTCCTTTTGTTTTCAATAACATCGTGAGACTAGCCTTCATTTTTTAATTCCCCCTTTTTTGCCGCGCATGCGTAGTCGGCTTCGACTAACCACTTATTATTCAAGCAAATAGGAATTTGCAAATTTCTGTCACTAGACCGCTAACTCTCTTTGTCTTCTATAAGATCGTGGCAAACACCGTCATCGTTGCTCCCTGCCAAGGCCTCCATTTTCCCCTGCTGCCGTTTGATTTTCAGCAGCAAGTTGGTGACTCGCCGGACTTCCCGGAAGTTGGAATCTTGCATTCTGCGCATGAGCAAGCCATCCGAGTGGCTGGGCGCGACTTCCGCAGCGCGTTCGTAGGGCGAGGTACCCGCCAGGGACTCCTTCAGCAAAGCCTTGCGCTGCGTCTCGCAACCCTCCACCTGCCGCGTGAGGATATTCCTCAGGAGCTTGCGGGCCCGCTCCCGTGCCGTCCAGTCCTCCTCCGTAATGTTGGGGTACCGGTCGTCCTTGTCCGTAACCTCACCCTCTTCGCCATCCGGAGGCCCCCCGGCTTCCTCGGGGCCCTCGGCTCGGACCACCAGGCAGTTTCCGGCGGGGGTGAGTAAATGGACATCCGATTCGATTTGTCCTAATCCAAAGATTGACCGTATGCTGTTGACGACACGGCGATTCTTTTCCTCGGGGTCAACGCCGTCCTCATCCGTGCCCGGCACTTGCAGTTGGTAGAAGAGGTCCAAGGCGATTTCACCCATTTCGGTGGTTACGCCCTCCTGATGCACTTTCTTCATGATTTCGAGGTCCTCGCGCGTGGTGACGTAATGCCAGCACGCCACGGAACGGGCGAGCGAGCGCAAACTTTCCGCCGTCATCTTCAGCCGCATCATTCGAGCGTGCAGGCGGTTGTCGCGTCCGCTGTCCGCAGTCTTGGCACGGCGCAGCGCGTGGCCCTCCTGCGAGCGATCCGAGCGATCCATCAGCCACAGCGCCCGCACCAGGCGGATCACCAATTGCTCCTGCAAGGTTCCGACGGGCGTAAATTCCCGGCGGAGCCCTGCGAGCAGGTCCTCGAAGTGGGCCGGGTCTTCACCCAAACAGCGCAATGCGACGCCCTGATCCTTCGCATAAAAGCCATGACGCAGTTGCGCGGCGCCGATGCGCTCTCTCCCCTCCGCCGTCGCCGGGCCGTGGGAAAGACTCTGGTTGCGCCGATTGGCAGCAATTTTCTTTTCGGTCATGGTAGCTTTCTTGACGAGTGACATGGGGACCTCCTGGGGGCTGGGGGCTAGGTGCTAGGTGCTGGGGGCTGGGGCCAGGTTCGGGGGCCGCTATTCCTTCCCTAGTACCCAGTCCCTAGCCCCCAGCACCCGCACGGGTGCGTAATTCCACCCCGCGAGACAATACCCCGGTTGATTAGTTGCACGGTGACGGCCAGAGGCTAGGGAGAGGAGGACTAATATCCCGCTCGACGGAGAAATTATGCAGATTTTACGTCAATTTTTCCTACCGGTAGGAAATGGTAAACGCGAGATGGCCGACTGGAACCTCAGAACCGAGTCGCGGACATCCACACGAATGTCTGCTCCACCGGGCGAAAGTCCAAGGAAGCCAGACCTCCAGCCCCCAACGAAAGTCGAAGCTAGGTATCCTGGCGGGGGAGTGGCGAATCCGTTCGCGTAAAGGTGGTAGCGCAGAGGTAGGCGCAGTTTGCCTTCCTCTGCGGCTTTTCACCTCGCCGCGATTGGGAGCGGTCGAGATGACAAAGAACCAACGGTCCGATACCACCCAGCGCCGAAGGCGCAAGGTGGCGCCCATTATAGGCCCCGAACCCTCGTCCGCAAAACGTCATTTCCCAAGGGAGAGCCGCAGAGGAATCCGTCGGCTGACGGATACCTCTGCGCTACCAGCTTGCGCGTGACGTCCAATAGCCCTTGTAAAGTGAGCGCTTTCTCCGCTCGACCTCTTGATTCGGGACCTCTTGGTCCCGAATGAAGATATCACCAGTATAATCAATAACTTGTGGGCACGGCTGGCACCGTGAGAAACGCTGAGGAATGCCGAGGAACAATTAACTTGCACCTACCTTGCACATTTTGCCGGGGAGCCCGGTATCTCAGCTTATTTTGAGAATCGTAATACTATCGAGAACGCTCATCCAACTGCACCTATTCCCTTCGTTCGTGGTAATATCCGCCAAAGGACTTTTCAATCAGCGACAGCCGCCCGAGGTGGCAATGAGATTCCGCAAAACGCTTACCTTCCTCACATTGGCGACGCCGTTGGTCTTTGCCCTGCATGCCTGGGCGCAACAGAAGCCCTTTACGCAAGAGCAGGTCAGCAACATGGTGCGGGACGGATTCGGAGACGACTCAGGCGCCAAGCTGATCGAGCAGCGTGGGATTGATTTCGTCCCAGCGGAGGACTTTATCCAAAGCCTCAAGGCCGCCGGCGCAAGCGAGGCATTTCTTAAGGCGCTGCGCGCAGGTAAGCCGCCCGAGCCCGCGAGCGCGAAGAAGCCACTCGACCAAGTGCAGGTCATTCTCTTGCTCGCAGGCCAAGTGCCGAGCCACCGCGTGGCGGTCCTGGTGAAAGAGCGCGGCATTGATTTTGAGCCTGCGGATGACTATCTACGGCAAGTTCGCCTGGGCGGAGGCGACGAGGAGCTAATCACCGCCCTGAAGAGTGCCAAGGTGACGAAGCCCGCGACCGTTGATCCGGCGGCGCAGGCTCGGCAGGCCGAGGTGTTGCGGCACGTGGCACGCGGAACGGAACTCAAACATAAAATGCAGTTTGCGGAGGCCGAACAGGAATATCGCGCGGCCTTGCTATTCGACCCACACAATGCCGACCTTTATGACGGCCTTGCCTTTGTCCTTTTCTGTCAGAAGAAGTGGGACGATGCCGCGTCCGCAGCACGCGAAGCGATCGGCATAAACCCAAACACTGATACAGCGCACTTTCACCTCGGCTTGGTGTTCGGGAGTAAGGGGGACGCGGATGGAGAAATCGCGGAATACCGCGAGGCGCTGCGCTTGAACCCCGATAATGACTTGGCGCACTTCGACCTCGCCATCGCACTCGGGCGGAAGGGCGACGTGGATGGAGAGATCGCAGAGTATCGTGAAGCGTTGCGCATGAACCCTAATGATGACCTGGCGCACAACAACCTGGGCTTCGCACTGGAGAAGAAAGGCGACCGGCGGGGTGCTCTGGAGGAATACCGCGCGGCTTACATGCTTGACCCCAAGAACGCGACCTGTAAGCAGAATTACGAGCGCCTGTTGCGGCAGGTGAATAAATGATGAGCGCCGCGTTGCGCTCGAAGAACTGCGCACCGCATACCCTTTCGACCCCTCAGACTGCTCCATCGCCCAGTAGTTGAGGCCGTGGTAAAGCGAAGAGGGTTCATAGGTCAGGAGGGCCGCTGCCGTGAGAGATAGATGGTACGGCGATAATCACGATTTGGTGAAATGGGGTATTCTGCTCAAACTCGCCAACCTGTACCACGCAAGCAAGATTGTGCAGGTTGCGTACTATCGACCAGAAACCATCAAGATCGATAGTATCGCAGAGGAAGAAGCCAAGGAGCTTGGGGCTGACCCAGGATGGAGTTGCATATATCAGATGCCCGATGCTGTCACTAACCATTTTTCGAGAAGCCTGATGGAAATTACCCGCTTGAGCTCCTCAAGCGTTCAAATTCAAGTCGTCAACTCAGTGTGGAGCGCCGAAGGTCGTGCAAGTTGCGCGTATGTGCAGAAGGTGAAGGCCGAACTAGAGAAGCTTCCGATTGATTCGCCTTGTATCATTTTCCTCGATCCGGACACGGGGCTTGAGCCGCCGAATGGCAAGCCCGAGTTGGAGCACGTTCTCGAATCGGAGCTGGAACAAATATGGGAAAAAGCGGTGCGCGTGAATGATGTCCTAGTCTTCTACCAGCACAAGGCCGGGCGCAAAAAGGGTGAATCGTGGATTAAACCTAAGAAGGAACAGTTCGAATCCGCGCTCCACCTTTGCAATGGTGCTGCAAAGCTGGCTTGCAATGGTGGTGCAAGGCTGGCGGGTGGCAAAGCAGCTACCGACGTCGTATTTTTCTTTGCTCAGAAACCTGACGCGCATCGCGACAAGTTCTCGGATGTTGCACCGGCAAGAGACCAAACTAAAACGATCAAGAAAATGTGTCCCGAATGTGACCATCTGTTCAAGGGCAACGGATTTGAAGGAATTGACCGTCATTGGCGCGCCAAACACGAAGACGACATCATGCCGTTCGAGAAGGCATGGCCGTTAATCAAATCAGGAAAGTATCAACCCGTAGAGATGTCTGGCAGAACCGCGAGCAGGCCACGGTCAGCGCGGTCCTGACCGTGGGCTTTTCCTTCGATGACGAACCCACGGCCAATTCCCGAGACGAATTGAGTGTGGCTGCCTCCGGGTCATCAGACCTCGGGAGCCGTTTGAACTGTAATCCCGACGTTTGTGAACGGGGTTACCGCCGGGATGCGGTCCCTCAAACCTCTGAATTTGGCGCGAGGATGCCACAAGAAACGCGTCGACAGGGTGGCCCGGGAGGCAGGGGTGAGGCAACTACCACCCTCGGGAACAGGCGGAAAAGGACGCGACAGATCACGCCTTGCACTAGCCTTGCGCCTGACTTCCCGATAAGCGCTGGTAAAATGCGGCCTTCGTTCTACCCGACCGCTTGATGACACGGCAAGCGGCCCGACCATTCCGCACGTCCAAACTTTACATGGATTCGTAGCTCAACTTTGCGGGTGACCTAGCTTACCGCAGGACATGAATCGGTATGCCCAATTTGAGATTCTTCCAGTCCTTGTCGGTGGTGTAAACGGGTGCGCGCAGCGTCATGGCCAGCGCCAAACATGCGCGGTCGCCCAACGAAAGTCCGAGGGGGCGAGTTTGGTTAACCAGAGTACCGGCGGTTTTTGCCTGCTCGCTGGTGAACGGTTCGGCCTCAGAGATGGGAGCGAGAGCCAATTCCCACGCCTCGTCCGGATCCCCGCCTTCGCGGACAAGCTTCGTTTGCACTTCCGCAAGATTGACGGTACTGGCGGTCGCTCCGCGTAAAAGTTCCGGGGTCAACTTCTGGGCGCCGGGTTCCTGGTTCAGCAGGGCGAGCAGAGCCGAGGCATCCAATACGATCTTACTCATGCCGGGCTGCCTCGCGCCTCTCAGCGATCAGTTCCTTCGCGAGCGACCGCCCTGGCTTGATAAACCTCCGCAGACGTCGCTGAGCTCGCGCCAAGCGCGCTTGCAAAGTTGAGAGGCGAAGTTCGTTGTCCTCGATTCGCAGCTCAACGTCGTCTCCCACCTTGATGTCCAGCGCCTCGCGGAATGACGCAGGAATAACCACTCGGCCCTTTTCGCCGACGCGGGTTCGTATTTGCCGATCCATGTGTCCCTCACACACCAGAGTGACACCATTATACATCCGTGACACGAAATTCGCAAGGTGGGTCGCGGCACCCTATGTTTTAAGTATCTGTGTTGGTATGCGTCCTCAAACCAGCATCGCGGCAGCGGGAATTTCGTGTGCTTTGGTTCGTAGTGAAGTAACCCCTCACCCGTCGGCGCATGGCCAACACCCTCTCCCCGGCGGAGAGGGTAGGAAAGCGCAACTGCTTGCCTCTCCAGGCAAGCGTGATTTCCTACCTTCTCCCTGGGGGAGAAGGTGGCTGAGGTACGAGGCCGGATGAGGGGGTTTGTGAATCCGCAATCAACTGCCGGGTCTTATCGGCCGCACGGAAGAGCCGCGGACCTAAAGAACAGGTCCGCGCTACGCTTGCTGTGGGGTGATCTCAACACAGCTTAACACCCTGCACTATATATCCAGGTTTTTCACGTCGAGGGCGTTGTCCTCAATGAACTGGCGGCGGGGTTCGACGACGTCGCCCATGAGCACGGTAAAGATGGAATCGGCCTCCACCTGATCTTCGACCTTCACCTGCAACATGGTGCGCTGCTCGGCGTCCATGGTGGTTTCCCACAACTGCGTGGGGTTCATTTCGCCCAGACCCTTGAAGCGCTGCACGGTGAAGGATTTCTTTCCCACCGACATCACGTGTTCCACCAGTTCCTTGCGGTCCTCGATGGTCAACGTGTTGCCATTCGAAGTAATGATGAAGGGCGGCCGGTCATATTCATGCACGCGTTTGTGCAGATCGAAAAGGCGGCGGTATTCGGGGCTGGAGAGCAGGTCCCAGTCGATGGTGCGTTCCGGCTGCGTTTCGCTGTGGAACGCCAGGAAATGGATATTGTGCTCCTCGTCCAGCTTGATGGTGGTCTTGAAATCTTCCGCCCGCAGGTCCTTCGCAACCTTTTCCAGTTTCACCTGATTTTCGAGTTCGGCCTTCTTGGAGAGCTCGGCGCGCAAGAGGGCGTCAATGGGCCGGCCGTCCCCGATGCGCTTTTCCAGCTTGCTGTAGAGCTCGATGTATTCGCCAAAAGCCATCAGGAAATTGGTCAGTTCGCCGCCTTCCAGTTTCAGCTTCTTGCTGCCTTCGCCGAATTCGACGGCGTGATCCTCCGTGGCGCGGCGCAACACTTCCCGGCGGAATTCCTTCTCGTCGTGAATGTACTGGGATTTCTTGCCCTTCTTAATCAAATAAAGCGGCGGTTGCGCAATGTAAACGTTGCCGCGCTCCACGAGTTGCGGCATCTGGCGGTAAAAGAAAGTGAGGAGAAGCGTGCGGATGTGCGAGCCGTCCACGTCCGCGTCGGTCATGATAATGATTTTGGAATAGCGGAGCTTGGTGATGTCGAAATCATCCTTGCCGATGCCGGTTCCCAGCGCGGTGATCAAGGCGCGAATTTCTTCGTGGCCCAGCATCTTGTCGAAGCGCGCCTTCTCCACGTTCAGGATTTTTCCACGCAGCGGCAGGATAGCCTGGTAGCGGCGGTCGCGCCCCTGCTTGGCGGAGCCGCCGGCGGAGTCGCCCTCCACCAGGAACAATTCGCAACGCTCCGGATCTCTCTCCTGACAGTCGGAGAGCTTGCCGGGCAGCCCGCCGGAATCCAGCGCGCCTTTGCGCCGCGTGAGTTCGCGGGCTTTGCGCGCGGCCTCGCGGGCGCGCGAGGCGTCAATGGCCTTGGCGCAAATCTTGCGGCCCACCGTAGGGTTCTTTTCGAAACTCTCCATCAGCTTCTCGTACACGAAGCTGGCCATGGTGCTCTGGATATCGCTGTTGAGTTTTCCCTTCGTCTGCCCCTCAAATTGCGGTTGGGGCAGCTTCACACTCACCACGGCCACCAAACCCTCGCGCACATCCTCACCCTGGAGGTTCTCTTTCACGTCCTTGAAGAGGCCCTGGTTCTGCCCGAACTGATTGATGGCCCGCGTCAGCGCGGAGCGGAAGCCGGAAAGGTGGGTGCCGCCGTCGACGGTGTTGATGTTGTTGGCAAAAGAAAAGACATTCTCCGCATAACCGTCGTTGTACTGGAGTGCGAACTCCATGTGGATGTCTTCGCGGTCGCTTTCCGCGTAGATCGGCGTCGGATGAAGCACATCCTTGTTCTTGTTGAGGTGCTTGATGAACTCGGAAATGCCGCCGTTGTAATGAAACTCATTCTGTTTGTTGCTGCGCTCATCCTTGAGGCGGATGGTCAATCCTTTATTCAGAAAAGAAAGTTCGCGCAGGCGTTGGGACAAGGTATCGAAATTGAATTCGATCGACGGAAAGATCTGGGTGTCGGGCAGGAAAGTAATCTTCGTGCCTCTTTTTTCCGTCTTGCCAGCGCGTTTGAGGGGAGCAAGCGGCTTGCCGCGTTCATACGACTGCTCCCACGTGTAGCCGTCGCGCCAGATTTCGAGCTCCAGTGACTCGGAAAGTGCATTCACCACCGAGACGCCCACACCATGCAATCCGCCCGAGACCTTATAACTTTTTGAATCGAACTTGCCACCCGCGTGCAGGACAGTCATGACAACTTCCGCCGCGGAGCGGCCTTCCTCTTTGTGCATGTCCACGGGAATGCCGCGGCCATTGTCGGTGACCGTAACCGAGTTATCGCCGTGGACGACTACGGTCACAAGGTCGCAGAAACCTGCCAAGGCTTCGTCCACCGAGTTGTCAACTACCTCCCAAACAAGATGGTGCAATCCCACGGCCCCGGTCGATCCAATGTACATCGCCGGCCGTTTCCGAACTGCTTCCAGACCGCCCAGAACCTTGATGCTATCGGCATCGTAGGCCTGAGCACCGTTCACCTCGAGCTCCTTCTGCTTGCTCACGTGAGTGGACAACCTCCTGGCTGATTCATGGCTAAACAAGAATGCCGACAGAGAAGAAACCTCCCTGTCGGCCGATGGCGCAGCAATTCAAAAGAGACGGGTAGGGTAGTTTCAGTATGACGATCCCCTCTTGCCTTGGCTCACAGGCCGTTTCGAGGCCGCTCGCTGGTCACCGTTCTCAGATGCGCATCGGCATAACGACGTAGCGATACCGGTAAGCATCCTGCTCCCCCGGCCGAAGCTGCCCGGCGCTCTGTTCGTCTTTCAACTCCAAACGAATCTTCCCGCCATCCCCGACCACGCTCATGAAATCGAGGAGATACTGGTAATTGAACCCAATCTGCATGGAATCCTGGTCGTAGGTCGCGTCGAGTACTTCATGCGCCTCACCGTACTCGCCGCTGGAAGCAAAAACTTCGACTCGATCCTTCTCCACCTGCATGCGGATAGCGTGTGAGCGTTCGTCGGCCAGCAGAGCGACCCGGCGAATCGCCGCCGCCGTCTTCTCCTTGTCCATCTCCACAATCTTGGTATTTTCCCGGGGCAGGACAGCCTCATAGTTCGGGAATTGTCCCGTCAACATTCGCGAGATCAAAATCCGGGTACCGATTTGGAAGAAGAGATGGCTTTCGTCCTTGGAGATT
>Ga0315282_10014273_pt1 | contig 11857 bp, 8 predicted proteins | sample YL17G07_20_MG_FD_203693 | JGI IMG/M metagenome (GOLD analysis project Ga0315282, IMG submission 203693) | Sediment microbial communities from Yellowstone Lake, YNP, Wyoming, USA - YL17G07_20 | ecosystem: Environmental > Aquatic > Freshwater > Lake > Sediment | place: USA: Wyoming | collected... | reverse complement strand
TCCCCGGCGAGGGGAACGTGTTCTACAAGCCGGACGGACGGGTCGTCAAGTGCCCCACCCTGCCTCCGACCCAGATAGGCGGGGAGTGCATGCAGCTGCTCATGCCCAATTATTGCCCGGGAGAATCCAGATGCGGAAACACGACCATGCCGCAGGTGTTCCCTGGCCAGAACGACAGCGCCGAGCAGAAGGCGAATGACACGTATTATATCGTTCCAGGGCAGGCTGCGAGTGATGCCAATAACAAGAGCGAGATCGTGGCTCCAGAACCCCAAAAGCCCCAGAAGCAGAAGGTGACGGTCAGCGAGGTCAAGAACGAGATAGACATGAGCGCGCCGAAATCGAACGGAAATATCGATAACGCGCTGAATTATCTCGTCTATGCCGTGCTCGCGCTGGGATTGGGATCCGTAGTGGTGCTTTTCCTGATGTTCAGGAACAGCCTTTCCGAAGAGAGCGGGTGAACCATTTTCCGGTTTCGGGTGCGCCAGCTCATTTAGCGTTTTTGGCTGCTCTTTCCATGAACCTTATCGCCATCTTCCGGTTCAGCATGAAAAGATTTTTCGTATGCCTGAGCGCTTCCTTCTCGTTCCTGAGCGCAACTGAGAGGTATATCAGCATCTCCTCGACCCGCGCGTTATATCCGATACTTTCGCTGGCCTTGAGGGCATCGAATCCCTTCTTGTATTCTCCCATCCGGTAAAAAGCCGAAGAGATCAGGAGCGAGCACGTGATTATGTCGTCCTTGGATTTTGCGAGCGAGAGCGCTGCCTGGCCTTTTTCCGCCGCGACCTTGAACTTCCCGTTCCAGTAGGCGGCGATGCCGAGCATGTAATACGGCTCCAGGCCCGGGGATTTCCTGGCCAGCTCTGATGCGACCTCGTACGCCCTCGCGTAATCCTGATTGCCAAGGAGCAGATTGATCTGCTTGAGGTAGCCAGTCCTGGTCAATTCCATGTCCGGACCTTTCAGGCATGGATTAAATTGCTTTTGATATTAAGCTGACTATGGCTGAGGCAACATTGGAACCTGAAGAGAGGGTCATCCGACAGACCGTAACCGACATGATGGCAGGTCACACGTCGATATTGCCTCCGAAACTCATTGAGGATGTAGTGAAATCAGTAGTGGAATCCATAACAACTGATCCAGAGTGCAGGAATAGACAGGAATTGATAGCCAAAACCATGGTAGAGATCAGATGGCAGATCGCCAATGAGGTCATAGATAAATACGGGGAAGACAGGTTTGGGAAAGATGGCAGCCAGAAAATGGTCATACCTCAGGATGAGAAGGACGGGATAAGGACTGACATCGCTGCCAACACCAAATTGAAGACAGAGCACGACGTCATAGCGGCGACAGAGAACCTTGTGAGCAAACAATTCTTGGCTGAGAACAAAAAGTGGCTGCGACCAGCTGAAAAGGTGATAGTGCTGCCAGAGATACGGATCGCTCCTGAATCACCGCGGATCGCGATTCCGCTCCAGCTAAGGACCATTGAAATCGCTACAAAAGACAGGAAGGTGATGGAGGTCGAAGCTTACCTCACGAAACAGGAGGTCGACGCTGTCACCGGGCCGGACAGATCGAATGCCGCGCATGACGTGCTTTCCGACATACTTGATGAGCACAGGTATAGCGCCGTGAGAGAGAACGGGAAGGAACTCCTAGGCTATAAGAAGATGGCCGCTGCCTTGGCAAAAAGCATCGAGAAGGAGAGATATGTCTCTATCGTGATACCATCGATACAATCCAGGATTCCCGAGGCCAGGGTCGCTTCTTCGAAAACCCCGCTCCAGAGAACCACCATTAAACTGACTGCGATGAACGGGGCCAATATCGAACTGGTTGCGGACCTTATCCCTCAGGAGGTCGAAACGGTCAAAAGATTATCATCCGTCTCAGACCTATCATACGGGGATAAGCATTTCGGGGAGGTGTACTATCTTCTCTTCGACATTATGAGACAAGGCAGGTGCCTCTCTGCGAAAGAGAACGGGAAACCGGTCGAGATGACCGGGGCAGCGAAAGCGGACTATACCGGAAAGGAGTATAAACGCCTTGTTGCCAAGCCGATGGCGCCCGAGAGAGAATCAGAACCAGCTCCGGCCGAGATGGTCGCGTCCTCAAAAACCTCGCTCCAGAGAACCAGCCTCGAGTTGATCGCGAAGGACGGGACGAAAATCGAACTGGACGTGAAACTCACGGACAGGGAGATCAAAGCGATCAACCAGCCGGACCCGTTCGGGAGATTGTATAATATCCTCTACAACCTGATGGAAGAAGGCAGGTGCCTCGCTGCGAGAGAGAACGGGAAACCGATCCGGGACATAAACAGCGCGTTGGCCAGGTACATAGACAAGGATTACGCAGAGCTCAGCGCTTCGATGCCATCCGAGACAGGGCCGGAAGTCGCTCCTCTCCCCCCGTCCGAGAGGATCGCCAAGAACACGACCATGGCCATGGCGTTTTCAATCGGGAATTACACGACACTGCGCATGAAAGGCGGACAGGTGGACATCAACACCTTTATCCTGTCGTACGAGCCGACCGAAGAAGAGCTCGCGCGGTACGGGAGAAACCCGAAAGCGTTCAGGGATGACCTCGAGCGCACGTTCGGGAAGGAGAAGGACAGGCAGGCTTTCCTGTCATCCCACAGGGATATCTCGATTCGTGTCCCGGCTGAAGGATTACAGGGGAGCGAGCTCGCAGAGAGGTATCCGGACGGCATAACGCTCTCAAGCCGCAACAAGGACGGATACAACCTTATCAGGAATGGCATTTTCGGCAGCACTTTCGACGCCTATGGCGCATCTTACGCGAGCGGATTCACGATAGACAAGGCCGTCACCCTTCCGACAACCGAGGTCAAGAGCGAGGACCTCGGCTCCTATTTTGATATCAGGAGAAGGGCGCCGGATGACATGTCGAAAGGCGGATTCCGGATAGGCATCACCAGCGAGAGAACGGCGCCGGTGGCGATCGATTTCACATCAGACGGAAGGCGCATCAGCGTGTTCGGGGTCCTTATGGAAAGCGAAGCCAAGGCGGTTGAGGGCATCGCCGGGGGCAAGGACACCGGACAGATGGAGGACATCCTGTCAGCGCTCGAGAAGAACCACCGCATACTCAGGATATACCAGGAGGGCAAGGAGAGGAAAGACATCAAGAGCGCGATCGTGGGCGATTACATCGCCAGCGGGATAGACTCTGTGGAAAGGATCAGGAAATCCTACAATATACAGTTCGAGGTCCATGGCAGCCCGATAACCATGACCGCATTCGCAAGCGATGCGGAAGCCCGAAGGATCGACGAAGCGATAAGGAGCGAGGATCCGGAGCGGTTCTATGCCCTGCTCCAGAAGCTGGCCAGGAGCGGATCAGTGACGATGATGGTTGAAGGCGGAAACGTCAAGCTGGATATCGAAGCAGCCCTCAAACGATACGAAGACGGGATCAGGGCGCTGGACATCAGCCAAGTATGAATATTCACGATAAAATCACAATATTTGACTTTCTCTAACAACATTTAAAAACTGTTCCGCTCTAAGATAGGGATATGATGGACCGGAGACTGCACCTGGCTGCGGCTTGCCTGGCAATAAGCTTGAGCAATAACGCGTATTCGATCCCCAGGAAAATCGACATAGCCCCGTGGGTTGAAAAACCCATGAGCGAGGCCGTACGACCGGAATGGAATTGCAGGGTGAAGGACAGCAGAACCATCGAGTTCCGTCCTGGTGACGCATCATACGTTTTGCACACCATGGTACCGCTCTATACCGGTTCTGATAGGCCTTTGGGCGTTTCATGCACGAGAAACAGGACAGCGGTCCTGACCCCGGAAAAAATCACGATCGTTTCTGGTTACGATGTTTTCGACCATGCGAAAGAAGCCACAGCAGACCTGTCCCTCCAGCACGACATAACGAAGGCCGGGCAGGCAGGCATATCAGCCTGGGCCTTCAGCGAAGACCACGTCTATTTTGTAACGAAGGATGGTGCATTTTGGCATACAGGCCTTTTCGACAAAGCCCCGATCCTCGGATTCCGCATCCCATCCCTGGCCAACGGACAGGATTATGCGATCATGCTGTTCGGGGGCAAGATATTCGTCTCGCAGAAGAACGACAACAAAAAATGCCTCGTGGACATAACCCTCAAACCGGATGAAGAGAATGTGACCGTGCATTCCAGTTCTTTCGAGTCGTGTGAAGGACCGAGATTGGAGATAGAGGGAAGGACACTTGTTTTCAGCGCTGGTGGAAAGGAGTATACGATAACGCCGTGACTGGGCAGACCAACCGGCAAAACCCAGAACCCGAAACCCAAGGCTCCAGACAAAAATGAAAAATTGGGCCTGCGGAGAAAGGCACAATTTCCAGTTATCAGTTGTCAGAATCCAGAACGAAAGGACTGGAAACCCGAAACAGGGAACTGGAAACTGATTTGAACTCCGGACCTACGGCTTTCATAGGCACTCAGTCGTACATGACTGTGCTAGAACGTGTCATATAAGACCGTCGCTCTAACCGAGCTGAGCTACAGGCCCAATAGAGAAGCTTATACCGGTAAACGATTTTAAAATACTTCTTCCCGAGAAAGGTTCATGAAAACCCTATCTGGCAGGGAACCGGCAGAGCGTATCCTTGAGGATGCCGGGCAGAGGGTCGCGAAGATGGCCCGCAAACCCCGCTTGGCCATAGTTCTTGCCGGAAATGATCCTGCTTCTGAAACCTATGTCAAAAGGAAACTGGAGAGGGCGGCGGAGGTCGGCGTGGAAACAACGCTGGAGCGGCTTGATGAGAACGCCTCTGAAACCGAGATCCTGAAGGTCGTGAAGAGATTGAACAAGGATAAAGGTATCGATGGCTTCATAGTCCAGGCTCCGCTGCCTAAAAACATGGATTATACGCGGATAGTCGAGGCCATAGACCCGGAGAAAGACGTGGATGGCTGGACGTCTGCGAACCTCGGCAGGATGCTCAACGGCCTTGGAAAACCGTTCCTGCCTGCCACCCCCCTGGGCGTGATAAGGATGCTCGAGCATTACGGGGCGGGGATCGCAGGGAACCACGCGGTCGTGGTGGGACGGAGCAACGTCGTCGGAAAACCCGTAGCGATGCTCCTTCTCGGGAAGGATGCGACCGTGACCATCTGCCATTCCAAGACAAGGGACCTTGCAGAGCACACGAAAAAAGCCGACATAATCGTCGCGGCTGCCGGGGTGCCGGGCCTAGTGAAGGCGGACATGGTGAAGGAAGGCGCGTACATCATAGACGTCGGAACGACCAGCGTCGGCGGAAAGATCAAAGGCGATGTGGATTTCGAGAACGTGATAAAGAAGGCGCACTGCAGCCCTGTGCCTGGCGGCGTCGGGCCGATGACCGTGGCGATGCTCATCAGCAACGTAGTCGAAGCCGCCTCGAGAAGACAATGAACACATAGTTAGCTATTTAAACTGTTATAAACAGAATAAAATCATGGGATTGTCGTTCTGGAGATGGAAGAGTACCACCAGCACCCATACCGAGATAAGGAAAGTCAACTTTCTCATCCACCCTGGATTCATCGGAGATATGAGATTCTTCAAAAGGGAAGAAGGTGACGAGAGACTAGGCGCCGCAAGGACGATGTTCGCTAAATACAAGGCTAGGGCTGAATCCTTAGGTCCTGACGAGGTACTCGTGGCTTTCTCGCATCACTGCAAATCAGAACTACGCGCGTTGTTACGTTCGGAAGATGCATACAGCCGCTTGATGACTGATGATTGGAAAGAGCTCCGGGACATCCTTGGTAAAAGATTGGTTGTCATGAGCTTCGACCAGGACATATTCGACGATGAGTCTGAAAAACCAAATAACCCCAAGAATACCGTATGCTTGGTGAAGCGCATAATGCTGGCAAGAGGTCTTCATATCCATGACAAGGCGCAGGTTTTCGCATTCGGAGAAACGTTCGGGACATGCGTTGCCGATGCCGCAATGGCCCTGAATCTGGCCGGACAGTTCAGAAAAAACACCCACATAATCGCAGCGCTCTGCGACGTAGGTATTTTCGGAGGAATGGACAGCAGCGAACTGCATGAATTTATCAAGAACGAGGCGTGGAGATGGACGGGGGTCAGGTTCGATTGCACGTTGGATTGATCATCGACCGGACGGATACCGCCGGTTTATCTCGTCCGCTTTTTTCATGATTACCTTGTGGATGCCGGAGCCGTATTGCATCGCCCTTTTCTTCCTTTTCAGGACCTGCTCCGGAACGCCCAGCATCTTCCCTGCTTCCCTCAGGATGCCTTTCTTGAGGACCCGCTCGTGCATGCGCTCCTCGAGCGGGATGGCGAAAACCGCATCTGCGAGCTGCTTCTCATAGAACGGGAATCTGGCCTCGATCCCGAAATGGTAGCAGATCTTCTTCACCCAGCCGATGTCCCTCTGCGGAAGCGTCCTGAACTCTTCCTTTAGGATCGCGTCCAGGTCCTTGCCTTCCTGAAGATAGAGGTAGTAGCGCTCGTACCCCACGAACAGCTCCTCGGCTCCAGAACCGAACAGCAGCGCCTTGTGGCCTTTTTGCGCCGCCGCCTCTGCGACGCGGTAGACCGGGACCATTATCTCCAGTTTCAGCAGGTCGAGCTTCAGCAAGGAATGGCATCTGCCATAGGCATCGAGGATCGAATCGTCGTCAAGCTCTACCACTGAAAGCGGCAGGCCGAGCGCTTGCGCCGCCTTCTCGGACGCGAGGATGTCCTCGCATCGCCTCACCCCTGCGGTGAAAAGCTCGACCGAAGCACGTTTTTTAGCGACCGTGGCGATGAGGGTCGAGTCCAACCCCCCGGAGAAAGAAACCGCGATCCTATCCTCCAATGTCTGCTCGACTGCACGCGTCAGGAGCTGTGAGAGGGGGAGAATCATGGGATTCTGTTGGTTGAAAAACCATTTAAAATGGTTCGAGCATTTACCAGATGCTATGGGCTCGTAGCTCAGCTTGGATAGATTGGATTAGTACTTTGCACTATTCCGAATCTTTAGCGACGCTCTCCTAATTTTTGGAAAGGTGGTTTGGTTCCGCCTTTTCCTAAAAGGTGGAAGGCGAAGGTCGTGAGTTCAAATCTCACCGGGCCCGTTTTTGTTTTCGCTAATTTTCCCTTCGGGAAAATCGAAAACACGCTGCTAAAATTTTCTCTGCCGGGGGAATTTCGTGAGACGCTTTGGGGGTTATTTAATTTATGGAATTAAAAGAAGAAGTTCGAATAGACCTGAGAGCCAAACTTGTGAATTTCTCACTGTTGGGTTTAACTGGTTCGATTGCTTTAATCGCGCTTCTACACTCCCAAAGCTTAGATAGATATACCCCGTTTGCATTCCTGTCATCTTTCCTTTTTCTTGCCTCTTGCGCAAACGGCATTTCAGACATAATGAAACTTTATGAAACAGAAAAGGATTGGTTGGTCGTTCTTATTGAAAAATACTCTTCCGAGTGGCGCGGATGGTATGTATTCCTTACAGGAGTATTGTTACTGGAATGCATTGCCTTACACATTTTCTTGACATATATAGGTTGGCTAAAATAACTAGGGGTCAGGTTCAAACCATACTATCCTAACCCGTGCCCGCCAGAATTATTCTTGCTAATTTTCGCTTCGTGAAAAAACGAGTATCACGCGATCCTTCCGCCTTCTGTGACGAACACGATGACGCGCATTATCATCAGGATTATCTGTTTCACCGCTATCGTGTACGCCTTGTAGTACCACTGGTTGCGGCCGTTGATGGTGCCCAGGAGGTCCTTGAACGCCTCCTTCTCTCCGGCAGCCATCTTGCTCTCGCTCACCTTCTTGTGCTCCTTGCCGTCTATGATCGTTATCTCTTCCTGCTTGCCTATCTGCTTCTTCGCCTGCTCATACCATGGCGGGAGCGACGAGCGCTTCTTGCCGATCGATGTGCAGAAATCCCCGAGCGTGATCGCCCTCTGCGTGACCTGTTTCTTTGCGAGCTCGTCGGCCTGCTCTTTCGCCATGCCTCCCTTGACCAGCTCGTCCGACTTCTTCTCTATCCCCATGAATGCCTGCCTCCACGGGATGGTCGAGGCGTCATCCACGATGGCTTTCAGATCGGCCGAGGCATAGCCTATCACTGCGATGCCGAGCAGCCAGAACGGGATGAGCGGGGCGATCGGCCTCTTCTTGGAGTGCATCTTCAGGATGGCGACGCGCGAGACGTAGTCCGGTGCAGGTACGTATATTGTCTTGCTGAAACGGCCGGAACGCCTGAGCGCCGGGTCCACGTCCCAGGGCGCGTTCGTGGCGGCTATGATGAGCACGTTCTGGTTGTTCGCCTCCACGCCGTCCATCTCGTAGAGCATCTGGTTGACGGCCATCTTCATGTACTGCTGTCCTTCCTGCTGGTCCCTCCTGCCACCGATGGCTTCCACTTCGTCGAAGAATAGTATGCAGGGCACGTTCTTCCTCGCCAGCTCGAACACCTTGTGGATGTTCTTCTCCGTGTTGCCCACATACATGTCGAGCAAATCGGACAGCTTGGCGTTGATGAAGCCTGACTGGCATTCGCCTGCCGCTGCCTTAACTATGAAAGTTTTACCACAACCGGGCGGACCGTACATCAGTATGCCTCCGCCTCCGAGCTTGCCGTATTTGCGCGCGAGCTCGGGGTTGCGCATTGGATAGACGACCGCCTCGCGTATCTCCTCCTTCATCTTGGCCATGCCCGCGACGTCGTTGAACGTCATCGTGGGCTTTGTGAGCAGCTTCAGGTCCGCTGTCCCGCCCTCGCCCCCGCCGCCCTTGCCTTCCTGGTCCTTCTTCGCCTTCGCGCTCTCGAGATGGGTCTTGGCCTCCGCGAGCTCGGGGTTGAGCTCGAGGGCCTTCTCGTAATCGGTTATGGCGCTCGACATGGTGCCCGCGTATTCGTAGGCCAGGCCGCGCAGGTGGTAGGCCTCGGCGAAATCAGGCTTGAGCTTTATCACCTTCGTGAAATCCTCCACCGCCTTCTCGTATTCCTCGACCGAAGCGTATGACAGGCCGCGGTTGTAGAACGCCTTGAGGTAGTTGGGATTGAAGTTTATCGCGCGGTCGTAGTCCTTGATCGCGCTCTGGAAATCCTGCTTGCGGTAGAACGCGTCCCCGCGGTTATTGAATATGATCGGGTTCTGGGGATCGAGCTCCATGGATTTCGTGTAATCCGCTATGGACTTGTCGAAATTCTTGAGCTGATAGTAGGAGAGCGCGCGGTTGAAGTAGGCTTCGGAGAAGACGGGGTTGAGGAGGATTGCCATGTTGTAGTTCTCGATGGCCTTGTCGTAGTCGCCTTTCTCATAGAAGTCGTTGCCCATCTGGTAGTATGTTTTTGCGTCTGTGGGATTCGGTTTGCGTTCGACCATCGTGATCACACTTGCTGGAGGGCCTGTTTAATGGATATATGGCTATGCTTTTAATTGTTACAACAACGTAATCAGAAGAGTGAGCATGACGATAATGTTCCACTCTCAAGCAACAAAACGTTTTCCCCATCCACCTGCATGGTTGCGCTTTTTCCATTCACCTGAATGTCGTGGACGTCGGTTGGTTTTGAGCCAGTCAGATGATATACTGTTTTTGCCTGTTTTGTCGCGATGTCATATATCATGGTGTCTCCTTCGATGCTTTGATAAGCCACCAGATTCCCGGAAATGGCATATAGATTCGGAGAGTAAAATCCAGGGTTATTTGAAACAACCGCTATCTCTGTTGCCTTTGGCTGGGATGGTTTGGACATATCGATCAAGGTCAATGCCTCGGTTGCTGGTTTTACGTTTGAAAAGAGTATTTTCATCCCTGAAATCAGGGGATAGTAACTACTGTATCCAGTATCATACGTTTGGCCAGTGGAAATGTCATACAATTTCATTCTTCCATCGTTTTTGTCTGTATATGCCAATCCGTTGCCATAAAGACTGAAACTGCCCGCAGTAGGCACACCAGCAACAAGCGTCATCTCTCCGCTAGCTAAATTCGAGACGTAAAGGCTTACCTGCGTATCAAGGCAGTTAAAGACAAAGGTTTCATCCCACAACACCGCACTACCGCCATTGGCAGTGGTATTGGCCGAACATTTATCCTTGAGTATTGATGGCGGCGGATAAGACTTACCAGTTACTGTCTCAAGCGAAGTGACGCTGTTAGCTGATATTGCGCCTTCAGAAGCGCATATCATGCCGCCATTGCCCACGATTATCCCGTATTGGCTGCACTTATTGTTGATTTTTGTAATAGTGCCTGAATCAAAGAGATACTGCCCGCTGGACGTACCATACCCTATTTTACCCCCATATTCCCCGACCCACGTCACTCCGGTCGCGATCACGCTGCAGTTGGAGAATGGATCTGCATCTGCTGCTCCTGCGTCAGACACTCCCCCATCAGTAGATGCGCTGCATGCAACTGTCAAGCTATGGTGTGTCCCGCCGTTTTCATTGGGTTTGCTAGGGCCAGTGGATGTTTGATATCCATTGGGACAGGTAGTGGCAAATCTGTCTGAACTTTGCAGATAAAATGCTAGCGCATAATCGTCTTTATCTTTGACTGTAAAAGGTGCAGTCGTCGCAACCTCTATTTTATGGGATGCTTTTGAGGAGCCTGATGGTGCGGAAATCACATATGTTGGATTATAATTGCTGCAGGCATTCAATACTATCTCAACACTATCAGTATTATTCTCGGGGGTGTTTTCATCATTGTCTGCACGAAATGAAGGCAGCTTTCCATTCACCATGGTGACATCGAAATCGTAAGGGGATAACACTGCACCAGCGTCTGGAGTGACTTCGTAGGTTGCTGCATTAACCACGGCATAAGGTGGGATTGAATCTGGCGAGGTAGTATCGGATGGCTCAGGCACAACAACGAAGGTCGGAGAATCAAAACCCACGAGCAGGTTGACGAGAGGGATAGAATTAAACAAGTTCTGTAGCTGCGTAAATCCAGTTAATCCATAAATCGTAAACGTCTCCGAATCGTCATAGCAAAGGCTGTGATAATAGTTTCCATATGCATCCAATTGGGCATCAGCGCAAGCAGTTATGCCCAATAGAACCCAGCCCACCGCGTCAAGTTCATGGCCAATTGCCTCAGCTGCAGCTTTAGCGAGCCCAAGCCGCGGAAGAGCCATGACTACTCCTTTTTGAGCTACTGTCCCTTCTGCCTGTCTGGCAGCCAAATCAGCCAGCTGACCTAATGTGAAGTTGAGGTCTGAAACCGTTACGCCTGTTTTTTCAACAGTGAAGAAAGGCGACTGTAAGATCAGATTGAATAAACCGGGATCTATCCTGATACCAGTGGATATGCCGCAGAGTGGTGGTGTAGGCAGAGTCAGGGATATATTGGAATTTCCAATGCCTGGATTTGGAGTTTGATCCTGCGCATGTGTGGCTTGTGCTATTAGCTGGCTGCTCTGGACTCCGGTAGCACCTCCGAAAAACGGATAGTATCTGTTTTGAGGGTCAAGAACGAAATAATCTGCGCTGGGTCCATCTGCAAAGAGCAGGATGCCCACTCCAGAAACTGGCTGTGACGTATATCTATCATGGACAGAGAACCCAAACGTCCACCCGTTCACATCGAAGCTAGTCGTTCCATTGTCGTCTGTTTGTGCAACTGCAGGGGCTACTTGAGTAGTGTCTTGCCTGGGATTATGCGCAGATTTGCAGGCCATTTCATCAGCTCCAACAGCAATTATAGCTTTCCAGAAAAGTAATGCGACTCATTCAGTGCAAGGGGCTGTATAATGGTGCAAGCGAGCAAGTCTGTTTTATCTGCTCTGCCGGAACATTTCTCGTGAATTTGGCCATTCCCAGAGCC
>Ga0315282_10014272_pt1 | contig 11858 bp, 11 predicted proteins | sample YL17G07_20_MG_FD_203693 | JGI IMG/M metagenome (GOLD analysis project Ga0315282, IMG submission 203693) | Sediment microbial communities from Yellowstone Lake, YNP, Wyoming, USA - YL17G07_20 | ecosystem: Environmental > Aquatic > Freshwater > Lake > Sediment | place: USA: Wyoming | collected... | reverse complement strand
GCTTTGCCACCTCCGACCTGAACGACCTTTACCGCCGCGTCATCAACCGCAACAACCGTCTTAAGAAACTGATCGAGCTCAAGGCCCCCGAGCTCATCATCCGCAACGAGAAGCGGATGCTCCAGGAGGCGGTGGATGCCCTATTCGACAACGGCAAGCGCGGCCGGGTCCATCTGGGCGCCAACCGCCGTCCGCTCAAGTCCCTGAGCGAAGCGTTGCGGGGCAAACAAGGACGTTTCCGGCAGAACCTGCTGGGCAAACGGGTGGACTACTCCGGCCGCTCGGTTATCGTGGTCGGGCCGGAGCTCAAGCTTCACCAGTGCGGGCTGCCCAAGAAAATGGCCCTAGAGCTGTTCAAGCCCTTCATCTTCCACAAGCTGGAGAAGGAGGGGCTGGTGCCCAGCGTCAAGATCGCCCGGGAGTGGCACGAACAGGAACGGCCCGAGGTGTGGGATTACTTGGAGGAGGTGGTCAAGGAGCATCCCATCCTCCTCAACCGCGCCCCGACCCTGCACCGGCTGGGCATTCAGGCTTTCGAGCCGCTGCTCATCGAGGGCAAGGCCATCCAGATCCACCCCCTGGTCTGCGCCGCCTTCAACGCCGACTTCGACGGTGACCAGATGGCCGTCCATATACCCTTGTCGGTTGAGGCCCAGGTGGAAGCCTCCACCTTGATGCTGTCCACCAACAACATCCTGTCGCCCGCCCACGGCCGGCCGCTGACCATCCCCAGCCAGGACATGGTCCTGGGCTGCTACTACGGCAGCCTGGCCAAGAAGAACCAGAAAGGCGAGGGCCGCATCTTCGGCTCCAAAGAAGAAGTCCTGCTGGCCTTGGAGAACCAGGAAGTCGGGCTTCATTCCCTGATCAACCTGCGCCTCACCGGGCCGTTCATGAACCTGGCCACCTACTATGACGACCAGGCCGTGCTGAGCTGTCCCATTGTTCAGATGAACAATAAGCTGGTGGAGACGACGCCCGGCCGGATCATTTTCAACGACAACTTGCCGCCGGGCAGTCCCTTCGTCAACGGCATGCTGAAGAAAAGGGGGATGGAGAACCTGATTTTCTTCATCTACCAACGGGTGGGGCTGGGCCCCACGGTTGAAACCCTGGACCGGCTGAAGGAGCTGGGCTTCAACCTGGCCACTCAGGCCGGTTTCTCGCTGGGCATCGATGATTTCGTCGTGCCCAAAGAAAAAAGCGAGCTGGTGGAACGGGCCCAGCGCCAGGTGCAGGCCATCGAGAACGACTACCGGGAAGGCCGAATTTCGGCCGGCGAACGCTTCAACCAGGTGGTCGAGATCTGGGGCGACGTCACGGACAAAGTGTCCAACGCCATGCTGGCCGAGATGAAGCGCATCTCGACTGAAGGGCCGGAGCTCAACCCCTTGTACGTCATGTCCGACTCCGGCTCGCGGGGCAACAAGCAGCAGATCAGGCAGCTGGCCGGGATGCGGGGCCTGATGTCCAAGCCCTCCGGCGAGATCATCGAGACCCCCATCGTCTCCAACCTGCGCGAAGGTCTGAACGTCCTGCAATACTTCATATCCACCAACGGCGCCCGGAAAGGCCTGGCCGACACAGCCCTCAAAACGGCCAATTCCGGCTATCTGACCCGCAAGTTGGTGGACGCCTCCCAAGAGGTTATCATCGACGAGGTGGACTGCGGCACGGCCAAGGGCATCAACATCACGGCCATCGTGGAGAATGGCGAGATCATCGAGCCCTTCACCGATCGGATCGTGGGCCGCATCTCCCTGGACCGGGTCGTTCATCCCGACACCAACAAGGTCGTCGTCGAGGCCAACCAGGAAATTACCGAAGAGGTGGCCCAGGAGTTCCAAAACATGGGCCTGGAGCGGGTCAAGATCCGGTCGCTCCTGACCTGCGAGTCCAAGCGGGGCGTCTGCCAGCTGTGCTACGGCCGGAACCTGGCCTCGGGCTACCTGGTCGAGCTGGGCGAGGCGGTGGGCATCATCGCCGCGCAGTCCATCGGCGAACCCGGCACGCAGCTCACCATGCGCACCTTCCATCACGGCGGCGTCGCCGTCCGGGGCGCGGAGCGGTCCCAGCTGGAGGCCAAGAACGAAGGCATCCTCCGTTTCAACAACCTCAAGTCCGTCATTAACCGGGAGGGCGACTTGGTCGTCGTCAACCGCAACGCCAACATCGCCATCCTCGACCACCGCGGCCGGGAGGTGGAGCATTACCAGGTGCCCTACGGCGCCAGGCTTTTGGTGAAGGAGGGCGAGCCGGTCAAATCCCGGCAGCACTTCGCCGAGTGGGACCCCTTTAACACCCTCATCCTGACCGAGGAATCAGGCCAGGTTCAATTCCAGGAAGTGGCCTTGGGCATCACCATGGAGGAAGTGCAGGACGAATTCACCGGCCGGATCACCCCGGTCATCATCGACCCCAAGGACGAAAAGATGCAGCCCCGCATGGAGATGGTGGATCCGCACCGCAAAGAGGTGAACCCTAAGACCAAGAAAGAGGAACCGGTCGTGCTGCGCAAGTATTATCTGCCGGCGGGCGCCAACTTAAGCGTCAAAGAGGGCGACAAGGTCAACGCCGGCGACGTCCTGGCCAAGATCCCCCGAGAGGCCACCCGGACCAAGGACATCACCGGCGGCCTGCCCCGGGCCGAGGAGCTGTTCGAAGCCCGGCGGCCCAAAGCCACTGCCGTCATCTCCGAGATCGACGGCTTGGTTCAATACGGCGGCCTGCTCCGCGGCTACCGGAAACTGACGGTTAAGTCCGAGTTCGTCGGCGAGAAGGAATACCTCATTCCCAAGGGGGCTCACCTCAGCGTGGGCGATGGCGAGAGGATCAGGGCCGGGACACCCTTGATGGACGGGCCGGTCAATCCTCATGACATCCTCCGTGTCCTGGGAGAGAAGGAGCTGGCCGAGTACCTCCTCCGGGAAATTCAAGAGGTGTACCGCCTCCAGGGCGTCGGCATCAACGACAAGCACATCGAAGTCGTTATCCGCCAGATGCTGCGCTGGGTGAAGGTTGAAGAGGTGGGGGACACCGACTTCCTGATAGAAGAACAGGTGGACAAATTTATTTTCCAGGAGGAGAACGAGAAGGTGATCAAGAAGGGCGGCAAGCCGGCCAAAGCCCGGCCCCTGCTCCTGGGCATCACCAAGAGCGCCTTGAGCACGGACAGCTTCATCTCGGCCGCATCTTTCCAAGAGACGACCCGGGTCCTGACCGAGGCCAGCCTGTACGGGAAAGTAGACTACCTGCGCAGCCTCAAGGAGAATATCATCATGGGACGGCTGATCCCTGCCGGAACAGGGTATAAATATTATCGAGATGTCGAGATCAAGGAGGAAGGCCCGGTTTTGGGTAAGGAGACCGAAACGGTTCTCGCCGGCCTGGCCTGAGCTGGACAAGCCTCGAAATTCTTGACACGACAAGGGATATTTGCTAGTATGCCTCTATTCGTCTCGAGATAGCACGCCCTGCTCCGGGATGGATCACAATAAACTGTTTATGAGGAGTTTTTGTCTTGCCAACAGTCAACCAACTGGTCAGAAAAGGCCGGACGCGAAAGCGGTACAAGAGCAAGTCTCCCGCCTTGGACAGCTGTCCCCAGAAGCGGGGCGTCTGCACGCGCGTCTTCACCACGACTCCCAAAAAGCCGAACTCGGCCATGCGCAAAGTGGCCCGGGTCAGGCTGACCAATAACATCGAGGTGACCGGCTATATCCCCGGCGTCGGCCACAACCTTCAGGAGCACTCCATCGTCATAATCCGGGGCGGCCGGGTCAAGGATCTGCCCGGTGTCCGTTACCACATCATCCGGGGCACTCTAGACAGCGAGGGAGTCCAGAACCGGATGCAGAGCCGGTCCCGCTACGGCGCCAAGCGGCCCAAAGAGAAAAAGATGGCCAAGTCGTAAAGGAGCCGAGCATGCCGCGCAGAGGGAAAATCAAGAAAAAGCCGCAGGCCCCCGACTATCTCTTCAACAGCACCCTGGTTTCCAAGTTCATCAGCAGCTATATGAAGAAGGGCAAACAGAGCGTGGCCGAGCAGACCATCTACGGGGTCATGGACCTTATCAAGGAGAAGGCCAAGGAGGATCCCCTCAAAACCCTGGAAAAGGCGGTGGAGAACGTCCGGCCCGTCCTGGAGACCAAGTCCCGCCGGGTGGGCGGGGCGACCTACCAGGTCCCGATCGAAGTGCCCGTTCAGCGCTCCATGGCGTTGGGCCTCCGCTGGCTGCTCCACTATGCCTATGAGCGGGGCGGCAAGAGCATGCGGGACAAGCTCTTTGCCGAGATCATGGATGCCGTTAACAACCGCGGCGGCGCGGTGAAGAAACGTGAAGATACGCACAAAATGGCAGAGGCCAACCGGGCTTTTGCTCATTATAGATGGTGATTGTGAGATTCAGGCCGCCGGCCTTGAGCACCATGGAGAAGAGGAGTGGCGCGACTTTATTCGATCGGAAGCGTCAGGAACATCGGCATCATGGCCCATATCGATGCCGGCAAGACGACGACCACGGAGCGCATCCTCTACTATACCGGCATCACCTACAAGATGGGCGAGGTGGACGAGGGGACGGCGGTCATGGATTGGATGGCCCAGGAGCAGGAGCGGGGGATCACCATAACCTCCGCGGCCACAACCTGTTTCTGGAATAACCATCGGATCAACATCATCGATACCCCCGGCCACGTGGATTTCACGGCCGAGGTCGAGCGCTCCCTGCGGGTGCTCGACGGCGGCCTGATTATCCTGTGCGGGGTGGGTGGGGTCGAGTCCCAGTCGGAAACGGTCTGGCGCCAGGCCGACCGCTACCGGGTCCCCCGGATCGTGTTCATCAATAAGATGGACAGGGTGGGCGCGGACCCGGAGAGGGCTGTGGACCAGATCCAGACCAAGCTGGGCGCCCGGCCGTTGCCCATCCAAATCCCGCTGGGTCGGGAAGAGACCTTCCGGGGTGTCGTCGATGTCATCGACGGCAAGGAGTATGACTGGGGCGACGGGCTGATTGCTTCAGACCTCACCTTCCGGGAGGTGGGCAGCGAACACCGGAAGGAAGTCGAACGGACACGGACACAGATGATTGAGACATTGTGCGATACGGATGACAGGCTGATGGAGCTCTACCTCAGCGGGGCGGCCATCTCTGCCGGCGACATCCGCCAAGCCATTCGCCGCAGCACCATCGGCCTGAAGCTTGTCCCGGTCCTCTACGGCGCTTCCTTCCGCAATAAAGGCGTCCAGCCCCTGCTCGACGCTGTAGTGGATTTCTTGCCTTCCCCGGAAGACCTGCCTCCCGTGGTCGGCCATCATCCCCGCACCGAAGAAATCCGTATGCGGAAGCCTCAGGACGGGGAGCCTTTTTCCGCCCTGGTGTTCAAAGTCATGAACGACCCCTATGTCGGAACGTTGGCCTTTTTCAGGGCCTATTCGGGCAAGGCTCGGCTGGGTTCGGTCCTCTATAACTCCACTAAGGACGAGGATGAGCGGGTCAGCCGCCTCCTTAAAATGCACGCCAACAAGCGGGAGGAGATCAAGGAGGTTTATGCCGGGGACATCGCCGCGCTGAGCTCGACCAAGAACCTGGGCACGGGCGATACCCTGTGTGACAAGCATCAGCCCATAGTCCTGGAGACCATCCGCTTCCCCGAGCCGGTCATCTCCGTGACGGTCGAGCCCAAGTTGAGGACCGGACATGCCCGCCTGGCCGAAGCCTTGGCCAAAATGGCCAAGGAGGACCCCACTGTCCGGATCATGCAGGACCCCATGACCGGCCAGACCCTGGTTTACGGCATGGGCGAGCTGCACCTGGAAATCCTCTTGGACCGCATGTCGCGCGAATACGGCGTGCGGGCCAACGTGGGCCAGCCCCAGGTGGCCTACAAGGAGACCATCCTGGCCGTCGCCCGGGGCGAGGCCAAGTACGACCGGCAGGTGGGCGGCAAGGGACAATTCGGCCATTGTCAGCTCGAGATCCAGCCCCTGCCCCGCGGCGCCGGGTTCGATTTCGAGGATCGCACCAAAGAAACCGTTATCCCCCGCGCTTTCATACCCGCTATCCGGGACGGCCTGCGGGAGGCCATGGACACGGGCCTGCTGGCCGGCTATCCCCTGACCGACATCAAGGTCGTCTTGACCGGAGGCTCGGCCAGCGAGACGGATTCTTCGCCCCTGGCCTTTAAGATCGCCGCTTCGCTGGCCTTCAAGGAAGCGGCGGCCAAGGCCGGGTTGGCCCTACTCGAGCCGATGATGAGGCTGGAGGTCATCTCCCCGGACGAATACCTGGGCGACATCGTCAGCGACTTGAACGCCCGGCGGGGAAGGATCGAAGGCCTAGAGATGCGCGGGACTTCAAGGCTGGTCCGGGCCCTTGCCCCCCTCAGCGAGATGTTCGGCTATGCCACTATTCTGCGCACCCTAACCCAGGGACGGGGCGTGTTTTCCATGGAGTTCCTCCAGTATGAGGTGGCTCCGCCCCAGAAAAAGGAGGAGGTTGTGGCGCGCGTGGAAGGAAGGATTCCCTTCGCCCATTGAGGCGAGAGCGGGGAGCTTGAGCTCCCCGAAAGAAACAGGAGGTCACAGCGATGTCGAAGGCAAAGTTTGAGAGGACGAAGCCGCATTTGAACATAGGGACGATTGGGCACGTGGACCACGGGAAGACGACGCTGACGTCGGCCATCACCAAGGTGCTGCACAAGATGAACCCCAAGGTGATGGTGAAGGAGTACGGGGACATCGACAACGCTCCGGAGGAGAGGGAGCGGGGGCTGACGATACAGATTGCGCACATAGAGTATGAGACGGCCAACCGGCACTATGCCCACATTGATTGTCCGGGGCATGCCGACTACATCAAGAACATGATCACCGGGGCGGCCCAGATGGACGGGGCGATCCTGGTGGTGGCGGCGGACGACGGGCCGATGCCGCAGACGCGGGAGCACATCCTATTGGCGCGGCAGGTGAACGTGCCGGCCATCGTGGTGTTCATGAACAAGGTGGACATGGTGGAGGACCCGGAGATATTGGATTTGGTGGAGCTGGAGGTGCGGGAGCTGCTGAAGAAGTATGAATTTCCGGGGGACAAGATACCGGTGATTCGGGGGTCGGCCCTGAAGTCGATGGAGTCGGACGGGGACCCCTCGAATGAGTGGAACAAGAAGATTGTGGAGTTGATGAAGGCGGTGGACGAGCACATTCCGCAGCCGGTGAGGCTGGTGGACCTGCCGTTCTTGATGCCGGTGGAGGATATTTTTTCGATCTCGGGCCGGGGGACGGTGGTGACGGGCCGGGTGGACCGGGGCAAGGTGAAGGTAGGGGAAGAGGTGGAGATAGTGGGATTTGGGGAGACGCGCAAGCGGGTGGTGACCGGGGTGGAGATGTTCCGGAAGCTGTTGGACGAGGGGATGGCCGGGGACAACATCGGGGTGCTGTTGAGGGGTACGGACAAGGACGAAGTGGAGCGGGGCATGGTGCTGGCCAAGCCGGGGTCGATCACGCCGCACCGGCGGTTTACGGCGCAGATCTATGCTTTGAAGAAGGAGGAGGGGGGGCGGCACACGCCGTTTTTCACGGGGTACCGGCCGCAGTTTTATTTTCGGACGACGGACGTGACGGGGACGGTGAAGCTGCCGCAGGGGGTGGAGATGGTGATGCCGGGGGATAACGCCAACCTGGAGATAGGGCTGATCACGGACGTGGCCATGGAGAAGGGGCTGCGGTTCGCCATCCGGGAGGGCGGCCGGACGGTGGGCGCCGGCTCGGTCACCGAAGTATTAGAGTAAATAAGTGACGCTCATCAAATTTTCTGAAATTTGTTGAGTGTCACTGAATTGGATATCGGCTTAATGGATGATCAGACATGAGAGAGCAAATTTTAATGGCCTGCTCGGTGTGCAAACGCCGGAACTATTCCAACACGCGCAATAAAAAGAACCAGACGGAGAAGATGGAACTAAAAAAGTTCTGCCCTTTCTGCCGGAAGCATACCGTCCATAAAGAAGTGAAATAGGCTGAGGAACCAGTCGAGGAGGATACGCGAGAGGGCAGGTGAGTAGCTCAACTGGCTAGAGCAGCGGTCTCCAAAACCGCAGGTTGCGGGTTCGAGTCCTGCCTCACCTGCCAGTCCTGAAGCCGGCCCCGTCGAGGAGCCGGCCGGGCAGAGCCCCTGCGGACAGGACGGATGAGATTTTTTGGATGAGAAGGTGACATGATGAACGGAGAGAAAAAAGTTTGGTATAAGCGCTTCTTCTCCTTCCTGAAGGAGGTCAGGGCCGAGCTGAAAAAAGTCACCTGGCCTTCGCGCCGGGAGACGGCCAACACGACCCTGGTGGTCATCCTGTCCGTCTTTTTCTTCGGGTTCTACTTGTTTTTCATGGATATCATTTTTTCCCGGCTCATCGACCTGGTCAGGAGCCTGAAGAGATGATGGCGGCCATGGCGAAGAACTGGTATATCGTTCATACCTACTCGGGGTTCGAGGACTTCGTCCGGGAGTCCATCCTGCAGCGGGCGGCCGAGTTGGGAATTACCGACGAGATTGGACAGATCATCATCCCTAAAGAGAACGTGGTCGAGATCAAGGCCGGCAAGAAAGTCGTTTCGGCCAAGAGGTCTTATCCCGGCTACATTCTCGTCGAGATGGAGATGTCGGATGAGAATTGGCACATCATCCGCGAGACGCCCAAGGTGACCGGGTTTGTCGGCTCGGGCAAAAAGCCCTCGCCCTTGAGCAAAGCCGAAGTCAAGCAAATCGTAACCCAGATGGAGACGACATCGGAAAAGCCCAAGCCCAAGCACGCCATCGTCAAGGGTGAAGCGGTGCGGATCGTGGACGGCCCGTTCTTCAACTTCAACGGGATCGTGGAGGAGGTCAATAGCGAACGAAGCACCCTCAAGGTCATGGTGACCATCTTCGGCCGGTCCACGCCCGTCGAGCTGGAATTCCTGCAGGTGGAAAAAATCTAGGAGGCTCCATGTCCAAAGAAGTTGTGGCCAAGATTAAACTCCAGATCGTGGCCGGACAGGCCAGCCCCGCCCCGCCGGTCGGGCCGGCCTTGGGCCAGCACGGGGTCAACATCATGGAATTTGTCAGGCAGTTCAACGAGAAGACAAGCAAGATGGAAGAGGGAATGATCGTTCCGGTGGAGATCACCGTCTTCAAAGATAAAAAGTTCACCTTCGTCCTGAGAACCCCTCCCGCTTCTTATCTGTTAAAAAAAGCGGCCGGCATCGCCAAAGGTTCGGCCGCGCCCAACAAGGACAAAGTGGGCAAAGTCACGCGGAAGCAGATTGAAGACATCGCCCGGTTGAAGATGCCCGACTTAAACGCCAATACCCTTGAAGGGGCGGTCAGGATCGTCGAGGGAACAGCCAAGAACATGGGACTGGAGATCATCAGTGGCTAAACACGGCAAGAACTTCACTAAGGCCAAGGAGCTTGCGGCGGGGAAGCCCGAGTTTTCCATAGAAGAGGCGGTCAGCCTGCTGAAGAAAGCGGCCTACGCCAAATTCAACGAGTCAGTCGATGTTTCGCTGCGGCTGGGGGTCAACCCCAAGCACTCCGACCAGATGGTCCGGGGCACGGTCATCCTGCCCTTCGGTACGGGCCAGACCAAGAAAATATGTGTCATCGCCTCGGGAGAGAAAATCAAGGAGGCTGAGGAGTCCGGCGCCGATTTCGCCGGGGGCGAGGAGCTGATTGAGAAGATCACCGGGGGCTGGATCGATTTTGACGTGGTCATCGCCACGCCCGACGTCATGAGGAGAGTGGGCAAGCTGGGCCGCATCCTGGGCACCAAGGGCCTGATGCCCAACCCCAAGTCCGGAACGGTGACCTTCGATATCAAGAAGGCCGTTGAGGAAACCAAGGCCGGCAAAGTCGAATTCCGCGTGGACAAGACGGGCATTCTTCATTCCACGGTGGGGAAAATTTCTTTCACCGAGGACAAGCTGGTGGAGAATATCAAGGTCTTTCTGCAGGCTATTCTTCACGCCAAACCGCCGGCGGCCAAGGGAAAATACGTGCGGAGCATGTTCCTGACCTCGACTATGGGGCCGTCCTTCAAGCTGTCCGAGGATATCCTGGAGAAGTCAGGGAGCCGATCATGAAGCGCGAGAAAAAAAACCTGCACATCAAGCAGCTGGCCGACATTTTAAGCCGACAGGACAGCTTCTACCTGATGGATTTCACCAAGGTCAGCGTGGCCCAGTCCGTGGCCCTGCGCAAAGCGCTCCGCAAGAACGCTCACGGTTTCAAGGTGGTCAAGAATCGTTTGGCTCTCAAGGCCTTGGACGACCGGTTCCCGGCCGCCCTGAAAGGATATTTCCGAAAGCCGACGGCCATTGCCTTCACCGACGGAGATCCGGTCGACCTGGCCAAAGCCCTCAAGGAATTTTCGGCCCGGAACAAAGTGTTGTCGGTCAAGGGAGGGCTGCTGCAGGGGCGCCTGTTCGGGCCGGACAGGTTCGAGGAGATCGCCCAGCTTGCTTCCCGGCCGGAGTTGCTGGCTCGTTTCGCCCGCCTTATGGCCTCTCCCCTGAACAAAATGCTCCAGACGCTCCAGTCGCCGCTCGGCACGCTGGGCCGGCAACTGGCCCAGTTCAAAACCAGCCGGGAAGCCTGAAGGGCCATGATTGATAGAGACCCACAAGCGGCCTAGGGTACCGCAGATTATAAAGGAGGTATTCGAGTGACAAAAGAGGAATTCTTCAAGCATCTGGATAGCCTAACGGTGCTGGAGCTTGCAGACTACATCAAAGAGTTCGAGACGCGCTATGGGATCAGCGCCGCGGCCGCCGTTCCGGTAGCCATGGCCTCGGCCGCGCCGGCCGGCCAAGCTGCCGCCGCGGAGGAGAAGACCGAGTTCGCCGTCGTCCTGAAGTCGGTCGGGGCCAACAAGGTCCAGGTCATCAAGGTCGTTCGGGAAGTGACCAGCCTGGGCCTGAAGGAAGCCAAGGACCTGGTCGACGGCGCGCCCAAGACTGTCAAGGAGAATTTGCCCAAGGCCGAGGCTGAGGCCATCAAGGCCAAATTCGGCGAAGTGGGAGCTGTTGTCGAGCTGCAGTAGGGTGCAGCTGCCGGGCTGCGGCCTTGGTCGTGGCCATTAGGGTAAGGGCTTTGAACGCTTTTAGGGCTTTGAGAGTGCTGAATGTATAGAGAACAGGAAAACATTTTTCGCCAAAGGAACGATTTTTCCAAGATCCCGGGCGTGTTCCCCATGCCCGATCTTTTGGCCATCCAAAGGCAGTCCTACACCGACTACCTCCAGATGGACCTCCTGCCCGAGGAACGGAAGGACATCGGGCTGCAGGCTGCCTTCAAGGACGTCTTCCCCATTTCGGATTTCAAAGAGACGACCCAGCTCGATTTCATCAGCTACTCCATCGGCAATTGGGAATGCACCTGCGGACGATTGAAGGGCGTGGAAAACTCCCGGATGCGCTGCGCCGGCTGTAAGACCCTCCTGCCGGCCAAGGTCGAACTGACGGAGAAGGAGGTCTGCCCCTTTTGCGGGGCCGCCCACAAGATCGAAATCCCGCTCTGCGAGCACTGCGGGGACACCGTCGAGCTGAAGATGAAGTACACCCCCACCGAGTGCCTGCAGAGAGGCTACACCTATTCCGTCCCCCTTCGGCTCAAGGTCCGGCTCATCTCCTGGGACAAGGACGTCGTGACCAAGGTCAAGCGGCTCAAGCATATCAAGGAACAGGAGGTCTATTTCGGGGACATCCCGCTCATGACCGAGAAGGGGACCTTCATCTTCAACGGCATCGAACGGGTGGTGGTCAGCCAGCTGCAGCGGTCGCCGGGAGTCTTCTACCGGCCGGGCGAGGGCAAAGGGCAGTTCGTGGCC
>Ga0315282_10014271_pt1 | contig 11858 bp, 7 predicted proteins | sample YL17G07_20_MG_FD_203693 | JGI IMG/M metagenome (GOLD analysis project Ga0315282, IMG submission 203693) | Sediment microbial communities from Yellowstone Lake, YNP, Wyoming, USA - YL17G07_20 | ecosystem: Environmental > Aquatic > Freshwater > Lake > Sediment | place: USA: Wyoming | collected... | reverse complement strand
ATGCCGCGGACACGTGAGCTTTTTTGTGAGAAGACGTCCTGGCAGAGACGCAGGGCTTACACGCTGGAGAATGGATTAGTCCGACTGGTCACCCTGTTGGGTGGTGGGCATATCGCGGAGTTGCGATTCACCGGATCGTCCGGGCTTCCCGACGTCAATCCACTCTGGATTCCCCCGTGGCCGACCATCGAGCCTTATACCTATAACCCCAAAGTTCACACCGCGCGGTACGGCGGCATCACCGAAGGCAAGTTGCTTTCGGGGTTGGTGGGACACAACCTTTGCCTCGATTATTTCGGCCCGCCTTCACCCGAGGAGGCCGCGGAAGGGCTCTCGCAACACGGTGAGGCCCCCAGCGCCAAGTGGCAGAAAAGCGGCCTGCGCGTTACTGCCCACGACATCGCGCTGACGGTTGGAACACGATTACCCGTAGCATGCTTGCGATTCAGCCGCGAGCTGAGGCTCCGCTGCGGTGAGTCCGCTGTCTACATCACGGAAACTGTCATCAACGAAAGGAAGTGTGACCACTTTTTCCATTGGACGCAGCACGTCACGCTGGGGCCGCCGTTCCTTTCCCATGGGGACAGCGCCGTCGCCATTCCCGCGACGAAGGGGATGACCTTTCCGCACGGCTACGACGAAGGGAAAGCCTTGCTCGCGTCGAAACGTGAGTTTCGCTGGCCGCGAGCGCCCAAGGTGAAGGGAGGAAGCGTTGACTTGACCCGCCCCTTCCTGCATGAGGGTTTGGGGTTCGTGGTTGGTCTGCTGTTAGACCCGCGGCGAGATACCGGGTTCGTGGCAGCTCTCAACTGTCGCGAGCGCCTGCTCATCGGCTACTGCTTCCGGCGGCAGGATTTTCCCTGGGTGGCAGTTTGGGAAGAGAATCGGGCGATCACGGCTGTTCCCTGGAGCCGAAAGACCCAGGCGCGCGGACTGGAATTCGGGACGACTCCGCTCCCGGTTCCACGGCGAGAGAATTTTTCCTCGGGAACTCTGTTTGGCCGGCCGACCTCGACCTATGTCCCCGCGCGTGGGCAGAAGACCATCCGTTACGTCGCCTTCCTCGCTCACCTTCCCGCGGACTTTGGGAACGCGCCTGACATCAGCCTCGCCAAGGACAAGATCCTGGTCCAGGGGAGCGGGGGGAAGCGGGTGAGCGTCCGCGCGTCGGGGCTTGCTGCGGCCGGCCTGGTTTGAGGTCACGCGAGGGGAGGTGCGCATGGCTCGTTCACTCTTGCGTCGAAATTTCCTTCGCTGCTCCGCCGCCGCGGCGGGCCTTGCCTGGGGAGGGCTCCGCATCTTCGCGGAAGCCGGACCCCGGACGGCCGAGGGGCAGGCGCCGAAGGAAACGGCGTTCATTTACGGAACTCATTTCTATCGTCCTCCCAATCCCCCGCGCGACCAGCGCCGCGCGATGCTCAAGACGATCGCCGAAAAGTATCGCTTCAACCTGATTCGCGTTTATCCCACCTGGGATTACTACAACCCCGCGCCCGAGCGATTCGAGTTCGACGAAATCGAAGAAGTGATGAAGGACTGCGACGAATTCGGGCTGCGGGTGCTGATGGGGATCGTCTTTGAGACAGCCCCCTACTGGTTGGAGCAGGCGCATCCGGAGGCGCGCTTCGTGGACGCCAAAGGAAATCCCCAGAGGCTTCAGGGCAGTCCCGCGCAAATCACCGGCGGCTGGCCGGGCTTGTGCCTGGACTGGGAACCGGTGCGGGAAGCGGGCGCGCGCTTCATCGCGGAGCTGGTGAAAGTTGTGGCGCCGCATCCTTCGGCCTACGCCTACGATGTCTGGAACGAGCCGCACATCGAACCGGCGTGGCAGCGAAACATCTGGGCGACCCCGCAGGAAACGCTTTTTTGTTACTGCGCCCAGACCATCGCGGAGTTTCAAAAGTGGCTCGAACGGCGCTATGGCAGCATCGAGCGGCTGAACGAGGCGTGGACGCGCCGGTATCCCAACTGGAAAGCCATCGACCCGCCCCGCGCGCTGGGCACCTACGCTGACTGGGTGGATTGGCGGCGGTACATCATCGAGCGCAGCACGAAGTACATGCACTTCCGCGCCGACACGGTTCGCGCCCACGATCCCCGTCACGTGATCGAGAGCCACGCCGCTCATCATCCGCCCATCAACGCCCTCAGCGCCGGAGGAACGAATGCCTGGCGACTGGCGGAAGTGGTGGACGTGTGGGGACTGTCGCTTTTCCCGCCGTGGCAAATCTCCTCCGTGATGGAGGGGGCCGCCAAGTTCGACATCACGCGCTCGAACGCTGCGGGCAAAGACTTTTGGCTGACGGAACTCCAGGGTGGGCACGCGAACCAGGGAATCTGGCGCAGTCCCCCGATGCGCCCTTCCGACATTCGCCTGTGGAACTGGCTGGCGGTCGCGGCCGGGGCTCGGGGAATCATCTACTGGGCCTACCTGGCGGAGGCCACGGGACGTGAAGCAACCGGCTACGGTCTGGTGGAACGGAGCGGGGCGGCGACCCCGCGGGCGGAGGAAGCCGCGCGGACTCACGGCCTGATTCAGCAGTGCGCGGACATCCTCAAGGATTACCGGCCCCGGACGGAAGTGGCGATCCTCACCGACCCCGACAACGCCCTGCTCACCTTTGCCATGAGCGGCGACGAAGACGCCTCAACCGATTCCTTTCAGGGTTACTACCAGGCCCTCTGGAATTTGGATCTCTGGGCGGACTTCATCGAGCCGGCGCGCCTAAGGCGAGCCCAGTACAAGCTCCTGATTGTCCCCTGGCATCTGCTGGGCAAGAAGGAAACCTGCGAACAGCTACAACGCTTCACCGAGGCGGGTGGAACGCTTATTCTGGAAACAGCCTTTGGTCTGTTTGACGAGCGCTTCTATTACAATCCCATCGTTCCGCCGCACGGGCTGGATGAGGCTTTCGGTTACCGCGAGAAGGAAAGCCTGTTCGTGAACTCCGGCACGGCGTCGCAGCCGTTGGTCGTGCCGGGCGATCTGCCAGTGTCCGACCGCATCTACTATGAGCCGGAAATCGAGTTCCACGAGCCGATCGCGGTCCGCCTCAAGGCGCACACTTACCTGACCCCGCTGGAGATCACTTCCGCCACCGCCATCGCCACCTGCCAGGGGCAGCCGGTGGCCGTGCGGAAGAAGGTGGGACGAGGTGAGGTCTTCTACTTCGGGACGAATCTGGGCGGCAGCATCACGGCGGGCAACGCGGGCGGAATTGCGCTGCTGCGAGCCATCATCCGAGGCGCGGTGCAGCCGGTGGTTACCTCTGACAAATTGCGTCCCCGGCTGATCGAGGGCGCCGGGCGGGGGCTGCTGCTTGTCTTCAACGACACGACAGGGGAGCAAACGGCTCGGATCAAACTTCCCTTGCAGTACCGCCGGGCCACGGACATTTGCAGCCGCGCGGAACACCCCGTGCGGCAGAATGCTGTGGAAGTAACCGTGCCGATCCGTGACGTAACGGTTCTGCTCGTGGAATAAGGGGTGGTGAATGGGGCGCGAGCCCGCGGAGGCTCAGAAGTCGAGCGTCGTGACCTATTACCCCAAGTGGCAAGCTGGGGAGCGTCCTCCCCGCCAGGCTCACACGGGCGCAACCCTCAAGGAGGTTCCGTCATGAAAAGCATCCCACTCTTCATGGGTGTCTTTTTGCTTTTCTTATGCGGCGCGACCCTGGTTCGGGGAGCGGAGGTCACGCTCTGGCAGATCGGCGAGTTCAATCAATCCTCGGAAGAATTTAGCGGCAGCTTCAGCGTTGCGCGCAGCGCCCAGGCCGCGGGCTTGGTCTATCGTGTGGGGCAGAGCGACTGGAAGAAAGACTGGCCGGCTTTTCATCCGGGCTCGGCAAACGGGCGCGCGGGCGCTCAAGAACACCCATTGACAGTCGTATTTACGCTGGACGCTCCACCACAGGGTGTCTACACCCTGAGGGTTGCTGTATTGACCTGCATGCCGCGGCGGCCCAACCTGCGCCTCGAGGTGAACGGCAAGCGGGGCCTTTTCTATCTCCGCCCTCAGATCAGCTACAGCCTGGGCGAATCTTCGGCCGCCTTCATTCCCCAGTTCTCACAGCAGCAGCTCGACATCGAACTTGCGGCCAAATACTTCCTACCGGGCGAAAATCGGCTGGTGTTGACCGCCGTGGATGAGCCGGTCGAGCGCGACGATAGCTACGCCACGGTCGCCGTAGGGATCTCCGGATTTTTTTACGACGCCCTTCGCCTGACCCAGGACTCCGCCAGGAAATTCTCCTGGGATGAAATCCAGGCGTCGGTCGCGCCGACGGTTTTCTACGAGCAGAAAGACGGGCAGTTGCTGGAACGGGTCGAAGCCCTGGTACGGCTCAATCGGAAGGCGGCGGGACGCGCCCAGCTTGAACTTAACGGCAAGGGTTATACGGCAGACCTTCCTGCCGCCGGCGACTTCGGAGAACAGCTCGCCGAGTTCCTGGTTCCGGAATGGTCCGGCCCGGCGCCGGCGCGCCTGCGCGTGCAGGCGGGAAGGGCGCGGGTGTTTGAGTTGACGCTCGAACCCCAGCGCAAATGGACCGTCTTCTTGGTCGCGCATACTCATCTGGATGTCGGCTACACGGACTACCAGGGTAAGGTCGCCGAGGATCAGGCGCGGGTGATCACCCAGGCGGCGGACCTTATCCAGCGTAACCCGGACTTCCGTTTCTCGATTGATGGATCGTGGAACTTCGAACAGCTCTCCTCGACGCGCTCCCCGGAGCGACTGGATCCTATCGTGGAGCTGATCCGCCAGGGGAAGATGTCGGTACCGGCCCAGTACTTCTGTCTGCTGACGGGAACCGCCGGGCTCGAAACCTTGATCCGTTCTTTCTATCCTTCGAAAGCACTGGCGCGCCGTTACGGATTTCCTTTCGAGTACGCCAACATCACGGACGTGCCTTCCTATTCGGGCTCCTACCCGTCGGTGCTGGCGAGCGCGGGGATCAAGTACTTCGTGGCGGCTGGCAACAACACGCGCGCGCCCTTCCTGCTCTATGGCCGCTGGAACGAGAAGTCTCCCTTCTGGTGGGAGGGTCCGGATGGCCAGAAGGTTTTGGTCTGGTATTCGCGCCACTACCATCAGACGCAGAGCATGTTTGGATTGCCGCCCAGCCTGCCCGCGGTGCGCGATTCGCTCCCGGTCTACCTCCAGGCCTACTCCCGGCCTGACTACAAGCCGGATGTAGCGTTGATTTTCGGAACCCAACCAGAGAATACAGATTTGGTCCCCGGCACGGCGACGTTCGCGCCGGCCTGGAACCACGAATATGCCTATCCGAAGTTGCGCTACGCGACTTTCGGAGAGTTCCTCAAGTTCCTGGATCAGAACTACGGCAGCCAGCTTCCCACGGTCCGTGGCGATGGCGGGCCGTATTGGGAGGACGGCGTAGGCAGCGATGCCGCCTTTGCCGCGGAAGACCGCGGGAATCAGAACCGCGCGCTCTCGGCGGAAGTCCTCTCGACGCTCGCCCACCTCGTGGATCCCTCACTGCACGCGCCCGGCGCCCTGCTGGAGGACGTCTGGCGCAACCTTCTGCTCTTCAGCGAGCACACCTGGACGGCCTGGCTCTCTGTCGATAAGCCCGACCACGAACAGACCCTCCGGCAATTGGAAGTCAAAGACCACCGGGCCACGCTCGCGCGCCTGGAGATTGATGAACTCGTGCAGCGCTCCCTGAGCCAACTCTCCGACCAAATCCATGTGCCCAGCGATACGCTGGTGGTCTTCAACTCGCTCAACTGGCGCCGCAACGCGCTGGTGGAGGTGGACCTGCTGGGCGAAAAGGCCGTCCTGCGCGACCTCAGCAACGGGCGCGAGGTTCCTTTCCAGATCCTTTCGAGCCAGGAACGATTCCTGCGGATACGCTTCCTGGCGGAAGGCCTGCCCTCAGTGGGTTACAAGTGCTACGCCATCAGCTATCCCGACGAAGCGTCGGCGCCGCCACCCGCGGCGCCCAGCCGCGAGCCGGTGGTGGAGAATACCTTCTACCGGCTGACGCTTGATGCGGCGAGCGGGGCCCTCCAGAGCCTCTACGACAAGGAGCTGGGGCGGGAGGTCGTCGATCTCCACAGCCCCTACAAGTTCGGCCAATACCTCTACGTCACGGGAGGCGATGGCGCGACACAACTCCTGCACGCGGAGAAGACCCTGCCCGTGGCGAAACTGGCGATCCATCCGGGAGCGGAGGGTGAAATCACCAGCGTCAGCAAGACGCCGTTCGGCCATTCGATTCGCCTGCGCAGCCACGCCACCAATACACGCAACATCGAAACGGAAATTTTACTCTTCGACAAAGAGAAGAAGATTGAGTTCGTTTATCGCGTGGAGAAGGATCCCGTGGTGGCGAAGGAAGGTGTTTACTTGGCATTTCCGGTGGCGGCGGGACAGCCGGAATTTGTCTACGCCACGCAAAACGGCTTGGTCAATCCCGCGCACGACATGCTGATGGGAGCAAGTCTCGAGTGGTTCAGCGTGCAGCATTGGATGGCGGCGCGTGACCCGCAACTCACCGTCGGCATCGTGCCGGTGGACGCGCCCCTGGCCAGCTTCGGGGACATCAATCGCGGCACCTGGCCCACGGAGTTTCGACCCCCGAGCGCCACGCTCTTTTCCTACGTCCTGAACAACTACTGGGATACCAATTTACCGTGCCGCGCAGGGAGGGAAGTTCGTTTTCCGCTATGCCCTCACGAGCAGCCGCAGTTTTGATCCCCAGGCGCTCTCGCGGCTCGGCTGGGAGGAGCTTCGGCCGGTGGAAACCAACTACGTCATGTCTCAGGATAAGGTCGGCAACCCGGAGCGGCCACTGCCCGCCGAGGGCGCCAGCTTCCTGGAAATTGACTCGCCGAATATTGTGCTGGTCAACTGGAAGCTGGCCGAGGATGGCCAGGGAACCATTCTGCGGCTTGGGGAAGTTGGGGGACGCGAGACCACGGCTGCGATGCGGTTCTTGCGGTCGTCACCACGCGCCGCCCAGCTTTGTAACGCCGTCGAGGATAATCTGAATTCATTGTCGGTGGAGGGCAACTCCCTGCGCCTGAGCTTCCGGCCGCACGAGGTGCTCACGGTGCGCGTGCAGTAGGCGCACGCTGGGATTTGAGGCTGCCCGATGCGGAAGAGCGGATAATTGAGCTGTCTGGAGATCGTTGGTCGGGGCGCCCGGATTCGAACCGGGGACCTCTTGCGCCCAAGGCAAGCGCGCTACCAGGCTGCGCCACGCCCCGAAAAAACAGGTATCAGGTGCTGGGGATCAGGCGCCGGGTCACCTTCTCGCCGCCAGCTTCGTTTTTCCGATTCTCTGGCCCCTCACACCTGGGACCTGACGATCTATTCTGCCAAGCTTCGCGATGCCTGTCCAGCCTGAATCGAGAGCCCGCAAACGTCTTGCGGACAATGCGGGACTTGAGGCAAACTTAAAAGCGGAAGTGCATGCGGGCTGGTGTTCGCCCAGGACTTCAAATCCTGTGGGTCTGCCTCTGGTGGACCGGTCGGTTCGATTCCGACACACTTCCGCCACACCCCTCCCCCGCAGGGCCGATGATTGGCGCCATGGCTCGCAAACGAAGGCCCAAACCATTCGACGCGACGAAGGAAGCGAAGCGCCGCGCCCGCCGGACGATCGGCGCGCCGCCCCCCGTGCAACTCCACGGGAGCCGCAAAGGGAAGAAGCCCAAACACAGAAAGCAGGATTGGGAGCAGGAAACTGACTCGTTATAGCCCTCGGATGTGAGCTCTTAGCTCTACCCCCACACCTGGAACCTGTCTTGGAAGGCTTCGACGAAGCCTAGGACTTGGACCCTCAACCCGGCTTGAATTCCGGCACGCGATCGCTGGCCCGGAAGAGCGGGGGAGGCGTGGTGGAGAGACTCTGGGCGAGCGACTGCTGGATGGCGAGGAGTTCTGCCTTGCAGAAGCCGTCGGACGTAATCTCCACGCGCCCGTCCGGCGCAATGAGAAGGAGCGAGGGCACGTATTTTATCCCGTACGCGCGCGAAAGCTCGTAGGGGTATTCGTCAATCAAAACTGGAAAAGTCACACCGTAATCTTTCGCGAAGCGCTGGCTGTCAGGGGCATTATCCTGCGAGATGGCCCAGATCTGGACACCCTTGTCGCGGAATTGCTGATAAAGACGCTCAACAAAAGGGAACGTGTATTGGCAGGTGGGACAGGTCACCTTGAAAAAGGCCGTCAGCACAGGCCCTTTGGCCAAGCCTGCTTGCAACGAGTATGACTTGCCTTCCATGCTGGCGAGTTCGAAAGCTGGCGCAACTTTCCCCGTGGTTACGGACATCGTTTTCCTCCGCAGGATCAGCTTGAGTATTCTACCAAACATTGCTTCACCTGTTAGGACGACTCACTTGATTTTGACATGGCGGGCCGTCCCTGGGAAAGTGGGCGCATCGGCCGAGCGCCTTGTAGCACCGCTGACGGTTCGCGCCACGTCTCAGTGGATGTGCTTGACCTTCTTCTGCATGTAATCCATCAGCAGGTACTGTCCGAGGGTGTAAGGTGTGGTGAAGTACGCTTTGCCGCGGCAGATCTCGGTGACCTTCTGGACGAAGTTCACCAGGCCGAAGTCCGAGGCGAGCATGAAGGTGTTAATCAGGATGCCGCTGCGCCGGCAGCGCGCCACCTCGTGCAGTGTTTCCGAGACCACCAGCGGGTCCAGGCCAAAGGCATTCTTATAAATCCTTCCATCCTCGAGGGTGAGGGCGGAGGGCTTGCCGTCGGTAATCATCACAATCTGGCGCATGTCTTTCTTCTGGCGGGAGAGGATGCGCTGCGCCAGACGCAGGCCTTCGCGGGTGTTGGTGTAGTAAGGTCCCACCTTCACGCGCGCCAATTCCTGCAAGGGCATCTCCTCGGCGGAGTCATGGAAGAGCACCAGGTGGAGAGTATCGCCGGGGTACTGCGTGCGGATGAGGTGGGTGAGCGCCAGCGCCACCTTCTTGGCGGGGGTGAACCGGTCCTCACCGTATAGGATCATACTGTGGCTGCAATCGAGCATGAGGACGGTGGCGCAAGAACTCTGGTACTCACACTGGCGGACTTGGAGGTCAGGATAGTCGAGTTCCAGGGGCAGGCGCAGCCCCTGGCGCCGGAGGGAGGAAAGGAGCGTGGCGCTGACGTCCAGGTTCAGCGTGTCGCCGAACTCGTAACGGCGCGTGGAGCCGTCGGACTCGATGCCGGTGGCCAGCTCGCGCGTGTCGTGCCGGCCGAAACTCGCTTTGCCCAGTGAGCCGAGGAGATCCTGGAGCGTCTTGAAGCCGAGGAAGTCGAGGGCTTTGTCGGTCACTTCAAATCTTGGGCTGCCATCCTTGCCTTGCCCCTGGCCGGCCTCGGTGAGCTCACCGCGCCGAGGGTTGGGTTGTTCGACCGTGATGTATCCCTCCTCGGCCAGGCGTCCCAGCAGCTTGTTGATCAATTCGGAAAGCTTGGAGTGCTGGTAGTTCTGCGGGTTTTCGAGCAGTTGTTGCCGGAGCTCGTCCGGGATCATCCCCTGGTTCTGCAAGGCCTCCAGGAGCGCCTGCTGGAGCTGCTCCATAGTCTTCTCCGGGTCCATTTCATAGATGCTGTAATCGTGATTGTAGAAACCGCTGTCGAGCAGGAAGTCCTGCAGGAGCTTGAGGAGGTCTTCGCTGCTGAGGTCCTCGAAGGGGTCGGCAAGGTATTTGGAATACTTGACGTACTTCATGGCGCCTGACTTCTCTCCGCCAGCGTTCGGCGCTCAGCGTCGAGTCGTATTGATATCGCGCCCTCAGTTCAAGCCGCGCCGGCGCGAGCTGGTGGGGCTGGGCTCTTCGCTGGAAGGTTCGGCCCGGCCCGCCCGGGTGGGTTCCGCGTGGTAGCCCAGCTCCTCGCTGCGGCTGATGCGCCTGAGGGCGTACAAACCTTCCAGGATGAACTCGCCGCCCGCCACGAGCAAGGCAGGGTCGTCCTTGGCCTTGATCCCCAGGGCCTGAGTTTTCTCGAGCAGCCCCTGGATTTTCTTGAACTGGGCATACAGTTCTTGTGTGGGGGCGTTGGGCGAATACTTCAGGCTGCCCCCCATCTCAAACCATTGCACGATGGAGTGGAGCGGGACGTTGTCAAAGTATTTCCTGAAGATCTTTGCCGTCGCCTGTCGGATGATATCCCGAGCCACGTTCTCCGCGCCCTTGAGTTCGCCTTCGTACTCCAGTTCAAACTTGCCGGTGAGGGAAGGGATGGCGGAATAGAGGTCGGAGGGGCGGGGCACGGCCTTGTCCTCGCGGTTGCGCAGGGCGCGCTGTTCCGCATTGGAGACCACATTTTCGAGGCAGGTAATAGGCAAGCGTTGGCTGACGCCGCTGCGCTTGTCCACGCGCTTTTCGTGGCGGGCTTCGAAGGCGGCGGACTCAATCAGCTCGCGCACAAAGCGCGGGATCGCGAGGCCGCTGCCGTCCCGGTCCGTCCACGCTTCCTGAGCCGTGATGGCGATGGCGTGCTCGAGTGTGGCGGGATAGTGCGTGCGGATTTCGGAACCGATGCGGTCCTTGAGGGGCGTGATGATTTTGCCGCGCGCCGTGTAGTCCTCGGGGTTGGCGGTGAAGGCCAGCGCCACGTCCAGAGGCAGCCGGACGGGGTAGCCTTTAATCTGCACGTCACCCTCCTGCATGATGTTGAAGAGGCCGACCTGGATCTTTCCCGCCAAGTCGGGGAGCTCGTTGATGGCGAAGATGCCGCGGTTGGCGCGAGGGAGCAGGCCGTAATGGATGGTGAGCTCGCTGGAGAGGGCGTGCCCGCCGCGCGCCGCCTTGATGGGGTCGAGGTCGCCGATAATGTCCGCGATGGTCACGTCGGGGGTGGCCAGCTTCTCGACGTAGCGCAGCTCGCGGGGCAGGTAGTCGATGGGGGTCTGGTCAGCCAGTTCCCGCAGGCGGTCGTGGCAGGCGCGGCAAATGGGCTTGAGCGGGTCGTCGTTGATCTCGCAGCCGGCGAGGAAGGGGATCTCCGCGTCGAGCAAGATGGTCAAGGCGCGCAGGATGCGGCTCTTGGCCTGCCCGCGCAGACCGAGAAGGATGAAGTTGTGCCGGGAGAGGATGGCGTTTGCGATCTGGGGGACCACGGTATCGTCGTAGCCGATGATGCCCGGAAAAAGGGGCTCGCCCGAGGCCAGTTTAGGGAGGAGATTGGAGCGCATCTCATCCTTGACGCTTAGACTGCGATAGTTCGCCTTCTTCAGCTCTCCGAGCGTCTGTGGTTTATTCATGTGCCCTGAGCCCCGCAAGCATTATAAGACAGTTGATGCGCCAACTCAACGAAGGGTTCCCTGAAGTTCTCACGCGGACCCGGACTCTCGCGGGAAGTTCCGGGCAGCGCCGCGTCTTGCCGTTGAATTGTTCTCGTCGGCCCTGCGTGCCTGGGTGTGGCTTTTAATGGCGGAGGTTGCCGTTGCCCCCGGATTTGGCGCGCGCTTTCTCGAGCAAGTCCAACTGACTGGTCATCAACTCGATCACCCGGATCACCCGGCCGAGCCGCTCGGTCTCGTTGCGGATGGAAAGGAGTTGTCGTTTGAACTCGAGGTCCAGGGGAAGCGAAGCGGCGATGCGAAACGAGAGGTATTTGTAGGGCGGCGGCAGGTGAATGGGCATTTCGGCGGACTTGTGCAGGCGCTGCTTGATCCCCCGGAACAACTCGATGGCGCGCAGGGCCTCCGCTTCGCCGGCGGTCTCGCTTCCTTCATCGTCATCGAAGAAATCCACTGCGGCGCGTAAATACGCCATCTCCTCGTTGGTGAGCAGGATTTCGAAACGCCGCTTTCCGACCGTGAGGATGTCCATGCGGCCGCTGGTGTATTTGCGCGTGACGTTGACGATGCGAGCGG
>Ga0315282_10014270_pt1 | contig 11858 bp, 14 predicted proteins | sample YL17G07_20_MG_FD_203693 | JGI IMG/M metagenome (GOLD analysis project Ga0315282, IMG submission 203693) | Sediment microbial communities from Yellowstone Lake, YNP, Wyoming, USA - YL17G07_20 | ecosystem: Environmental > Aquatic > Freshwater > Lake > Sediment | place: USA: Wyoming | collected... | reverse complement strand
AAAATGCGAAGGATCAAGTGTATGTGAGAATGTCGTTAGAATTCAAGGCGGCGATGAAAACTATGAAGCCGACACCATGCGTACTGCAGACATATTTGTAGGGCTAAATCAAGGAAAACACCCTATTGGGGTGAGGGATGTCCACGTACTCAGCAGGAAGCCATGCATTGTGGATGCGTTTTGGTAGCATTCGATGTTCTGGGGAATCGCGAATACCTGTACAATGGCTGGACAGGCAGGATGATTCCAAAAGCCGATTTGGATGAACTGTGGCATACTATTGAACATCTGATGAACAACGAATCCGAAAAAGAGCGATTGAGAGCCAATGGTCAAAATTTGATCAAAGCATTATTCGATGAGAGAGGGAAATTCGAGCAAATTACTGAGTTCCTTAATCTTAATGGTGCGAGTGGGGACGCATGGGGTGAACTCGAGCATACACAAGGAACAAAGCATAGACAATCTAGAACCATCACCAACTAAGAATCCTCCATCTACCTATCTCAACGTGGAAGATCCGATCTAATACCAAAAATCGTTGAAAATCCTATTTCTGGATCTTGCAGTTCGTCGAAAATTGATTAGGTTCCAAAGAATTGCAGCTATCTGCAAGGTCACAAGATCGATCTTTCGCCTGAATAGATTAAGTACGAGTCTTTTCATGACATAGCGCATTCTACGATACAATCGATAACAGAGTAACAGTCCTGATGTATACTTAATCAAGAATCTCCAGCCATTTCTCTGGAGATAGTAATATTGCCTTCTGGTTCCGGCTCCCACTGTAGCACTTGTTCGGTGCCACAACACAGCACCAGGAACGTACAAGACTTTGTATCCGGCCATCTGTGCCTTGACGCAATAATCGACATCTACGTAGTAAAGGTAGTATTCTTCGTCGTATCCCCCTATCTCATCAATAACATCTCTTCTGAGAGTTGGAACATCCACATAGTCAACCTCGCGCGGGCTATCATACTGGCCTTTATCCTCCTCTCCATAACCGACCTGCCAAGCGACGCCAGTATTCCAGTCGATCGACCCGCCGGCTGCTTGTATCAGGTTAGTCCCATGCTGGTAAATCTTGCCGCAGACCACTCCCACTTCCTCAGATCTTAGCGCCTGAACTATGTGGTCGAGCCAATACTTATCAACAGTCATGTCGTTGTTCAGCATAGTTACGATTATGTCTCCTTTTGCCATTCGCATGCCCCTATTACATGCTTCACTTATTCCAACACGTTCAGTCTCAAGCAATCTGACCCAAGGGTGAATGTTTCTGACCATCTCAGCTGAACCATCAGCAGAACTATTGTCCACAACAATGACTTCAAACTCTGAATAACTCAGGTTCTTCAACGATAGAAGGCATTCATAGAGAATTTGCCTTCCATTGAAGTTCGGAATCACTATCGAGACAAGTGGCCGGCCTTTCATGGAAAACCTGTTCCTCTAGGATTGAACCGACTATTCATTCCTATGTTATTATATCTTTCAACAGTAGTTTACACGCTTCAGCGGTTGCTGACAACCTCAAAGATGCACGCATGGGTACGATAGAGCAAGACCAACTATGAATGGACAGGGAGCCAAAGATTATTCAGGAGCAATCAGATGACTCTTTGGGGACTGGACATTTGGTTCAGTCTTTCGCAGACAAAGACAGAACACCAAGATTTGGCTATCTATCGCTAGAAAGTAATTGCAGGAGAAGCCAGTGAAACTTGCCTACGCATGAAAGACAAATGTTATTACTGAAATCACATCTTCTCATCACGATTCTTGCCGGGCTTGTGGATCGGGATGGCCCGCCTGAGATTCATGAGAGTGAGAACAGCGAGATGGTCTGTCAACCGGTCAGCAATTCATCCGACGCATGTGGAAACAAATAGGTGACGGATATCACGCCAGGTTATCTCCTTCCAAAGGAACTTGAGTTCGATTGGGAAGTCGCGGCACAGGGTATCGTAGATGGGATCAGAAAGCATCTGAAGAATGCAAATGCCGAGAAAGGAGTGATCGGTCTTTCTGGAGGAGTAGATAGCTCGATTGCAGCAGCTCTCGCAGTGAAGGCCTTAGGAAAAGAGAACGTGTTTGGCCTAGTCCTGCCTGATAGAGGAGTAACGCCTGAAGAGGATGTCGAAGATGCTTTGGGACTCGCAGGATTCCTAGGTATTGAAAACAAGATGATCGAGGTTAACCCCATAGTTAACACATTTACGGCACATGTTCCAGAAATTCTGGAGAAGAACACTGATGGCAGATACAAGAACTCGCTTGCATACGGTAACATAAAAGCAAGGGTTCGCATGATACTGCTATACGCCCATGCAAACTTGATAGGACGCGCTCAAGTCATCGGAACAGGGAACAAGTCCGAACTTTTCTTGGGCTATTCGACCAAGTATGGTGATCATGGAGTAGATTTTCTACCAATTGCAGATCTGTACAAGTCACAGGTTCGCTACATGGCGGAAAAACTTGGATTATTCGAGAGAATATGGAAGAAAGCTCCTTCGCCCAGATTGTTGAAAGACCAAACAGCAGAAGGCGAGATCGGCGTAGATTATTCCGTAATCGATCGTGTCCTCTACTATAGAGTAGAAAAGAAATTGGAGGAGCATGAGATTGCAGATAGACTCGGGATCTCAAAGGAGATCGTGAGAACACTCTGCGAGAGAATCATCCTGTCAGAACATAAGAGGAAATCGCCACCGATATGCAGGGCAAATTGCTAAAGATGGACAGCGGGTCTAGAATCGCTACGGAGTAGCCGTAACCTCTCGAATTTACATATCGTCAATCTGTATATCTCCTCAAATTCATGAATGCCTCATGATTGTGACTGACTTATTCAGAGGTTCTGCTCGTTCATCCAGTCTATGGTCAGCTTCAATCCTTCGGAAAGATCGATCTTGGGAGTCCAATCCAGCAATTTCTTCGCAAGAGATATATTCAACGCGCGGCTAAACGGACCCTCTGGCTTCGACTTATCATAGGTTATCTTTGGCTTGTAACCTACTATATCAAGTATCAAAGCTACCACGTCTTTGATCCTGTATCGTTTGCTCCATCCGAGGTTCACAGCGGTTCCGTCTGTGATCTTCTCCGCTGCAAGTATTTGCCCTTCATTTATATCTGTCACATATGTGAAGCCACGTTCCTGTTCGCCAGATCCCCAAACAACAAATGGGTCCTCGCGTCTCAGCGCTCTTTCGCACAACATACTGATCGCATGTGTTGTTGGAAACTCACCAGCCCCATACACTGTCAGGAAACGACACGAACTCGTCTTCATGCCATGTTCTTCGCTAAACGCTCTGAGCGTCATTTCAGTCATAATCTTCTGAAAACCGTAGAGGTTATCGCTACTCGCTAGCCCTTCTCCTGTACTTAGAACATCACTTTCCTTGAGAAGGTATCCGGGCTTGTTCAGGGATGGTGGATAGACACAAGCAGAGCTGGCGTAGTTTATTCTTTGAACCGTTCCTGATTCGTAGCATGCACGAATAGTGTTTTGATCGATTGCGAAGCCTATGCTACATGCTGCTTGTTCTTGGTCGACGAAGCCTCTACCACCGAAGACCGCACTCAGCATGAAGACCGTGTCGACGTTATTCTTAATGAGGATGTGTTTTAGGCGTTCCCGTTCAACGGATAAGTCGATAATCTCCAGATTTGGCTGTTTGTCATGTTTTCGACAGATATCATAGTATCTGTCCATGCGTCTTTTCCAGATTTGAGGATTTGCGTTTGGTGCTATAAGCTGATCAGCGACGACCACCTCTGCTCCTTTAGCGAGCAGAGCATCGACGAGAGAACTGCCAATGAAGCCCGTGCCACCTGTTACAAGAACTGATTTCATTTTTCAGCCCGACCTCGATCGCATGCGATAGTCCAAAACCTCCAGTTCAGAGCTCCGCTTCTTAACCTTTTCAATTATGGAATCAAAACGTGGTTCATCTGTGGTGACGATTATAGCTCGATACAGCCTTTCAGAGATTTCACGTTCATCGTGTGGGTTGATGTTTGGATCGTATCCGATGGCTTCGTATCCCTTCTCATGCAGGTACTCGAGCAACTGCATACTCTTGCTACCGGAAGTGATGCTCATTCCAGACTTGTAGGCAAGCCCGAGTACAAGCACCGGACCATGATCGATGCGCTTTGACTGAAGGATTCTGTATGGTTCACGCAGTCTGGATTCATTGAGTTCAAGCGATGCTCTGAGAATAGATGCGTCAACATTGTTTTCAGCATATGTTTCAATAAGTGATTGCATATCCCGTGGAAAACAGTTGCCACCCCATGCATAACCAGGCCTCAGCATCTTCTTTCCGATACGCCAATCCGAACCAACAATCTCTAGCAGTTCCGTTGAGTCAACGCTCACTTTCTTGCATAGCACATCCGTCATGTTGGCGAAACTCATCTTTGTTGAGAGGAAAGCGTTGGCAGTGAGTTTAGCAAGCTCGGCAGTCTCAGGAGTCGTTACAAACAAGGGTGGAAATTGCTTCTTCCACAATGATGAATTGCTTATGAATTCTTTGTAGAACTCAAGGGCACCCGTGGCACTTGTTCGTGAGTATGAGCCAAACGCGACGAACGGAGGATTAACAAAATCGTCTGCCGTGGTTCCTTGGGCAATCATAAGAGGCATGTGAACATAACGAATATCATCATCACATTTGAGGTGATTAGCTTCGATAATCATTTTCGTCTTCTTTGAACTTCCGAACGGTAAAGTGGAATAGACGATCATAGTCGCGCCGCGTTTCATCACTTTGCAACATGAATCCACAGCTTCTTCGACGTGACCCAGAACCAACTTCTTTTCATCACCAGTACTGACACATACTGTGACATAATCGGAATTGGATAGTTTTTCATAATCTGTGGAGAGATTAAGGTGACTGCTGATGTTGTTTCTATTTCTATTGTCATATTCAAGAAGCCTCTTCACAGACGGATCAATTCGCGGGTTAGCAACAACACTTGAACTAGTGTCGACACCTATAGTATCGTATCCGGCCTCAGCTAGACAGCAGGCCAAAGCATACCCAACACCAAGACCTATGACACCCACCTTCGGTTTCATGTATTACTCGCCACAGAAAGATACAGAAACTGCGTTTGTTTCAGTTAAGGCTAACTGAAACAGGTACTGTCAAGTCTGTGTTTGGTTAGATGGATTGTCAAAAGTCGTTTGGTCATGCTCAATCTGAAGACAGAGAAAGAAGTCTTAAGAACACTGTTGAAGGAATACCTTCTGCTGTGGTAAATGATGACAGATGTGGATAATATAAGAGAAGTTGTATTTGATTTGATTCAAATCTTGCAAATCAAAAAGCTGATAGATTTCGGTGAAGCCGATCGCCTCAAAAAGAGTCTTTCCTCAAAATGAAGCTTGAAAGCTAATTTCGGCTTGGGTTCTGTCAAGATTGCGGAAGATACTCCTTTTGTAAACTGTCGGGAGATGCTGGCGATCTACACTGCTAGGTCTTCGTCTTTTTCCCTTTGATAATGGGCTGAATGTTGAATATGTATATTCTTTCACCCTTCTCATTATGCTTCGTCGTCCTTGATACCATCGTAAGTTCTAACTTCACACTGATCGTATACCCATCTTTGAGCCGATAGACATTCCACATATCGGGAGTAAGACTTGTAAATTTCATATCCTCTTTTTCTACAGAATCTCTGAGTTCCTGCTTCGCAAACTTCTGTGTCTCTGGTGGGCCCCATAGATTCTTTGGTACGATGGCAACAGTGAACGTGTGACTGTTTATAGCATACTCTCCTTCTGTACCATGCTCTTTCAAAACTCCGCCCAAAATGAATTTTGATTTCAGGCAAGTATCATCTTCTAATCTGTAAAGAGACCAATCTTCCTTCACAACATCAAAATCGACATATTCCAAGTTTTCATTTCTACTCATCAGTTATCTTCTCCTTCTAGAATAGGGTCTAAAATATGATGCGATTACCGAAGAGATTATGAAGCCCACACATAGGGCTGCAACGTCATGTGTGAAAATGTTTCCATGTATCACCGCTGCAAGCCCTAGAAGAAAAATACCTATCAGATTGACTCTTCCGACAGTGGTGTTCTCGGAGCGGATTATATACCGTATGCTATCTTTTACAGTCTTATCCCAATTCATCGGGGAACTATTTTCTATCGACGACTCTCCCAATAGGCTGCACCAAGCGTTGCAAACAAGACTAAACCCGATCCTACGGTTATCAAGGACGATGTTGCCAAGCCAAATACCACAATGGCCGATGCAATGGCCGAGAATACCGAGTAAGGCAAACATGGAATCTGAGAAATGAATGCCTCTTGAGTCACTGCGACTGTAGCACCACAGAACGTTGTTTCGATGACTCCATTCTGACTAATGTCTAGAGACGGCATTTCCATGCTAACCCAAAACGTATCAGCGGAGATTGTCACCTTATGAGTTGCAAGTTGTGTGGATGCATGCATGTATTGAATTGGTAACTTCGATGACTGAGTATCATACTCCATGAATGTTTTCCCTGTCTGTCTCATCGTGAAATTCGTGACTATGCTCATGTCGGTTCGACCCCAGAAACTGTTGGTAATGGACGACTTATTAAGCCGTTCTGTAACTTGACCATATTTCAACGTCTGTTGCTGGCATTTTGAATCAAAGTTAGCCATTTATTCTCGCCTTCAATCTTAATTCCGCAAGCTTCGGCTGGCGTCCTGCCCTCTAGGGCTTCATGTGGTCGTACGTAGTTGTGGAAGATTTGATACCCCTTCAAAATGGGTGTCTCTTCTTGCTTTAGCCCATGCATAACTTTCTCTCTGTCACGAATCTCGCCGTTCAACCGTTCCATTTTGTTATTATTGTGCTGGCCTTGAATCCTGATTTGGCGTATGTGCTGTGGTCTAGGTAATTCATGCCTCCAATATTCCCTCAAGAAAGCATCATGGTAAGACATTAGCCCATCTATAATAAGAGTCGAAGGTTTCTTGCCTGCGATCTGACTAGCGACACGGAGCAATGTTCTAGCATCGTGTGTGTGTTTGGTTTCAGCAACTTCTTGAGCTATCCAAAATCGTGTTTCGTCATCCATGAGGGCAAAGAGATACTTCATGTTGCCTCTAACTTTCAGCCAAAGCTCGTCAGCTCTCCATGTATCAGATACATTGGGTGTTATCTTTTCGAGGTACTTCTGCATTAGAGCCGTGTACTTTGAAATCCAATTGTAGATTGTTTGGTGGCTGACTTCTACACCTATCAGCTTGAGAGACTTGGCTACGTTTCTTAGACTTTCTCCACTGAAGTAGAGTTGCATTGCAGTTGTGATGCCTTGCGGACTATGCTTCATGCGTTCAAAACCGAGATTAACTGTGAAGAATTTGCTACATGATTTGCAACTGACACATCACACGAGATTCCTATTGTTTCGATGCTTTGAACACTAGGTGCCAACCCAAGTCGTTCCGGTTGCCTTCAAGCTGAAACTTGACCTTACGCTCATCAGTGGTGTCTATGACGTTGTAGCATGTGCCAACCCAGACACTATCGAAGAATCTCTTCAACAAGTCTGTTAACTGCTCCTTGGTGTATACCATGGTGTACACATTTCCTGTGAATCTCTCAGAAAATTTCGCCGTTATCTCCCCCTCACTCAGGTCTTTTGCAAGTAAGCCATCCTTGATCCCATGCAAATAGACAATGCTGTAAGCGTAGAGCAGGCTATCTCTATTGTATACCATACCCATAAATGACCCTCCGCTTTTTAGCACCCTCGTAACCTCTTCAAGAACCTTTGACACATCTGGAATATGATGAATCACTCCAAAGCTATACACCAGATCGAATTGCGAACTGTTGAAGGGGAGATGTCTTGAGTCAGCCAGCAGTATGTATCCATCCAAGTTCGCTTCTCTGAGCAAGAGCTTTGTGCTCATAGCCGATAGTGGACTGAAATCCAAGCTCACAACTTGTGCGCCGTTGCGAAGAAACTCTGCTGAATCTATCCCAGCTCCTGACCCCAGTTCGAGTATCTTCTTCCCTGAGAAAACATCAAATCTGAAGACATCCTTCATGTAATCTTGAAGCTGATACCGGAACTTCCGTTTCTCCTCATAAGTGATCGGCTTATCCTGAAACGTCATAGGAACTGCATGGGTCCAGAACTCCCTAATCCTTTTATTCCGTCCTACATTGTTGTTGCTGGAAACGGGATTCAATGGGTATTCCTGTTCGATACCTCTCCAGCGATTGCTAAAGAAGTTTGCGAATAGCTCGAATTCTCAACCTATGTTCTCACTAGCCAAGGGTTGGGAAAATCCGATTTATTTCTAGTCCCTTTATTCTGGATGTTCTCATATGGAAGCCAATAACTTTCACATCTCTCTCCTATTCCGATTTGTTTCTTACACCGAGATAATTAATAATAGATGAAGAATCTGGTTTCTTGGTTCCTGTAAACGGGTCTGATTTGATGGTTCGACTGAGAACGAGAATAGCAAGAAGAAAGTACATGCATAAGAAAGTGTACGCGTACGAAATCTACTACCTTGAGTTTCCACGAAAATTAAGAGACCAGCTCAAACATTTTGTTGGGAGAGATCTAAGAATTGGCTTTGATGTTACTGATGAGAAGCTAGTAGTCACAATCGAGCCTATGCAAAATGTTTCTCCCGTGAAAAACGGTCCTGTCAAGAACACCGGAGCTTAATCATGTTATGCGCATGGGCGTGTTCAAGGAACCTAAATTAGGTGATAGCCCGAGTTTTTCCTTCATGACTTCTGACTGGAAAAACAAAACCGCCTAGTCGTATTCTCAGACACGATCTTGACTCTAAAGGCCAATTCAAACGGCGCGTCAACAAATCATGATGCGTTATGGAATCATCTGAAGAACACTTGACACACCTCCCGCCTACGGTCTGGAGACATTGCGATCAATGTCGAAAGATGACCGAGAACCTAGTTTCCACATTTGACAAAGACGTGTTATACTCATGCAAAGAATGCGGTCTCGTTGAAAACCGTGAATATATGAACCCTGTTCTGATTGTTGAGCTTGAAGGCGAGTCATCCAAGAATGTCAGGGGAAAATGAGCGAGCCAATCAATGCCCTCTAGTCAAATCAGCGGCTCTATTAAGAAGGGCATGCCTTGTTGCGGGGAACCTAAGCCTTAACGTTTTTTCCACGTTGCTTGATGAGGGCCCTACACACTTCTTGGAACTCTGTAGAAAGACCGGAGCTCCAAAATCCAGCGTCCATTGTGCACTTCACCGGCTGAAAATCCTTGATCTAGTTGAGATAGATGAAAACGATAAGTGGCGTGTAAAATCTAGTTCGAAATCTTGGACCAAAGTTTATTAGTTAGATTGCTCGGCGCCGCGATATTATGGGTTTGGCGGCCTGCCTTAAGCAGGTAGCTGACGAGGCGATACTTTTGACACACTCTCACAAACAAGATTCCCTTTGGGCTCGAAAGAAGCTTGAACGTCAACAGTTGTGGAGAGAAGGCGTGATGGATCATGAGAAACGTGAATTGATAGCCGTTAGACATTATCCAACGCTTCGAGTACTTCCAGCTGAAGTGATCTACGAAGGACGCCGATATCTGCATCCAAACCTCAGAAGGATTTGAAGAAGCGACGTCAACGCTGAACGGTTCCAACCATCACATGTTTGAAGGAATCTGAGAGTTTTGAATTACCTAGACTTATTCCTCACAGGTACGTGTGTATGCTTCGTAGTAGAGCTGGGGCTTATGCTCTGGTCTCTTTGGAAAGAAGAGACCCCCACCAGAACTTTCATTGTTTTTCTGACAATATTGGGTATGTCGGCTTTTTCCGCTCTCGTAGGTGGAGTGCTCACAATCCTACTAGGCACTCGAGCGATCTTCCTTTTCTGTCCAATAACAGGCTTCGTTTTAGTGTTTCTATTGCTTTGGATGTTGGCCTTTGTCTTCGACAGATTTTCTCAAGAACTCAAGCAATCAACGTCGTTTTTTATACGTCAACCAAAGCAAATCGATAGTGAAACACTCATCCAAGCCTTACTAATTGTTGGAGTGTTCACGCTATTCGGTCTTGTCTTGTATTTCTACCTTTGGCGTTACATTGTCACAGGTAGCTTTGGAGACCTGCAAGTTCTATTGATTGTTGCTGGTTTTGTGCAAACGGTCATTGGATACTATTTTGGTCGTGCACTGACTCGAATTTCGCAGTTGATCGATAAGAACCCGAAGAAGGTGAATAAATGGCTATAGTAAGTGTTGACTTTCGTTTTGGCGACGTTTGGAAAGTCACTAATTTTGTCCAAAAAGAGAACCCCCAGATTAGAGAAATAGCAGATAAGATTGACCAAGAGGTTGGAGATAATATAGATACTAGAGTTGAGGCTATTGCTCGTTACGTTGGGTTGAAGTTCAGATATCCGTTGAATCTGCATGGAGCAACAGCATCTGAGGCTGAATTGAAACGTTTCAAACGAACTCCCCGTTCATGGATCTGGAAAGCTTTTCGAGACTACACATGGCTGTTCCCAGCAGAGACAGATACTTGCAGATGGGGAATTTGCATTGACACGGCAAACCTTTTCACGTCAATCGCCAGAGCCCTTGACATCCCAGCAAAAGTTAGCTTAGGTCCTGTCTACCGAACCCAAGATGATCAATTACTCGGTTACCATGCCTGGTCACGGCTAACGTACAAGGGCCTAGACCATATTGCCGAGACTACGATACATGGAACCGACAGAATATTGATTCCAACCCAAGACCTCTATGGAAAGAAACTTGACGTTTATTATGTGGAAGAAGCGTGGTTTGATGAGAACGAATATCACGACAATCAGATTGGAGAAGGTGGATTGGCGGCCCTAGAAAAGCATAGGCAATACTACGTAGGTTTAAGGAAACGGGCAAAAAAGAAACGGAAAGATCACCCAGAATACGAAGAAGACAAGATTCACGCAATCCGTGAGGCCGTCAAGAAGTATTACAGGAAGCAAAAAAAGTGAGACCTCTTCTTTCCCGCGAACAAGTCCGTCATGAAAAGGCATGCAGTGAAGCGCTCGAAAAGCTTCTCAACAATGGAGCAACCATTTGTCGAACCCAAGAACCTGCCTTCATTGATATCATTGGCATTCAGAAAGACGAGGGAATCTTCTTTGTTGAGGTTAAGGCAGGTGGATCCATAAGGTATAGTTTCAATGAGAAAAGGTTTCACGAATTGTGCAAGCGATATGGACTGAAACTGATGCTTTATCACAAGAATCAATTCCCGTGAACCTTGGATGGGAAAAGCGATACAAGATAAAGGATTGTAGTAGCCATGATCCTCGAGATAGTAGGATACCGGCCAAGAGTATTCTACGACAAGTCGAAACCCGAGGGGCCTTTCAGTCATGCCCTAGACATCTCTCTTGCCAAGAGAATGCTTGGTTGGACTCCGAAGATCGATCTCCGCGAAGGACTAAAGTTAACCATCTCGTGGATGAAAGAACAGAACCTTTGATACCAGTTCTTCATTTCGAAGCCACAATTTCGCCTGCGTAGAATTGAGCCCTAAATGCAGAGCATAATGTCATCTGCCCACAAGTAGACTTAGGCAGCGGTATCATAGTCCGGGGCATTTGTCCGTCAAGTCTGAGAATTAAGCTTCTGTCCTGTTATTGCGCCCAATGCTACCGCTTGCTCTGCCAAACTGTAGAAACTTTCCAATTAGAACCTGCCGGAATACTCTGTTTGATGCTTTTGATCAAGTCGGTCATAGCTCTATCCAGCCTCATCCGTTGTTCCGGATGAAGCGCTCTACTTGAAACTACCGTTAGCACACTCCGACAAGAATACG
>Ga0315282_10014269_pt1 | contig 11859 bp, 10 predicted proteins | sample YL17G07_20_MG_FD_203693 | JGI IMG/M metagenome (GOLD analysis project Ga0315282, IMG submission 203693) | Sediment microbial communities from Yellowstone Lake, YNP, Wyoming, USA - YL17G07_20 | ecosystem: Environmental > Aquatic > Freshwater > Lake > Sediment | place: USA: Wyoming | collected... | reverse complement strand
CCCATGCAAAAGAGAGGAGCATCAAGACAATTCCAAAACTGTGTGCAATATAGGCCAGGGTATGGTCGTAGCGGAGCAGTCCCACCTCATTGAGGATAAACTCCCAATCATGGTAACCATAATCTGCTTCCCTTCCTGTAATACCTCCTAGAAGCAGCAATTCCTGGTTTCTGGCATCGTTGATGTACGGGGCAATATCCATGAAATTCTCTCCGAACCACCACAAAGAGACCGAAGCCCCAAACGGATCCTTCGTCTTAAATAGAAGAACAAAAAGGCAGGATATGGGAACCAGCAACTGGCCAAGAGTCCCTCCCAGAGACGTCATCCATCGGCCAAAAAGTTGGAAGAAAAGATGACCCGCTTCGTGGAAAGGAAGGTTTACGAGATGAAAGAAACTGTTGCCCGCATAATTTGTTCCCATGGGGGTGAGAATAAATTTCCATCCCCATATCAACAAGACCAGACCAATGATGACCCTGCCCCCAAAATAGAAAGGATTCACTTTGGGCTCAACAAGAAAAAGGACGTCTTGAAAGAAATTCCCCTTCCCAACGACGCTCTCGTTGGCTGTAATAGATTCTCTTTTTTGTAAGGCAGGCTTCCGGAGTGTTTCGAAAATAAAGCCGCACTTCATGCACCGAGCTTTTTTGTCTGACTGCACAAAATCACATTTTGGACATTTCATACGTATTCCCTGCACCATCCCACAACTGCCAAAGGAACTTTCGACTTCGGTTTATTAGCTGGGCGAACAGAACGTGAGTCTGCTAATGGTGCACCTTACAAATGGAACGTCGTTTGACAATCTCTTGGGCGGATATCCAGCACCGGAAGTGTTTTTCCAAGCATAGCGATATTTATGTGGTGCACCACTAATACCTCACCTTGGTCCACTCCACGAGCTTGCCGTCCCGGTCAAATCTCAGGCGCAGATATTCTCCACTGGGCGGCGGAGACACTGAAGTCCCTACTCCGCCGCCTGTGGACGAGTGGTGGCCGTAACCTGAGCCACCAAAGCCAAACCCGATGGAGAAGGGCACGCTCTGTCGCAACACCCACTCCGCAATCTTGCCTTCGCTGGATTCGCCGATCAATTGAGGCTCGCCCAATTCGGACAGAGCTTCCTGGTAGGTATACTTGCCAATACGAGCTCCCCACTCACTGTCCTCGACGGTGACTCTGGGCCCGGAGGCGCAACTCCCAACCAGAAGGATCAATAAGATTAAGAACAGCTTACCCAATTTCATCTCTTTCCTGTTTTCTTTGCTAACAATACGCTCTATTTGATGCCAAGTTTTTTTGCACTTTCTGAGACTGCATTTGCGAAAGAAACATCGCAAATGCTTGCTTCCATAACGCTCGAATGTTAAAGAATAAATTAGTCGTTTAGCTGTCTTGTGTCAAGGGATTACCGATTTTCTTACACTCAACTACCCTAAGACAAATTCTCATCAGAAGAGCAACGAAGATTTCTATGCCAATATACAGTGGAGAATCTGTGAATGCGCAGCAATCGTTCTTCTCGAAAGGGATCCTTTTCATAAGACGCCAGGATCGGGACTGGAAAATCACTGTCGTACGAACTTCGTTCGAGAAACTTGCCTACCAAATTGTCTTCCCGTATCTATCCATTTACATCGTCGCACTAGGGGCAACAGTAACACAGCTAGGTATTGTCAACAGCATTGGGATGATTGCTGCCGGTTTTTTGGGTCCGTTGACCGGCTGGGTGATTGACAGGAGCGGGCCTAAACGGATGTATCTTCTCGGCATTGGTTTGCTCGGCATTTCCTATCTCACCTACGGCGTTGCTCAAAGCTGGATGTTGACGATCATGGCGATGGCAGCCTACTGGTTGGGTTATTCGATCAGCATCCATAGCTGCGCTACTGTGTGCGGAAACTGTCTGACGAACGAGGACAGAGCAACCGGAATGACCATCTGTGAAACGGTTGCTGCAGGTCTGCTCGGTATGGCTGGCCCCATGATCGGAGCATGGTTGGTCACCCTCTTCGGAGGTGTCAATACCAGGGGCATTAGGCCTCTCTTCTTTCTCAGTCTAATCATTACCATGAGCACGTTTGGGATCATACTGACCCAATTATCGAATAAAAACTGGAGGAAAGGACGAACCACCCAATCCAACCTATTTCGCGACATCCATCAGGTATTGAAGGAAGGACGCTACTTGAAACGATGGCTCGTTATTACGGCAGTCACTCAGATGCCACTCGCTATGGTCTTTCCTTTTTCTCAGGTGTTTGCCCATGAAATGAAGGGAGCTGGCCAATTCATATTAGGCGCAATGGTCACTGGCTCGGCGCTCACCTCGATAGCGCTTTCAATCCCTCTGGGTAGACTGGCTGACAGGGTTGGCAGAAGGAAGGTTCTGTTTGTTACGATGCCGCTGTTCTGGGTCTCGAACCTGATGCTCGTATGGTCACCGAACCCGATGCTCCTTGTGCTCGCCGGTATCTTCCAAGGCTTCTATTATATTGGCGGCCCCATTGCTGCGGCGATGGAAAGGGAATTGGTCCCTCCTGAACAGATGGGCAGATGGCTGGGAATCGCAAGAGGAGTCAAGATGTTTCTAAATGCCTGCATGGCTCTCCTGTGCGGCTTGATCTGGGACAAAGTCGGACCGCAATATGTCTTTCTAGCCTTCATTGTCTTTGACCTTTTTTTGAGAGTACCTCTGCTTATCACCATGCCAGAGACACTTTGGCTACAGGTTAGGAGACAAGGGTGAGCAATAAGGACTGGGGGAGGAGTGCTGAAGATTGAGTAGGGACCAATAAAAGCGATAAGAACCGTTAAGAGGAGAACCTGGATAACAAATTCTTGAAAAATTCAATAGCCTCGGGGTCGGAACCTTTCGTGCTCCAAACGTGTTCTCCAAAACCCATTTGTGCCAGGACATACTTTCCCAATCCAAGCTGGCCGATCGCAATGGATCCTGTAGTCATTTGGCCGAGGCCAAAGTAGAGGCCAATAGCTAACTGTCCGATGGCAATCCAGCCAGTGGAACCCTGTCCCAGCCCCAGCAACAGCCCCAAACCAAGCTGACCAACGGCAACAACTCCGAAGGACGCCTGACCTATGGCTAGAATCCCTGTCGCCAATCTTCCAATCCCTATGACTCCCTTTGCAACGATCCGTTTCCCTGTTTCCGGGCAGATCCCACGGGTATAATGCACCAGAGGTAATCCTAAGAAAGTGGAGTGAGATTTGAATTCAGCAAAATAGACTCCTGTTGGATAAAGATAACGGCGCCAGGTACCGAAATGGGTCGTTTCAGTTTGATACTCTACCCTTTCAAGCAGAACGTCTTGGATTGTTTTAATCCTCGTCATGTTAAACCGAAATGACGCCGTGAGCGTTGTTTGCGATAAATTCCTTAAACTGCATCTTGAATTCTGACTCGGGCATTTTCTTAAATACCTCCTCGTAAGTCACCCAATGGAGACGAAGTTTCTCCAAATGGGACATGAGGTCCTCGGGGTAGCTCCAACCAGCGAAGTCCTGCCGCATCTCGATCGCGGCCCGACCCAAATCCGTCAAAACCAAATAGGGGTACTGCTTATACTCATTATACTTGTAATAATAGAAACGGCTCCCCGAAGGTTCCCCATCATGTCGAAAAGTCGCTGGAGTCAATAACGTCACGTGAATCTGGTCAGGATATCGGGGTTGGCCATTAACGGTTTGAAAGGTAAGTGCGTTTTCGATAAGCCGAATCAACTGAGTTCGATGTAGATCGTGAGTCGTTTGACAGGCGATATCAGATAACCACTTTGCCTCTACCATGCAGACCCAACTTGGGCTTCCATTGGGTTTAAATTCGATACCTGATTGAGTCCTGTCTCGGACCGCGATGTCTCCAAGGATGAGATCAATCTCGGTGTTACCCTCTGAATCTCCGTGGATGCCCTTCCTTGGGGGAACGGGAAGCATCTCAAGCCATGCCTTACGATTAGGAGTCCACACGCATTCTCCCTCGGTCAGAACCCTTGCAAGATCAGATAAGGCCTGTGGGGATTCGGGCGCGGCAACAAATCCGTAAGTGAACAATAGAGTCCAAATTTGTTCGTCATGGAGTTCTTTATTCCCGCGCTGTGACGCCTCGTATCTCCGAAGTTTATCGCAAATCTCCTGAGTTAACTTCTTCCGCGGGGCAATCAAGAAGAGTCTATCGTCTTGAATCAGGTAAGAAATGTTTGGAAGCCCCTCTTGGTTCATCTTGGAACCTGTCTTCAATTTCCGTTGACATCCATACTCGTAATTGCAATTTCTTTGCCACAGAATCGAGCATTATGAAAATTGTCCAATATTTTGAATTCACTAGGGTTTTAGGCTCTATTGAAAATCGGAAGACCCTGTATAGATAGGAGAAAAATGTGATGGCTGTTCGGTTATGTACTCAGGTAAAAATTACAGATTACCAAGAAGCTCGGAGTTGGGAGGCAATGAGAATAACGAAGACCAAGTGATGAGGACTGGGGGCTCAGATTGCTGGAGGGAGTAAGGAGTGAGAAGTGAGACAGCAATAATTAAGCCTACGGGTTTAGCCAATGCCTGAACGCCGAAGTGCCTGTCTGGCGTTTCTGCACGCAGGCGTGGTATTCCGCGTTGGCGGATAAAAGGGTGCATTTCGAGGCTTTACGGACAAATTGGATTTCCTTTCATGCAAATCGCGATTCAGGTGATAGAGCCATTTAGCGGTGACTTCGAAAGTACTCACTCGTGAGTCAAGAACATTGTAAAAAGTTTTCACAATGGGTTGTCTTCGGATGGAAGAAAGGTTACATTTACAATGTTTTTTCTCTCGCTGACATTCATCCAGATTGAATTTTTCGGTTGGGTTAAAGGAGTTGCAGAATGAAAGTTATTTGCATCGTCGTTGTGTTAATTCTTGCTCTTGTCACCGGTTCTGCTCAAAGTCTCTCTTGCATTAAGACCGATCATCTCTTTTTCATTGAACGTAATAAGAATAAGAATCTGGTCCAGTATGATGTTTGTCTGAAAGAAGGCACGGAGCTGATCGATCAGTCCCCTGTGAAAGCCTACTGGGTTCTGGAAAACGGTGAAACAGAAACGCTTAACATGTTAGAGAATAAATTGGTTTACGGCATCCAGTCGCAAAGAAAACTGGGAACGAACCGCTATGCATTTAATCTGACTGCCCTCAAGACCAGGGACATTATTGTTGAAAAGGTGGGTGACGACTATAAGGCCATCTTTTTGATTGATGGAAAAGAATCATACCTTGAAAAGGTTTACGTCGAATCGGAGGAAAGATGGAATGGACTACCCAAAGTCCACTACGTTGATGTTTTCGGTTCGACGGTCAATACCAACACGCCTGTGAAAGAAAGACTCACACAGTAGTCCTCTCCCAGCAAATAAACCCACAAAGAACAGGTCTGAGTCATAAAGGACTGAGGGCCGAGGACTGGGCAGAAAAGTTCGGAGTTCGGAAGTTCGGAGATAATGGAGACAAAGAGGACCAGTTCAAGAAAAGTTTGGAGGCGGAGTTGAGGTCAGGAGTGTTAAAGAGATTAGTTTTCCAAGAGAGTCTTGCCAAGGGCGAGGCGATTCTCGTACTCCTTAAAATCCCTGAATAGGCCGTGAATTTGCTCCAAAAGCTCTTCTTTAACGTGAATGATCCGTTGCTTGGGAATCGGTTCGCTGAAAAGGGCGCTATAGGCCTCATCCATTAGAACGATGGCACTGTCGTTTTCAGGATTCACAAGTGCAACACCCAGACGGAGGTACTTCTCCTGACACTCATTGCAGATACTGAGAGCCATCGGTCCGTTATGGGCACTTCTTACCGAGACCCCGCTTACAACCTCTGAGGACACGACGCCCCTGCACAAGTAACAGTGTTGCATCAACTGAGCCTTGCCTATGGTAGGGTGTGGTTGATCTAGTCTTAATCGCATTGTGTCGTCCCCGCTATCTAACAGAACTCATGGTGGCCAAAGGCCGTCGAGGATGGAAATGCTCCTCATTAAAGGAGGTAAGCAATCAACATGCCATCCAAGTCATCTTAAAGCAATTTGTAAGTTGCTGAAATACTGAGGGTTTACTTATACTTATTCGCCAGAGATTTTTCTGAAAAGGCTACAAAAGTGTACTTGAAATCTAAAAATGAACAACAAAAAAAAGTGAGGAGTCCCGGGTACGGAGAAGTGGAATCCTAATCCCCGAGGATCTTGAGATTGAAAAGAGAGAGTGAATCAGTAAGGATAATAGTGAAGCTACCCGCGCACAGCGCGGGGGTTCCCGGCAATGATTTTTTGTTTAGTATTGTGCCCCTTTAACCCGCCCTGAGGGCGGGGCTTGCGGGGGACGCTCCGGTCAATAACACAAATCTTGATGCCTGAAAGAGTTGATATGGATGATAATGCAAAGCCCATTTTTGGGGTTGTTCCGCCCGAAGAACAACTGGAACCCGCTCTTTGGTTCGTCTTCAAGAGAGATAAGCTCCTGGTCCATCAAGATTCCTCAACGCTTCGCATTCCACTTGTAGTTGACCTATCGGAACTCGGTCTCACGACTCTGAGCCAACAATACCTGGGCAAGCTCGATGGCCGACACTGTTACAGCGCTGAAATCACAGAAGATGCGAACGTGCCGGCAGGGATGATGTTTGAAGGGCTAAGGCAGGTGTATGGGCGCGTCGATGAGGATCTTTTTTGGCTCGCCGCCCGGGCAGTGCAAATTGTCGATTGGGACAGAAACCATCGGTACTGCAGCCGGTGTGGTTCTCCGTTGCAGGCTAAAACCACTGAGAGAGCAAAGGAATGCCCCACCTGTGGCCTTCTTCATTTCCCTCGGTTAGCACCTGCGATCATTGTTCTCGTAGAACGTGGAAATCAGCTGCTTCTAGCGAGATCACGCCACTTCATGACCGGCTTGTACAGTGTGATTGCTGGCTTTGTGGAACCCGGTGAGACACTGGAGGAGGCTGTTGTACGTGAGGTCAGAGAGGAAGTAGGAATTGCCGTCAAAAATATTCATTACTTTGCCAGCCAACCCTGGCCTTTTCCTCACTCGCTAATGATCGGTTTTACTTCGACTTACGCAGGGGGTGACATTTCATTGAATGACTCCGAGATCGAAGACGCGGGTTGGTTTACCTCCCAGAACCTCCCTGCCCTGCCAGGCAAGATTAGCATTGCCCGCAAGCTCATTGACTGGTTCCTGACGAAGCATGCGAATGACTAAGACCGTGAGGAGTAAGGAGGGAGGAGCAAGGAGTTAAGGAAGTAGAGAGGGTCGAAGGCAGAAAGAAGAAGACAGAGGGCAGAGTGAACACTTGCGGCTGAGGAATGATCAATGGGCAACGAACAATAACCAACGGTCAATGGCCAGTTTCTAATGACTCAATGACTTGTGACTCCATGACTCCTTGGAACTCATTGAATCAATGACCAGGAACTCAATGACTAGTGACTCACACGTATCACTTGATTAACCGCTTGGTCATCTTCAGCAGACCGAGCGGAAAGAAGATGAGATTGAAAAGCAGAAGATAACCCGTCTCCCAGAACATGCTGGCATGAAGCTGGCCAAAACAAAGAGAGCGTGAGAGATTGGTGACGTGAGTGAGGGGGAAAAGGAGTGCCACCTGCTGCGCCCAGCGAGGCAGATTGTCTAAGGGGAAAAAAGTTCCGCTGAAAAGAAACATCGGTGTGATAAAAAGAAAAACGGGGAGATTGAACATATCGATATTGGGGACGATCGCTGTGAAAAAAATACCAATGGACGCAAAGGCCATACCGCCGAAGAAAGCCAGGGGCAGGATGAGAAGGCCATGGGGGAACCTGATGAGTCCAAAGAGACTGATGACCACCAGCATGATCGCCGCTGCAATCAACGACTTTGTTGCTCCCCAAACAATCTCTCCGGTAATCACCTCGTCCAGGGACAGGGGTGTCGCCATCATCGCATCAAAGGTCTTCTGGTAATACATCCTAACAAAGGACGTGTAGGTTGTTTCGAAAAAGGAGTTGTACATGATGCTCATGCCTATAATAGCTGGGGCAATGAATCGGACGTAAGAGATTTCAATCCCTTGATACCGAAGGTTGCCAACCAGTCCGCTCAGACCCACTCCAAAAGCTGTCAGATAGAAAAGAGGTTCGAGCAAAGGCGGGACAAAACTAATTTTCCAGCTCTTTCTGTAGACTGTGAAGTCCCGCTGCCAAACCCGAATAAATCGCTTGGAGATCTTGAACATAACCACCTACCGCTAGTCTCGTAACTCCCTACCCGTTAGTTTCAGAAATACGTCTTCAAGAGTGGCCATCCTCATCACGCAACCGTCCTTGCAGTACTCTCGCGTAATCTTCTCATAAAGATCGCCCTTGTCTTCGCAGTAGATGAGAAGCCGATGTCCAAGATCTTCGTGATCGAGATCCCGCGACTTCACAAAAGACCGAAGCTCTTCGGTTGGTTCTGAAATTTCAATGACATCCTGCCCTACGTGTTCTTGAATGAGATCGCGTGGTTTTCCCTCCACAAGAATCGAGCCATGATCGATGATGATGAGGCGGTCACATAATTGTGAGGCCTCTTCCATGTAATGTGTTGTCAGAAGGGTGGAGATCCCCTTTTCCCGAAGTCTCGCTAAACGATCCCAGACCTGATGTCTTGACTGAGGATCAAGGCCGGTGGTGGGTTCGTCAAGAATAAGAAGATCAGGAGCATTGATCAGTGCTCTGGCAAGCACAAGTCTACGCATCATCCCGCCTGATAGTTCCGTCACCGTGGAACTCTGGCGATGCTCGAGAGCAAAGAAACTGAGAAGTTCAATCGACTTCTCCCGGGCTGTCTTCTTGGAGATGTCGAAATAACGGGCAAAGACCTCGAGATTCTGAATAACGGTCAGGTCGGGATCAAGACTATTCTCTTGCTGGCACACACCGATTCGTGCTTTAATTCGGCGCCAATCCTTCGAAATATCGAGGCCAAAAACCCTGAGACTTCCACCGGTCATCGGAGAGAAACCATACACCATGCGGATAGTCGTTGTCTTGCCTGCCCCATTCGGCCCCAAGATGCCGAAACATTCCCCTGGAGTCAAATGAAAAGAGATATGATCAACGGCGACAAAGTCGTTAAACTTTTTTACAAGGTCTCTAGCTTCAACGACAAAACTCAACTCGTTCACCTTCCTATGGGGTGTCTGAAGGACATTGGAGTTGGATTTGAATAATCTATTGTATCTAATTAGAGGGGTTATCTTCAAACCTTTGTTTTAGAAGAACCTTTCGAAGTCTGGATCAGAAAACTTGTAACAAATGTTCATAGAAAGTGCAAAAAATGTCATTTGAGGCGTTTTTTCTAGCGGAATAACTTCAGAATTGCCTATAATTATCAGCAAGTTACGAATATGGATGAGGGTGGCACAGCCTTTGCTCTGAATTTAGCAGGTATGCAGACGGCATTAGCTCGGAGGCGAACGATGTTGCGTTTTCATTCTCCTGAGAGGATGGTCTTGGCGACCTTCGACCTGTGTCTCGAATGCAGCAAAGACTGCAAGCGAGCTGGCCCTCTATGGTGCAGAATTGAGTGTTCGTCTTTCGGATCAGATAATGGAGCCGGTGAATGCCGGGTCCTCGACATGACGAATGACGAGCTGGTCGCCAAAGTCGCCTACGCCTAAAAATTCTTTTTCGTCCTGGCTTACGTATAGCCCCTCCAAACCAACCCTATCTTTGTGTCCTTTTAGAAACCGAGCAACAAATCACCAAGAATAACCGAGTCACTCCAACAAACACACCGAATGAGAATTGGGTTGCCATTCTTGAGGCAAAAGCACGAAGGAAAATATCATCACATAGAGCGCAACTGGGGATACGCAAGAGATTTGGCGCCCCTGGCGTGACTCGAACACGCGGCACACGGATTAGGAATCACTCGCTGTTTCTCTCAGCTTCCTCAATACCTCTTTTATAATCAATCCCTTACACTTTTTCAATCTCTTTCTCTCGTTGAAAAGAAGTTGGCATTTGTTAGTGTTTTTTAGGGAATTTCTGAAGTCGTGGGCGCAGTAACGGACACAGTTTCAGAGGCAAATTCCCTTCGCGCTGAGACACACAAGGAGGAAAATCCTACCCCTAAACTCTCTTCTTGGAACGTTCGGACACGTCAACAAAGAAGGCTGATGTCCTGCGCCTGCTGTCACACCTCCCACTCTTCTCATTGGACGCCTACCACCCAACGCCGGAGAAATTTGTCGAGTTGGTGTGAGGGGAGAGCAGTTCGGAGGGGACCCATTGATGAGTACGGACGTTAGTCCGCTCAACACATAAGGGGGAAAAAGACCAAAGGGGTCACAGAAATGAGAAAGTCGAAGTTGGATCTTCGGCCTATCAAACGAGAAGTGGTGAAGCGTCTATTTGAAATGTTTATCTTATCCGAAAAAAATCAACGCTTAAAATTGCCATATCGGCATACTAGAGCCTCAAGCGATTCTTTCCGGGTTTCGGTACTAATTCTACTGCCCATTGTTCGCATCCAGCATTGTATGAAATTTAGTTGTATTTTTATGAGGCAACGAGGAAGCGTTAACAACAAAATTCATGAATCAAGGCGCCAGCACGCGGGCCGCGAAACGCATACCTTTTCTTGCGCGTTCTGCCAACACGCCATCCAGCCAATCCGGATCCATTTCGGGCACAGAGGAGAGCAGCAATTCCGTATATTCATGCTGCGGTGAGGTAAGAACCTCGCGCTTCAAACCCTGTTCGACAATTCTGCCCTGCAGCATGACGACAATCTCATCGGATATGGCCTTGACCGTTGCCAGGTCATGGGTAATAAATAGGTAGGATACGCGCAGTTCATTTTGCAGGCTCTGCAGTAACTTCAAGATCCCTTCGGCAACCAACTGATCCAGGGAGGAGATCACTTCGTCGCAGATAATCAGGTCGGCTTTGGCCGCTAAGGCCCGGGCGATGCAGATGCGCTGCTTCTCGCCCCCCGACAATTCTCCAGGGTAGCGCTCAATGTATCGGTCCGGCAGTTCTATCATCTCCAAAAGTTCATGAATCCTGTCTTCCAGTTCTTTACCCTTCATTCCAAAGTAAAAGGACAGCGGCCTGCCGATGATCTTCCGGACCTTATGCCTGGGATTGACGGCCGTATCCGGCATCTGGTAAATCATTTGCACCCGCCTGAGACTTTCGCGATCGCGCGATTTTAGCGCTGGCGGCAACCGCTTTCCATCAAAGATGATTTCTCCCTGAAGCGGCGGCAGCAAACCGGTTATCACCCGGGCTAGCGTGCTTTTACCGCTGCCGGATTCACCCACCAACGCCACGGTCCGGCCACGTCTAATTTTAAGGCTGATGTCTTCCAGAACTTTTTCTTTTCCGGTGTAGCTTGCCGACACTTTGGCAACTTCAAGGATCACATCCTTTTCCAGGGCGCAAGGATTCTTTTCCTCTCTGAGGGTGCGAACCGAGAGCAATGCCCGTGTATATTCCTCTTTGGGATTATTCAGTATTTCGCGGACATTGTTTTCTTCGACCAACTCACCGTAACGAAGTACCATGATTCGGTGGGCAACTTGCGCTACTACGGCCAAATCGTGGGTAATGTAAATTGCCGCCGTATTAAATTCCCGCGTTATTTTCTTGATGGCGGCCAGAACCTCTATTTGGGTGGTAACGTCCAGAGCAGTGGTGGGTTCATCGAAGATAATAATATCCGGCTCGCAGGCCATGGCCATGGCCACCATGGCACGCTGCAGTTGTCCGCCGGAGACCTGATGGGGATAGCGATAACCGATTCTTTCCGGATCCGGTAGCAGCAGACGCCGGTAAATGTTCACGGCTTTTT
>Ga0315282_10014268_pt1 | contig 11860 bp, 11 predicted proteins | sample YL17G07_20_MG_FD_203693 | JGI IMG/M metagenome (GOLD analysis project Ga0315282, IMG submission 203693) | Sediment microbial communities from Yellowstone Lake, YNP, Wyoming, USA - YL17G07_20 | ecosystem: Environmental > Aquatic > Freshwater > Lake > Sediment | place: USA: Wyoming | collected... | reverse complement strand
CTTGGGGTGCCGGCAATCCGAGTGGCCTTTTCTTTCTTTGAAGAAAGAACTGGTTCGGAAGTTCAAATCTCGGCGGTCCCATTTTTACGGAGATGGATAATATGCTGACAAAACAGGAACAATATCTGGAAAGTGGCATACACATTGGGACAAAGGTAAGGCTGGCAAACATGGACCAGTTCATATACCGTATGAGGAATGACGGCCTCTACGTCCTTGACCTTAGAAAAATAGACGACAGGATAAGGCTTGCCGGGAAACTGCTGTCGCACTATGAGCCGTCCGACGTGCTCGTAGTTGCATCGCGTATGTATTCAAGCAGCGCGGCGGCGAAATTCTGCGAGGTTACTGGATGCAGGCTTATCGGAGGGAGGTTCATTCCCGGAGTTTTCACAAACGTGGCGAGGGATGATTTCACCGAGCCGAAGCTGATACTAGTTTCCGACCCGAAGGGGGAAAGGCAGGCGGTCCACGAGGCGGGAAAGATGGGAATCCCGATAATCGGGCTATGCGATACTGACAACTCAACCTCTTACATCGATTGGATACTCCCGTGCAACAACAAGGGAAGGAGGTCGCTTGCCCTTATATTCTACCTTCTCGCAAGGGAAATGGAGATAGGGAAGGGGAAAATACCCTCAGCCGACAAATTCGCAGCAAAGCTTGAGGAATTTGAGGCAGCACAAGAGGAGGCAGGCGGCAGGGAAGGGGAAGAGCCGGAAGAGAGAGGGGAGAAGAACGAGGAGGAGAGAAAGGAAAAAAGAACGGAAGAGAACAAGGAAGAGAAGGAACGGAAGAAAGGCGCAAAGGAAGAAGAACCCTGATTTGCAGGAAGAAGACGGAACGGGGACGCGGTTAGGAGAATAGTTAATGGGGTTAGTTTAGGAAATAAAAATTACCTGGCTGCTTTAAAATTTGCCCTTACTCAATAAATTTGCTCACGCATTTCTCCTTTGTCGAATCGGTAACTATCAAGTCGCACAGCCCCTTGTTGTTTGTCTGGACTGCGACAACGTAATAACACTGGTCCCTCCAGCTCTCAACTGATATCCCCTCGCATTCCGATTGTTCTATCTTTTCCCCAGAGCCAAGCACGACACCGTAGCAGGCGTTCCTTCCGTAAACCGATGATATGCCTGTGCAGGCAGACGGCAGGAAGTAAAGATAGGCGGTTTCCCTGTAGCACACGTCCTTTGTATTCGGGCCCCTTATGCCGGAGCAGACGCTCCAATTGCCTGTTGTAAGGGAATAGTTCTGGTAGCAGCTGTCCCTGTCCATGTCGGACGAGCAGTGACTGCATATCGTGCTGTCCATGTTTTTTATCGCAAGGAAAGTATAGCAGTTATTCTCGTAGGAAGTCCCTTCGGTTGCCTTACCGCAGAACAGCATGTTGTTTGTTTCCTCCCCGATTATCTCGTAGCAGAAGTCCCTCTCCCCCCTGAGTAAAAAGGAGGAGCAGTAGTCGCCGTTGAGCGCTATCGAAAGGCACGCCCCCTTCCTTGCGTTTAGCGATATGTTACTGCACGCTCCTTCATCGCTTTTGTTAATCCCGTATGAAAACAGGCAGCCGTCGTCATCCCCGCACAAAGAATAATCCTCCTTCTCAAGGGCAGAGCAAAGCTTCTTTTTCCCCTCATCCGCCTCAAATGCGCACGGTGAGAGTATGGCCCTCATGCAGCTTTCCTTTTTTTCATCGCTGGCTATCTTGTCACACAGCGAGGAATCGTTTCCCTTCCTTGCATGCGCGCCAAAGCAGTCGTCCCTTTTATCCTGGGCTGTCAGCTTGTCGCACAGGAGGATGCTTTCGTTTGAAAAGAACAGTATGCATTCATCCCTTACGTCAACCGAGTATACCCTGTCGCAGATGCTTGCGTTTCCTTCCTCAACTGCAAGCGCTTTGAAACAGTCATCCCTTTCTGACAAGGCCGTTATGTCCTCGCAAGGGGCAGTCACGTTTGTCACGTTCGTAATCGTTACATTTGTCACGTTCGTCACGTTCTTGACCGGAGGACCCCCGCCTGGCCCCTCATTCCCAACGCATCCAAACAACAGCAACAAGCAGAGAAAAAGCCAATATACCCTTTTCATACGAACCCTGTTTACCTGACTACTATCCCGTTTTTCCCTATCTCCATTCCGTGGAGGTTCCTGTCATGGTTCGTATGCCTCATCTTCACCACTTCCAAAAACCTCTTCCTGCTCTTCCCGACCGGCTTGTCCTCCATTCTTATCACGCCGTCGCATATGAATTCGGATATAGTGTCCCTGCTCAGATAGGGGGATTTCTCAGGAAGCTCCGAAGTGATAATCGCAGTAACCTTGTTCTCCTTTATCCTCCTTATCAACCCCATTATCGTTCCCCGCATAACCGTCTCCCCTGCAGGAAGATGGGCCCTTTCCGGCGAAATCCCAACAGACCTAAGAAGCTCAACTCCAGCCACAATGCCGGCAAATATGCTAAGGATTGTCAGTGAATCAAACACAAGCCGTTCATACACGTTTAGCTTGAGTTCCTTGTCTATTTCAGATATGACCTTAACCACTGGGATGGTTGACATGTTGAAATTCATTATGTGCACCAAGCCGTCCCTTTCCATCTCCTCAAGGTCCCATCCAAACTGGGATGCCTGCAAAACAAGGTCCCTTTTCTGCTCCTCAAATGCTATGTACAGCCCCCGTTCCCCCCTCTTTGCCCCTTCGCATATGAACTGGAGGCCGAATATCGTTTTTCCGCATCCTGCGTTTCCTGTAACGAGAACTGCGCGGCCGGACGGTATCCCCCCGCCCATTAGCTCGTCAAGCCCGCGTATATAGGTCTTTACCCTTTTCATTTCAGGCATAATCAGAATAGGAAGGTAGCCTATTTAAATGTTTACGCTTTCGAGAGCACACCAGTTTTCGTATCGAGCTTTATCTTGCCTTCACTTATCAGCACATTCAGTGTTTCTTTCGAAAATTTAGTGTAATCGTAACGTAAATCGTTATCCTCTATTTTCCCCAAAGCCTTTGCGACCTCTGAGGAATCACTAGCCCATGACTTCAAATCTATCCCGTACAAATCTAGGCGTTTTTCTTTACCGGAAGCATCATTATACGTAATTCTAATATAGTCTTTTGCTCCGAATGTGGTTATCCCTTTCTCCACTTTAATAATGTCAGGAATGGCTGGAGCTTCAACCATCCCAGGAATCTCAGCGGCTGCAGCTTCGCCAAATTTTGGCTTTGCTTTCTCTGCGGCATTCTGCATGCCATTCTGCTTGTTAAGGAACGTAAGCATATTACTTGCAAATGTATTAGTTGGGAGTTCCCCCAATTTATCTTTCACCCAGTTTTTTTCCGTTTTATCAAGCTTATTCCATTGCAAGATAACGGCTGTTTTCGCTTTATGCCATGTTACACCAAGCAAATCTAGTTTTGACGTTTCCGCAAATGTCTTATACAGGTCGCACAATTTCACGGCGTTTTCCCTTAGGATACCGGTCAGCACAATATCTGTAGACTTTAGTTCATTGAGCCTATCCTTAACTTTCTCTGTCTCATCAATCTTCATCACTGGCATTCCATCACCGGTTTTATTACCAATCCATTCTTTTTAACCCTTTGCCATTGGACGAGCAACTTTGCATTCCCTACGACGCGATCCTCCAGTCGCCCTCAAAAACATCGATGAACGACGAAACCTCGCTTCCGGTGAATATCACCGCAGCCTCCCTGTTTTTCGTCATTGCGTTCTTGCTGAAGTTTATGCTTCCGACAAGGACCTTCTTCCCGTCTATTATCATGAACTTGCTGTGCGTTAGTGTGAACGTTAATGAGGCCCATCTTACGTCAATGCCGTTTGCCGAAAGGTACCCGAAGAGCCGCTCGTTTGCCGTATTGTCCTCCAGCCGCGGCTCAAGTATGACCCTCACGTTCACCCCCCTTCCCCTCGCGTCTATGAGCGCGTCGGCAAGCGGGTAATGCGTGAAAACATACACCTCTATGTCTATGCTTTCCTTCGCCGACGAAATCAGCGAGATCACCTCCCCCTCCGCGCCAGGGGAAAAAAGCGGGGATACCGCCGTTTCCGGCGAGGGAAAAAACGCGACGTAAGAAAGCCCGGCAATAATCCCAAGGAGGAAGACGATTCCCAATTTCGCGTATTCCTCTTTCATAAAATCGATTTTCACAGTCATCCCTTCATAAGGTAGGCCAATATCCCCTTCTGTATGTGGAGCCTGTTCTCGGCCTCGTCCCAAACTGCTGACTGAGGCCCGTCGAGCACATCGGACGTTATCTCAAATCCCCTGTGCGCGGGAAGGCAGTGCATCGCAATGCAGCCCTTATTTGCCTTCCCGACCATTTTTTTGTTCACCTGGAACGGCCCGAACGCCTTAAGCCTTTCCTCTTTTTCCTTTTCCTGCCCCATGCTCACCCAGACATCCGTGTATATGACGTCGGCCCCATCAACGCCCCTAAGCGGGTCGTGCTCAACCGTGACGTCCGCATACCTCTGTGCCTCCTTCACGTACTTCCCGTTTGGCGGATACCCTTTTGGGCAAACGAGCGAGACGTCCATCCCGACCTTCGAGCACGCAAGCATGACGGAATTGCATACGTTAAAACCGCAGTCGCCGACAAATGCGAGCTTTTTTCCCTTTCCAAACTTCCCCCATTCTTTCATCGTAAGCAAATCACCGAGCGCCTGGCATGGATGCTCCAAATCATCCAACCCGTTTATCACGGGAACAGCTGAGCCCTTTGCAAGCTCCTCCATGTCGGAATGTTTGTAGAGGCGCGCCATTATCCCATCCACGTACCTGCCAAGCACCTTGCCCGTGTCGTCCATTGTTTCCCCCCTGCTTATCTGGCTTGTTGCAAGGTCGATGTATATTGCATGCCCGCCGAGCTGCGTCATAGCGGCCTCAAACGAAACCCTTGTCCTCGTCGAAGCCTTCTCAAAAAGCATTGCAAGCGTTTTGTTCTGGAGCGCTTTGCTCTGAACCCCCTTTTTATGCTCCCTTTTCAATCTTTCAGAGGTCTTCAGTACATCCTCAATCCGCTCCTTTTTCAGTTCCCATATTGTCAGCATATCCATTTACCCACCACCAGAATTTGTTGCTTTCAAGAAATTGGGCGCTAGCTTTTTTAAAGTTATTTGCAGTAAGGGCATAATGCGTTCTTTTAAATGCCTGCTCCTGTTGATGGTCCTGCTCTCTGCTTTGCAGACGGCTCGGGCATCCTCAGTCGATGACTTGATAAGAAACTACACAGAACCCGATAACGCACTCCTTAAGGAGGACATAGCAATAGGAAGCGGCAATTTCGTCCTTGTCACAATCAACGGCGATGAGACCCTCCTCATAAACAAGGGAACCCTTTCCATTGTCCGCGACGAAGGAAGCATAAAGAGCATACTTACCGACCATCTGTACGCGAGCCTGGGATACGACTCACGGCTGAGCGCGATTTCCTCCCTCGTCGACGACTACAACAAAAGCAGGTACCCGGAGGAAGACAAGTGCAGGCAGTACACGGGGACTGACAGGTACGAATGCACCAGTAAGGAGGCGTGCATAGTTGCGTGCCTCTCCGTGCCGCTGTGCTCAGGCATATACGCCGCCGCGAACTTCATAGACTCCGTTATGAATTGGAGCGATGAGACGAGTAAAATAGACGAAAACCTGGCGGGTTTCACCGGGGGCATTGATGGAATAAAGGAAGGGGGAAAGGCAATTGACGACGAAATAGAGGAACTGGACGGGATAAAGGAAGCTTCCCTGAGGAATAAGGAAAACCTCCTGCTCCTAAATCTTTCAGAAGGGGGGTTTGAATTCTGCCCGAAGATAAACTACGGCATAAATTCGCTTGACGAGGCGATTGACGGGCTTGAGGGATTGAAGGACGACCTCGACGCGCTTGATGAGATTCCAGGCAGGGCAAAGGACATCAAAGAAAGAACGGAGCAGCAGATAACCTACATTGAAACGAGAGGGGAGAAATATGCCTCATTGAGCGAAAAAGTCCTCAAAACAAAAAACGAGCTGTCAGGAAAGGCGAACGGCCTCCTTCTCCTGGTAAACAGCGCGGATGTTGAGGGCAAGCTCTCAGCCCTTAGGAACATATCCGACGAGATAACCGGCCTTGGGGATAAGGGTTGTTACGGGACCGCTTTCTCAAAGGAAGGCGATTTCCTCTCAAAGGCTTCTTCCCTCAACTCGTCCGTTTCAACAATCTCAAAAAGATATGACGTCCTTTTGGAGGCAAAAAAGAGGTGCTTGCAAAAGATAGCAAACGCAACGACGATAGTGGGGGCGAACGATACGGAACTGAATGAAAGCCTGGCTGCGCTGAATGCGAAGTACAGCAACATAACAAAAAAGCTGCTCTCCCCGATCCAACCAGATGAAATCATAACGACTACCGAGGAGCTAAACAACATAAGCAGCTCGGTCAACGAGCTCATTCTCGGAAAGATGCTATCGCAAAAAGAGGGGGAAAGCCAAAAGGGGGATGGGGGGAAGAAGGAGGAAGCCGGAGCTGGAAACGTAGCGAATCTCGTTGAGGAGAAGGGAAAGGAATGCATCGGAACGCTCTGGCTGATTTCAAGCGTCCTTCTGTTCGCGTTCCTGAGGTGGTGACCTCTTTCTCTCAATTGCCATGTCGTACGCCTTGAAATAGTTCTCTATAAGGTCCTTCCAGTTGCAGAGTTTTACCAGCTCATATGCATCTGTCTTCAGCTTTGCTATATCCTCCCTGCTCATGAAATACAGCTGCTGCAATTCGTTTGCAAGCTGGTCCGTAACGCTCTCCTTCGGTTCCCCGGCCATCTTGATTACCTTAAGCCCCCTTGCCGAGACGTCCACCCTGCTTAGTATGAAGCGCCCGAATCCGGTCGTGTCCGATGTAATCGATATCGTGTGCCTCGAGCCGGCCTCAACCGGCGTGTACCCGAACGGCTCGTAACGGGATGGGAAAATGCCGATGTCCATGCCGCCTATTATATCGTAATAGCCCATGTCAAGAAGCCCGTCGCTCGGCTTTACGTACGTGGGATAGAATATCATCTTTACCACATCGTCCTCGGCGTTCGTAAGCCCGAACTCGTAGCACGATTTTATTATTATGTCGTTGTCGTAGCTCAGGTCGAAGCAGTTTATCAAGGGCTTCCCCCCTTCCCGCACGAACCCCCTCATCATGTTGAGGATGTTCTGCTTGAGCTCCCTTTTCTTTACCGCTTCAACCATATCCTGCAGGTTCGTATACCGAACCCCCTTCAATTCAGGTATCTGTTCGAGCACCTCTCCTATCTTGTCCATGAGGAGGTAGTTCTTTATTACCGAAACCCTCGGCCCCCTCGCCGCGCTCGGGGAAAATATGAACGCGAATATGCGCCTTTCAGTTCCCCGTTTCTTAAGCCTCCTGTTGAGCTTTGCGAGCGATTCTATGAATATGTCGAACCCCTTGTTGAGGTACTCGTACCTTGCCGCGGTATAGATAAAAATCGGATCCCTGTAGTCTTGCTTGTAGTGGGGGGCAAAGTACGATTCGGCAAACTGGATGAGCTCGCTGCGGATGTAGTTTGCCGAGCTCACGAGCTCCGCCTCATCCGCCCCCTCGAACTCCTCCCCATTCAGCGTTATCACGTCGGCCTTCCTGCCAAGTATGTAATTAACTTCATCTGCGACTGTCGCGCTTACGGTCGTGAAAACATCGGCATTTTTTGCCGCAGCCGCTTCAAGCAGGTGCTTCCCCTCAACCTTAAAGCGGTACGCGTCGCTTACGTTTATCTTTTTTGCCGGGTCCATCGCCTCCGCAAGCACGTCCCTTCCAAAGGATGCGAGCGTCCTGCCAAGGACCGTTGCATGCGTCGTGAAGACTGTTGAGACGGGAACGTTGTGCATTTTGCAGTAAAGGAGCGCGGACCCCGCTATCCATTCGTGGAAATGGCAGACTATGTCCTTCCCCCTGAACTGCTCCAGGGAAGCCAGCTTCTCAATAAGCGTCCCAACGGCAAATCCCCAGACTATATTCTCGTTAAAATCCCAGGCCGTTTCAAGCATTGAGTCCACGCCGAAATTTTTCCACAGCTGGAACCTGATGTAATTCACCCGCTTATCCCTTTTACTGACCTCCTCCACGTACTCGGCTTCCATTTCCCCAAACTGCTTTCCATCGACAAGTATGATGCGGGCGTTCGAACCGTAGACCCATCTCCCGTACCTGCACTTTATGCCGAGCGGTTCAAGCTCCCCAAATACCTTTGCAATGTCCTCTGGCGGGGTTTCCTCCTTGAAATCACTCTCGCATTTCTCGTCAAGCAGCCCTATTAGGAGGTAATTGTCGCCAAAGCGGTCGACAACGTATTTCGTCTTGCTCTTGAGGACGGTGTATATGCCGCCTATCTTCCTGCCTGCCTCCGACGACACCTCAAAAATATAGTCTGCCATGGAAGGACTACCGTGCGATAGTATAAATAAGTTATGGTGGCAGCCGGCAAAGGGGGATGCCCAAAGCGGTTCTAGGTCCGCTGCCGGCGCATGCAAATAGCCGCTTTTGGCCGGCCCACACTGAAAGACAGCGGGTGCGCGGAAGCCGTTTTGGCTTCAGCCATCGGAGGAGCGCACCATGCAGAGCGGCTTCCGCCTAAAGTCGAGCTTTCTCCAGGAGCCGAGGGCTTTAGCCCGCGGTCTTTCACCCGCGCCCTCCGGGAATTCTATTTAGGCCTACCTAAAGAAATGCCCCATTTAGGTCCTCCTAAAAGAATGAACCGCCGTTTTTCCCTCAAAAACTGCGAAATGTTTTTAAACAAGCGCATACATGTGTACAGTATCTAAGTTCAAAAAATTGACAGGAAGATGTTCAAAAAAAGTTGATAGGAAAATGTTGGGACCGCACCTGATGCTTGACTTATACGGTGGCAGCAAAAAAAAGCTAGACAGCATAAGCTTCGTCTACGGCTTCCTTGATGAGCTGCCTGCGTTCCTCAGCATGCACAAGATAGCTCCACCAACCGTGTACTACTGGAAGGGGTCGGATGACCCAAAGGCAATGGACCACGGCGGCGTCTCAGGCATCGTGCTTATTGCGGAAAGCCACGTGAGCATACACACATTCCCGGACAGGGGATATGCGTCAATCGACATTTTCTCCTGCAATGATTTTGACATGAACGGAGCAGCGCAATTGATAATGGACAAGTTTGAGGCAAAAACCTGCGAAAGGTCGACGACGATGAGGGGAAAGCATTTCCCCCGCGATGCCACGAAGGTAGAGCAGATAGCGGTTATGCAAAGGAAAAGGGCCTCTATTTAGAAAAAAGACAAATTACTTACGGGAAAATAAACGTTGCCTTAGACGGCTCACTGCCCTCCCAGAGGATATACTCAAGCAGTTTAGCCTTTGCCAAATAGCGATAAATTTACAACGCGACCTTCAACCCGAGCTCCTTTTTCAGTTCCCTGTACCGGTTCCTTATCGTCACTTCGGTTACACCCGCAACATCGGCGACCTCCTTCTGCGTTCTCCTCTCGCCGTACATCGCGGAGGCGATGTAAACGGCCGCTGCGGCTACGCCGGTCGGCCCCCTCCCCGAAATCAATCCCTTCTTAACCGCTTTCTTAAGCAGCGCGATTGCCTTCTCCTGAACCTGGCCCGAAAGCCTAAGGGCTGCCGTGAACTTTGGGACATACTGGGACGGGTCAGTCAGCGGAACCTGCAGCTCAAGCTCCCTCCTGACAAACCTGTACGCCCTCCCTATCTCCTTCTTTTCAATGCCTGAAACCCTTGATATCTCATCAAGCGTTCTTGGAATCCCGTTTATCCTGCAAATCGCGTATATGACTGCCGAGACAACGCTTTCTATGAGCCTTCCCCTTATGAGCTCTGCCTTTATGCATTTCCTGTAAAGCAGAGCCGCGCTTTCCCTTATGTTATCCGAAAGCCCAAGATAAGACGCAATCCTGTCCAATTCGCTAAGGGCAATCGCAAGATTCCTCTCCATTGAGGAGGCGATGCTCGCCCTCTTGTGCCATTTCCTCATCCTGTAGAGCTGTGCCTGTTTCTTCGGGGATATCTTCGCCCCCCTTATGTCCCTGTTGTACTGGTCTATCTCGGTGACAAGCCCCTTGTTTGGCCTCATGAATTTTATCGGGGCTCCTCCCCTTGCCCTCTTCTCCCTCTGCTCGGCGTCGAACGCCCTCCACTCAGGACCCGCGTCGGCTATCTGCTCTGCCACAATGAAACCGCATTCGGAGCATATTATCTCCCCTCTCTCGTAATCCCTTATGAGCTTTTTGCTTCCGCATTCCGGGCATTTCTCAACCATACAAAGACCTCCTAGTCAGCTTTCAGCGAAAAAAAGGCATAAAGTTTAAAAATATTCCGCAGGGAAGTAATGGCACTGGAAAGATTTATAAACTTTTCGCCTAAACCGACCCCAACGAGTGCCGCAATAACGGGGCAAGAGGCTATTTCATGAGGAAGTATATGCTCACTATGACGATGGCGATAACTATAACCGAAAATATGAGTTTATCGAACATATGGTTTTCTTTCCTCAATATTCTTATAAGGCTTTTCCCCTCAACCGGATTATGCTTCTTGTCAAGAGTTCAGAGATTATACTAAAAAGAAGGGCAACCCGGATTATGCTTGAAAGCAGGCTGCTCACCGCGCTCAGGGAGGCGCTCGGCCCTCTTGCACATGGAGCAAAAATCAGGAAGGAAGGGGGCATGTTCATAGTCGAACTTGAGGAGGAAGGGGAGGCGGCAAACCGCTTGAGGAACGTATTTGGCGTTCATTCCCTTCAGATGGCGGTGAGCGTGCCGTCAAAAATCCCCGACATATCCGAGGGGTGCGTAAAAATTGGGAAGGAGTTCAGGCGAGGGTCGTCGTTTGCGCTGAGGGTGAAGAGGATTGGAAGCCACCAGTTCACCTCAAACGATGTTGCGAACATTGTCGGGAAAGAGGTGAAGGAAAGGTGCAAGCTGAAGGTTGACCTTGACAATCCTGATAATGTAATTTACATAAGCGTAAGGGAAAAAACGTACATAAGCAAAGGAAGGATAACGGGGGTGGGCGGATTTCCCGTCGGGTCGCAGGGCGCGTTTGTTTTCGTTGTTTCCCCTCGCGATCCCTTCCTTGCCGGCTGGATGGCAATGAAGAAAGGGGGCGCGCTCATACTCCTCGCCGCCTACAGTGACGGAAAGGGAAGGAAGAGGCTTGAGAAGATGGCAAAATTCCTTGAGTGGTGGCACGTCGGCAAAAAGATGATGGTGTTTTTTGTAAAGATGAAGAAATTGGACAGGAGGGCGCTTGCCGCTGCCGGAAAGAGGCTTGCAGGGAAGGAGAGGGCAAACGGGGTGGTTTTCCCGCAAAACGACATAAGGACGGCACTCCTATTCCCGAACATACTGTTTCCGCTCGTTGGGTTCGAAGACGGGGAAGTAAAGAAAATCGAAAAGGACATACTCAAGAGGGTCCAATGAGCAAGCCGCACCTGCATTGTTTTAAGGTTTGCTTGACACTTGGTGATGGGGAATAAAATGCTAATAGGGATAGTCGCGGACACGCACTTCGGCTACAAGCGGTTCAGGGAGGACGCCCTCATACAAGGCGAAAGGGCACTGCTCGATGCTTCAGAAAACGCCGACCTTGTGCTCATCCCCGGGGACATGCTTGACGGCCGGGTCGTAAAACCCGAGGTGCTCGCAAGGGTGGTATCCGCGCTCAGGAAAGCGAATGGAAAGAAGGGGTTTGCAATCTGCACAAACAGGGAAGGCGCCTCGCCAATCGTTGCGATAAGGGGGACGCACGAAAGGAGGGCGAAGGGACTTGTTGATCCAATACAGCTGCTTGACGGGATCGGGCTTTTGACAAA
>Ga0315282_10014267_pt1 | contig 11860 bp, 11 predicted proteins | sample YL17G07_20_MG_FD_203693 | JGI IMG/M metagenome (GOLD analysis project Ga0315282, IMG submission 203693) | Sediment microbial communities from Yellowstone Lake, YNP, Wyoming, USA - YL17G07_20 | ecosystem: Environmental > Aquatic > Freshwater > Lake > Sediment | place: USA: Wyoming | collected... | reverse complement strand
TGTTGAAAGAAACGTTTATATCTGCTTGGATGCCTCATTGTCTTTTTGGCAATCAGTTAGCTCCGCAATTTTTCGGCGGCGGCTCAACTCCGACCTCAACGGCGCAAAGTCGCCATATGGAATGAGGACTGTTGGCCTCCAATTGCGGAGACAGCAATGTGGACCTGACAAGCTAATCCGTTAGGTCTGAATTGGGCTTTGGCGTACAGTGGTTTATTCCCCTCCAAATCCAGTCGACTTTGCGGTTGTACAGCCGATAAACGAACATCTGGCTAGTCAATGTGGAGCAAACTCCGGTTGATCCTGCCGGACCCTACTGCTATCGGGATGGGACTAAGACATGCTAGTCGTGCGCCTTCTAGCCACGCTGGAGGCGCGGCACACAGCTCAGTAGCACGTGGCTAACCTGCCCTTGGGACGGGAACAACCCCGGGAAACTGGGACTAATCCCCGATAGGTGAAGATTCCTGGAATGGGTTTTTGCCGAAAAGACGTTTAGGGCATGCTTCTAAGCGTTGCCCAAGGATGGGGCCGCGGCCGATCAGGTTGTTGGTGAGGTAATGGCTCACCAAGCCTTTAACCGGTTCGGGCCGTGGGAGCGGTAGCCCGGAGATGGGCACTGAGACAAGGGCCCAGGCCCTACGGGGCGCAGCAGTCGCGAAAACTTCGCAATAAGCGAAAGCTTGACGGGGCCATCCCGAGTGCCATCTGCTGAGGATGGCTTTTACCCAGTGTAGATAGCTGGGGGAATAAGGAGAGGGCAAGTCTGGTGTCAGCCGCCGCGGTAATACCAGCTCTCCGAGTCGTGGGGACGTTTATTGAGCCTAAAGCATCCGTAGCCGGCTGGGCAAGTCCTCTGTTAAATCCAGCGACAAATCGTTGGCCTGCGGGGGATACTGCTCGGCTAGGGGGCGGGAGAGGCCGTCGGTATTCTTGGGGTAGGGGTGAAATCCTATAATCCCAAGAGGACCACCAGTGGCGAAGGCTGTCGGCTAGAACGCGCCCGACGGTGAGGGATGAAAGCTGGGGGAGCGAACCGGATTAGATACCCGGGTAGTCCCAGCTGTAAACGATGCAGGCTAGGTGTTAGGGCGGCTACGTGCCGCTCTAGTGCCGCAGGGAAGCTGTTAAGCCTGCCGCTTGGGGAGTACGGCCGCAAGGCTGAAACTTAAAGGAATTGGCGGGGGAGCACCACAAGGGGTGAAGCTTGCGGTTTAATTGGAGTCAACGCCGGAAATCTCACCGGGGGCGACAGCAGGATGAAAGCCAGATTAAAGGTCTTGCCAGACGAGCTGAGAGGAGGTGCATGGCCGTCGCCAGTTCGTGCCGTGAGGTGTCCTGTTAAGTCAGGCAACGATCGAGACCCGTATCCCCCGTTGCTACCAGCCTCGAGCTGGGCACACTGGGGAGACCGCCGCCGATAAGGCGGAGGAAGGAGCGGGCCACGGCAGGTCAGTATGCCCCGAATCTCCCGGGCCACACGCGAGCTGCAATGGCAGGTACAATGGGTTCCGACCTCGAAAGGGGAAGGAAATCCCTAAAGCCTGCCGCAGTTGGGATCGAGGGTTGAAACCCACCCTCGTGAACATGGAATCCCTAGTAATCGCGCGTCACTAGCGCGCGGTGAATACGTCCCTGCTCCTTGCACACACCGCCCGTCGTTCCATCCGAGCGACTTCTGGATGAGGCGTGGTCTTTGTTGGCTGCGTCGAATCTAGGTTTTGTAAGGAGGGAAAAGTCGTAACAAGGTGGCCGTAGGGGAACCTGCGGCCGGATCACCTCCTAAGTAAAGAGCCTTGCAAAATCGACTGGAGGAGAAAACAGGGTGAGCCACTGACACGCCAAAGCCACCTCAAAACATTCTCATTCATCAAAGAACATGCAGAGTTCTGTGCTTCAATTCAGTCTTTCAAAACCGTGCCCTTTCCGAAGGGAATAAACTCTCTAACCGACTCAACTGACAGGCTCAAGATGGCTTCACGCAGTTCCTTGGACACTTTTTCAGCCAAACTCCTGAGAACGCGTTTAAAAAGTTCCTTGCCGCTCACGTCTCCCGGCACGATTACTACGTGTGCAGTTGTCTTCGCCTTGACCGCTTCAACAGGCCCCCCGCCGATTCTGGCCACGCCTGTTTCCTCGTCAAAAGCAACGCCGACCGCCATCCTGATCGGAACCCCGCGCATCCAGTTTCTCTCGCCGCGAACAACGAATGCACCGCGGCCTACGGATTCGCCAGAAGGCCCTCCCTTGCTCAGTTGCTCCGGCTTAACCCAGTATACATCCACGCTCGCAAAGCCCTCCCGCCACCCTCTCGAAAAAGCAGCGGCAAACTCTCCTGCTTCGCGCAAGCATTCTTTTCCTGGTTCTTGCTCTTCCCTCTTGACCACGACAAACGGCGCACCGACAATATCTGCGTGGAAAACGATGTCTTTAGTGTCGGTATACTTCTTGATCAAGACCTCGTTGGTCACGGCGTCCTTACCGGCAACAACCAGAAACCCGTCAGATGACACGAACCACCTGAACTTTTCAAACCATTCCTTACGCTTAACCCTGCGTTTCTCAAGCTCTCCCAACGCTTCAGCCGGCTTGACAAGCTCCAACGCGTGAGCCTCGTCCACCTTTGCTTTAGCTTCCGCAAGTCTGCTCAAAGAATCGTTTAAGGCCACCTGCGCGCCTTCCATTTTCTGCTTGGAACGTTTGCTGCGTCGATAAAACTCTGACGCGCTTTCAAAGAGTGTCTTCTGCAAGTCTAGACCGAACGACAAGTCGTCCACACAGACTTTGACTGAGAATTCCTCGTTGTTGAAAGACTCAAAAAACACCCATGGCTTGACACCCTTATGCTTCTCGATTAAAGCCTCAGAAACTATGTTCTTCCATTCCTTGCCGCTCCTCTTGTCTCCAAAGAATTTTTCCATTATGGCTTGCAACTCACTGAAGTGCGCGTAAATCACGTCACCGATACGTCTGTATCGCTCCGCTTCCGCATGGGCGCTGGACGCTACTCTCCGCTGTTCAGCGACGATGCGTTCAAGTCTTGCCGCTTCAGTTCTGAACTCCTCAACCTTCGTCCCCTGGGCAGCACTTTCAAGCGCTGACAGTTTGGCGTAGAACTCATCCAGTGCCTCGTTGAATGTGCCATGTGATTGGATTCTAAAGGTTTCACTTTCGTAACGTCTGAGCATCAAGGGCGTAGCATCGACAAGAACGTCGGTCTTGTCCAAGACGACACGAGGCTCCAAGGCTCCATTCGTGACCTGCAACAACAGGCCTTGAAGACCCTCAAAGATAGCCTTGACCTCATCATCGCTCAACAGGTTGCAAGCCTTAGTTTTATGAACACCGGCCCGAGCCAGAACCTCCTCTGCGTAGACACCGCCTATGCTTAGGAAACGAGCGAGTGCTCTGACGACTTCAACATCACCGATAGACTTTAGGGTTAAATTGAATTCCTCCTTGCTCACTTTGAACGGGTTCTTTCCGCTTGAAGGTGCAAACTTGAAAGGCTCACCGCGGACGACGTTCCTGTCTCGCATGCGCTTGTAAACTAGAGCTTGGAGGATCTCGGCATTTTCGCCCACGAGGATGATGTTACCGTCGCCGAAGAGCTCCAAGATCAATCGGAAATCAATGTCTTGAGCGTTGAAGGACAACACAACTACCCTCTCAAACTCGTACTGCTCGATGGAGCTCAATCGAGCGTTCCGCAAATACTTCCTCAAGGCCATGCAAAATGCAGGAGGCGTGGAAGGCTTCTCCGAAGCGTAGGCAGTCAGGTTCATACGTCTTCCAGCCTCCAGGATTAGCCAAAGCGTTGGCTTGTCAACTCTGTGCAGTTTGAGAGCTATTGTCTTGGCGTCCAGCTGGTAAATGTTGCTCACGATCGAACTCAGCACTTCGGTTTTCAACTCTCGCACCACGGCTGCAACGTCGAAGCTTGTGAACTCCTTGCTGGACAACCCGAGTCACATCACACACTAATGACTCAGACACTATAAATACGCGTTCTCGTCCTATCTGCTAATGTCCGAGCGGTGGTCTTTCTCCTTCTCGCATGTTGAAGACCTGAGCATTTGAAATATGGATTGTGACTTCATAAACCAAAAATGCATCCTAGTCGTTGAGAAGAGTGGGTCACGAAGATTGAACACACAGAATGCAATTCAACCCGTTGAGCGCGGTTGTCTGTTGAAGAAAATCTCCAAGAGACAGAGAAAAATAGAAGCAAGCAAGCCACTGTACCTGCTTCGATACGAGTAGGCTCGCATGCCTCATCCCGTGTGAGAAGGCATTGCTCTAGAATTCAATTTCTATCGAAACAGTAGATAATAGGCAACTTTAAATCTCGTTTCAAAATATAGGTTGGAAAGGTTGGAAAGCCTTGAAACCTCTGGAAACCGTGTACTGGCTCAGATTCGGGCTCGGCATCCTGGCTGCTTTGGTCTGCATAGGTTATGGTGTGGCGGCAAACGCGATTTCCAGCACAGCGTTTCAATATAACCTCTTGCTGAACAGCGTGTCTCTTGCCCTGATTGTGTACGTGCTCTCCTACTACGTTATAAAGGTCAGATTTCGGCTTAAAGTGCAGAAAACTCAGAAGCTGTTGACAACGGGAATAGGAATCTACTTTCTTTCTTGGATAGCTTTTTTCGCTCTGCTGTACACGATGCTTGCTGGGGCCTAGTCTGTTTCCTCTTTGAGGAAGTCTTCCATTGATGCTTGGTCGTCAGGGTTCACAGTCTCAGGATTCTCTTCTTGAGCCGCTGAATCTTTGGAGCTTGGACTGGCCACGTTGTTGGGGACGGTTATTCTGCTGAGGACGCGCATGCAGTCTGCCCACGCTGAGAAGAATCCGCGGTCAAAGTCTCCGTGCAGCCTGTTCCTCACGTGTTCGAGAAATTCTCGTCTGTAACTGTTCAGGGCTGGCTTATTGTTCAAATCCATGGTTGAGAAGAGCGCGTACGAGTCGCCGTTTGCTTTGCGGGACAGAAACATGCCGTACAGGGCCCTGAAGTATCCTCTGTTCCACTCTGTCTTCTGCATCTTCTGCTTCAGCCTCTCCAGCTCCCGCTCTGCCTCTGTGAACTGTCTGTTGACTAGCAACTGAAAGAATCTTGTGACGAGAGCTAACGGAATAGGCATGCTCAGTGACCACGAGGCTTCTTCTCTTCTTCAGAAGCATCCTCTATGCCGTTCTCTGTTACTTTAAATATTTCCTCCCCTTCGGGCAGGTACGGGCTTGAAACCAGCCGCGCTATGCGTACAGGCCCATGCGCTGCCCTTCTCAGGTAAACACGCGTGTGACTCGTGTGTCCGACGATGTGACCGCCGATGGGGTGAACCGCATCTCCGAAGAAAACGTCGGGCTTTGCCATAACCTGATTGGTCACGACTGCCGCAGCGTTGAAGGCTCTCGCCAAACCGATGAGCCTGTGCATGTGCTTGTTCAGTCTCTGTTGCCTAGGCGCCAGCATCTCGCGTCCAATGTACTCGCTTCTGAAGTGCGCTGTCAAAGAGTCTACGATTATCAGTTTCACGTTGTTTGCCTTGATGACCTCATCAGCGTTGTCAAGCAGGAACATCTGATGGTCAGAAGTGTAAGCTTCCGCGTAGATTATGTTCTTTACGACCTGTTCAGGGTCAAGCCCCAAATGCTTGGACATCGAAACGATGCGTTCGGTGCGGAAGGTGTTCTCAGTGTCAACGTACAACGCTGAACCGCTGAGACCGCCTCTCTCGGGAGGCAGCTGAACGTTCACGCACAGCTGGTGGCAGATCTGACTTTTTCCACTTCCGTACTCGCCGTAAAACTCCGTTATGGTCTGCGTCTCCATTCCGCCATTAAGCAGCCTGTCCACAACCTTGCTTCCACTCGTCAGACGCAAAACGTACTTGCGCATCCTCAGGAGCTCGTCTGCTCGGATGAAAGAGACGCCGATGGATGCACGTGCAGTCTCGATTATCGAGAAGGCTTTCTTCTCGCTTATGCCGGCGGGCTCCAGCTCCCGACCGGTCGCCATGGCCAGAGACTCGATCGTGTGAAAACCCATCTCTCGCAGCTTCTGGGCAGTAGCAGGACCGACTCCTGGCAAGTCCTCCAAAAACTCATACTTCTTCTTAGTGGTGTCCTCAGAGCTTTCCGGTGTTTCTTCCGAGGCCATAAAACCCTTCTCTCCTTCCACAGTTGATAGAACAGATAGACACGCCGTATTTAAAACACGCGAAGCTTAACAGCCCACCTTCCACGGAGAGATAGGTTAAAGTGAACAACCCGAAACAGTCCTCTTTCAGTATTTGCGACGAGCAAGACAAGGTATAAGTACACGCCTCTTCCATAAAACAAGCCAAAAAGAGGAAGAAACCTTGGAAACAGAAAAAGTCGCGGAAAACGTTGCCTTCAACATTCTGAAACAAGCGGTCATCTACTTGCCAGACGACGTGAAGCAGGCTTTGAAAAAAGCGTACGCTGAAGAGACAAGCGAGACGGGCAAAACGCAGCTGAAAGCGATCTTGGACAACATTGAACTGGCAGAAAAATACCAGGCTCCAGTGTGCCAAGACACGGGCACAATTATCTTCTACATCAAGGCGGGCGCCAAAGCAAAGAACCTTGACAGAGTCGAGACCGCGCTGATAAACGCTACGAAGAGGGCCACGAAGGAAGTTCCGCTGAGACCGAACGCGGTTGACCCGTTCACAGGAAAGAACAGCGGAGACAACACCGGAAGATACATACCGGTTCTAAACTGGGAAATCGTTCCAGGAGACAGTGTGGAAATGACGGTGATGACCAAGGGAGGAGGGTCCGAAAACGTCTGCATCGGCGGAATGATCGTTCCCGGCGAAGGAATTAAGGGTTTGAAGAAGTTTGTGGTGGATGCCGTGATAAAGGCTGGAGCTCAGCCCTGTCCCCCGAACATACTGGGAGTCGCGATGGGCGGCGGAGCCGACACGTCGATGAAACTGGCCAAGAAAGCCCTGCTCAGACCTCTCACTGAACACAACCCGGACCCAGAAATCGCCAAGCTTGAGAAAGAGATCTTCGAGGCCGCAAACATGACCGGGATAGGCCCGATGGGCCTCGGAGGAAAAACAACAGTCCTCGGCGTGCACATCGACTACGCTTTCAGACACCCAGCGTCTTTCCCAGCTGCTGTCGCCTTCAACTGCTGGGCCGCGAGACACGCGACAGCAAGAATAAGCGCAGACGGAAACGTCGAGTATTTAACGCACAAGCTGGAGTGGTGAGGTGAAAAAGATGACAGTTTACAAGCTCAAGACTCCGATCTCGGAGGAGCAAATTCGCAAACTCAAAGTCAACGACGTGCTCTACGTGAGTGGAACCATAGTGACCGCCAGAGATCAGGCTCACAGAAGAGCGCTAGAATACTTCAAGGAAGGCAAACCCCTGCCAGTAAGCCTTGAAGGCTTGGCTGTGTTTCACTGCGGACCCGTTGTAGCTAAAGAAGGGGACAAGTGGGTAGCAGTGGCCGCTGGCCCGACGACAAGCACACGGATGGACATCTTCGAAGACGAGTTCATCAAAGACTTCAAAGTCAGAGTGGTCATCGGCAAGGGCGGCATGGGAAAGAGGACAACAGACGCGATGGCAAAGTACGGCGCCGTCTACGGTGCGTTCACGGGTGGAGCCGCAGTGCTAGCCGCTAAGGCAATAAAGAACATCAAGAGCGTGGAATGGTTCGACCTGGGAATGCCCGAAGCCATGTGGATCTTCGAAGCTGAAGAATTCGGCCCGCTGGCAGTCGCCATCGACTCACACGGAAACAACCTGTTCGCAGACGTGCAGAAGAGCGTGGAAGAGAGCAAGCAGAGAATCTATCAGAAACTTGGCATAACGCCGTAGTTTCAACCACCATTTTCCTACTCATTTATGACGCCGTTCAGTTTCTTTGATATGGATTCAAGATCATGTCTCGTGTATCAGAAGATTTAATATTACACAATCCCGACTAAAAGCGGGAAACAAGAAATGTTCAAGACTTTCAGGGATAAAATAACCCTGTCCGGGATCACCGTACTTATGATAGGGGTAGCTCTACTGATATTCACTTTCGTCAGCGCTTACGGCTTCCTAAATCAAAGCTTGTCAATACTGACTTCCAGCGACCTCGTAAGCACATTCGGCGCAACTCTTGCTCCACTGATCTCAACGTGCATACGCATAATGTACCTAGGCGTGATGGGCTGGGTAGGCTCACTTCTGACCATAAGAGGAGTTACAATAATTTCCCAAGCGCGTCAAACACCAGCAGTTCTCACGGAAGAACAGACAATAGTTAAAGAAACGCCACAGCCTACTCCAAAACCCAAGACAGAAAAATCGCAGGCTGAAACCAAGCAACCGGAAACGAAGCCAGAACCTAAAGCCGAAGCCAAGCCGTACGAAGCAGAGATCGTGGTCCTAACCCCAGAAAAAGTGCCGCAGACACAGCAGAAGCCCCAAGAACCAAAGCAAGAGTCACAGCAGAATCAGAAAGAGAAGAAGTGAGTTTCTCCAACAGCATCCTTTGTTTGACGGATTGCCTAAAACCGGAGAACAGCCAATCATGAGAGTACCTATCCGAATCATAGGCATAGCTACCTCTGCCTTCTGGATTTTTCTCATCATCTTCTCTGCATCCGCAATCTATTCTATGAAAGACTTTCAGATTAGCCTCGGACAGCCGCAGACCAGCACGACAGAAGACCATGAATTGCTGTTTTCTTTCCCAGTGTCTGTCATCAACACCGGTCTCTACGAGATAGCTGATTTCAACATCTCCAGAAACTTCCTAGATGAAGAGGGCTCAGCGGTCGCAGGAGGATCCATATCCATACCTGTAATAGGTCAAGGCCAGACGATAAACGTCACCCAAAACGTGAAGCTGAACGTCACTGACCTGCTGCAAACTCATCAAAGCCTCTTAAACAACGACACTGACCTCACAACCAACACGAGGATAAGCATGCTGACCGCGGGAGTAATCCCAGTGCAGGCCTCATCGAACTCTTCTATGCCATGGGGAGCACCGCTTTACAATCTGGCGCTGGGAACGCCTCAGCTCGCCATGTTCAACGCCACTTATTCCATGGCCACTATTTCGCTAAGCTTTGAGAACCACGCATTCTTTGACCTGACGGGTGCAGTATGGCTGCGCGCGTACAGCAATGCTAATGAACTGATTGGCCAAGGTCAGACTAGCATCCAAGTTGCCCAGCATTCACCGTACGATAGAAACCTTGAAGTCTATGTCCCATCGGGAGCAGGGCCCATTGTACGTCTGGAAGTCTATTTCGTTACCACTTTTTTCAATTATGGACAGGAGATCGCCGCTCATGGTGGCTGAAGAAAACCATATCAAAGGAAGAATTCGGAAAAACGTGCTTAAAGTCGTCAAAGCAGCAGTCAAGGCCACGATAGTAATTGTGATTTATACCATTCTGATTCAATTCCTGGCGCCGGTTTCATCGATGATCCCCGGCTTGCAGCAGATGATCCAAACCTTCACCATAGTCTACGTCGTGCTGATGATCATCAGTGATTTGGCTTCAGGCACACTTTTTCAGCATGTTTTCAACGCTGCAAAAGCCCTCTTTGTGATCGTTTATCTGGTCTTCTTCCTGAACGCGGGAATCTTCGAGTACACCTTTGGAAGCCTAAGTCTGACGGTTGACCTTCGACTGTTTCTCGTCGTTGCTATGCTGCTGGGGCTGTTAGGACTAGCAAAGTCTGTTCTGCAGGCGATTAACTACGTGGGTGAAAGGGCGGAGCCCGTGCTCGTCTAGGCCTGCTCACTTGTTTTTCGATTGTAGGTCTCGGCTCATCACGAAGGCTTCTTCTCCGTCTGCGTAGTATCCGTGAACCGTGCGGGTGACTTCGAAACCCAGCTTCTTGTAAAGAGCAACTGCCTCTTCATTGGTCAATCTGACTTCCAAATAGCACTGCTTCGCGCTGTAAGCTCGCATGCCCTCCATGGCTTGGGCTACCAGAGCCTCTCCTATGCCCTTGCGCCTGTGTTCAGGCAGAACGGCAACGGAAACGATGTGTCCCTTCTTGACGAGGCCGCTGAGGCCGAAGTTAGAAAAGCCAACCTCAACCCTGCACATGATGTAACCAACGACTCTGTCATCTTCTTCTGCGACGACAAAAGTCTCAGGGAACCTGTGGTACAAGTCTACGAAGAAGATGTCGGTGTAGTTTTCTGGAAGACACAGCTCATTGATGTGCGTGACGCTTGCCAGGTCGTTCACACCGAATTTCCGCAGTTTGTACGTGCCCTGCAAGTCCTTCGACTCCAGCAAACCTTAAAGCCTAAACTCCAACGTAGCTTAAACGCTTTTCCCACGTTAAAGCTAGTTCACGTAGGACTCGTCTATCCGGACTCTTGCCCCTTCCGTGTTCATGTTCACCCTGAGCCCAAACGGCAACGGCAGGTTAGGCGTGTAGTGACCGAAATCCATGCTTGCGATGATGGGAAAATCAAATTCTTCAGCTATCTCCAAGATCACTTTCTTGACTTCTTCGGTCATGTCCCTTATCGTGCCGGGCTGGTTGGGCTCCTCGCCCCTGATCTTACCGATGAGCATGCCACTCGTCTTGTCAAACAAGCCGACTTCCCTGAACTGAGTCAGGTCCTGGTCTATCTTGTCAAGCGGCTTCGCCGTGCACTCCCAGAAGAAGATAACCTGCTCATCGATTTTGGGGAAGTAAGGAGTCGAAAGCAACGTCTGCAATGACGGGATGTTTCCGCCGAAAAGCCTAGCTTCAGCCTGACCCTCGCGCCAAACCTCCCAAGGCGTGAACTTGGGCAACAGTCCCAGAGGCTCCGCGTTTTCGGTGATTTTCAAGAAAAGCCCCATTTCGTAACTGGCTTCCAAGCTTTTCCCGTCTGCTCCGAAGCCAAAAATGACGTCTGACTGATGAAGACCGCTGAGACCTGTCTTCGCAAGAAAAGCAACGTGAAAGGTTGTGATGTCGCTCATGCCTGAGAAAATCTTGGGGTTGGCCCTTATCAAATCGAAATCCAGATAGCGCAGAGTTCGAATCGCAACCTGTCCTCCCATGGCACAGACGATGGCTTTGACCTCTTTGTCCGCAAACATCTTGTTGATGTCCTCGGCTCTTTCAACGTCTGTTCCAGCCATGTAACCCATGTGCTCAAGCTTCACAGTCTTGCCTTCCCTCACTTCAAAGCCAAAGTCCTTCAGATTTCTGATTCCCTGATCGTAGAGCTTCTGAAAAGGTGCAACAGGATAAGAAGGAGCAACAACGCCAACGGTGTCGCCGCGATTAAGCCTTGGCGGTTTCAACAATCTCATCCTAATGGCCCTCTTCGGCGACCGCTCTGACCTCTGGCAACGTGTAATTTCCGTGGGGCATGGTCCAGACCTTGGCATTCTTCCCAGCAATCGTCAAGGCCTGATTGAGCGCATCGTTCACGGCCCTTGTGGTCTTCAGCCTGAAAACCGTCGCAGCATAATAGTCTGGCATTGAGGAAACGAGAATTATCTGAGCCTTCTGCAAAGCCTTCGTGTAGTAGTAGGCCTTGGCCCCGCCCATGACAAAGTTGCGCTTGACTTCGCCCTCCATGGCTTTCAAATCCTTGAACTTAACCATCCAATCGTAGAAATCCTGGTTTCCATGACCTTCTGGAAGTTCAGCGACCAAAACGATGACGCCGCCACGCTTAACAACTTCCAAAGCGTTGTCCACCGCCTTGTAGGCCTGGAAAAGGTTCAGGTCTGCAGGATTCCCCCCAGGGCTGACGACAACGATGTCTGCCCGCCTGTCTACCTGAACACGGTACATCTCGTCGACAAGCTTAACACCCTCAGAAAACACTTGATCGAGGTCTCC
>Ga0315282_10014266_pt1 | contig 11861 bp, 7 predicted proteins | sample YL17G07_20_MG_FD_203693 | JGI IMG/M metagenome (GOLD analysis project Ga0315282, IMG submission 203693) | Sediment microbial communities from Yellowstone Lake, YNP, Wyoming, USA - YL17G07_20 | ecosystem: Environmental > Aquatic > Freshwater > Lake > Sediment | place: USA: Wyoming | collected... | reverse complement strand
TCGTCTCAGGGCGGCGTTTTCGGCGACCAGGTCTTCGTAACTGAGCTGCACGGCGTCTGCGGTCATAACGCCTCTATTCAACACCGCCTGTCAAGATCCCCTTACCAGCCCGTCTCCTCGCGGAACACGGTAAACAAGTACTACTGACACAATACTCCGTACACTACCTCCGGACCGGCGCCAGTCAGGCTGTCGATGGCTGGGCGTGACTCCCGGGCCTGCGAGGAGGAGGGCATTGCGGTATAATTGGGCCGCGGCCGCTCGGGCTTGAGCCATCGGCGCGGGGGTATGCGATGCCAATCGTGACGGTCTACGTGACGCGGACAGACGACCCCGAGGCGGCGACGCTCCTTCGGCGGCTGCGCCACCAGGGCCACGTGGCGCTGCGAGAAGTCCGCATCGAGCGCGTCTACCGCCTGGAGTACGATCCCGGGTTCGCCTCGCTCGCCCAGGCGGCGAGGGGTGGCGTCGACGTGGCCGCCCTCCTCCCGCTCCTGGTGAACCCGGTCTTCGAGTCCTGCTCGACCGCCAGCCGGCTCGACCCCGCCGCCGGCCCCATCGTCGAGATCGGCTACCGCGCCGCCGTCACCGACCCCGAGACGCCCTCCATCCTCGAGAGCGTCAGGCTCCTCGGGCAGAGCGGCATCGTCTGGGCCCGGCTCGCGCTGCGCTACCAGCTTGCGGGCGTCTCGACCGAGGAGGCCGAGGCCATCGCCCGCGAGGCGCTGTTCAACCCGGTGGTCCAGGAGATAGTCGAGCCCGGGCGAGCCTTCCACACTCTGCGCCCCACCGGCGAGCCCGACTCGGCGCACTCGATCTCGCTGGCCGGCCTCTCCGACGCCGACCTGGCCCGGCTGTCCGAGGATAGCTCCTGGTACGCTCCCCTCTCCCAGATGCGCGCCCTCCAGGCCCACGAGGCCAGGATCGGCCGCCCCCTCACCGACGCTGAGATCGAGATCTGCGTCCAGAGCTGGTCGGACCACTGCTACCACACGACCTGGAAGAGCCTTGGGCTGCTGCGGACGCTCGTGGAGGCGACCCGGCGGATCGCCCACCCGGACGTCGTCTCGGTCTTCAAGGACAACGCCGGTGGAATGGCGCTGGACGAGGATTGGGTGGTGACGATCAAGGGCGAGACGCACAACTTCCCGAGCGCCATCGCGCCTTTCGGCGGCGTCGCAACCAAGCACGGCGGGGTCATCCGGGACTCGATCGGCTTCGGCCAGGGCGGGTTTGCCATCGGCGGCAGCACGATTATGGGAACGATGGACCCACGACTGCCCCGGGAGGCCGTCCCGGCCGGCGCGCTGCACCCGGGGCACCTCGTCCGCGAGTCGATCCGGGCGACCGCCTACTACTGCAACCCGATGGGCATCCCGATGATGTACCCGGTCTACCGCGCCCACCCGGGGTATCCGAAGTGCCTGGCACTCGGGCACTCGATCGGGCTCATCCCCCGGCGCTACGCGCCGAAGCAGCCCCCCCGACCCGGAGACGTCGCGCTCCTCATCGGCGGCCGGACCGGCCGCGACGGGCTCCACGGCGCGACCGCCTCCTCGACGGCGCAGACCGCCCGCACCATCACGAAGGAGGCGGCGGCGGTCCAGATCGGGCACCCGATAACCGAGCGGAAGATCATGGAGGCGGTGCCGGCGCTGCGCGACGCGGGCTGCATCCGGACCATCACCGACCTGGGGGCGGGTGGACTCTCCTGCGCGGCGGGCGAGATGGGCGAGCCGACGGGCGTCCGGCTCGACCTGGACGCCGTCCCGCTGAAGGACGCCAGCCTGGCGCCGTGGGAGATTCTGCTGTCGGAGTCGCAGGAGCGAATGCTGGTGGCCGTGCCGCCGGACAGGCTCGCGCTGGCCGAGAAGATCCTGGCCCGGCACGACGTCGAGGCGAGCGTGGTCGGCGAGTTCACCGGCAATGGGCGCTACGAGGTCATCTGTCGCGGGGAGAAGGTCGTGGACCTCGACATGCTCTTCCTCTGGGGAGCCTGCCCCATCGACGCGGCCGAGGTCCGCGCGCCGGAGCGCCGTGAGCGGGCGCCCACGCCGGACGTGCCCGACGTCGACGAGCTGCCCGCCTACGCGGCCCGGGTTCTCGCTCACTACCACTGCTGCGACCAGTCGCCGGCCGGCTTCCAGTTCGACTCGACGGTACAGGGGCGTACCGTCGTCGGCCCCTATGGCGGCCGGACGGGCAAGATGCCGACGGGCGCCTTCGTCTCGGCGCCCCTGCGAGGCAAGCGGGTCGGCGTCGCCAGCACCGTCGCCTACAACCCCTTCTACGGCGAGCTGAGCCCGGCCGGGCTGGCGCGGCTGGCGATGCTCGAGGCCATCGCGAAGGCCGTCGCCGTCGGAGCGGACCCGTCGGCCATCGCCCTCTGCGACAACTTCTACACCCCCCGGAGCACCCCGGAGGTCAACTGGGCGCTCCGGGAGATGGTGGAAACCATTGCCGACCTCTCGGTCCGGCTCGGGATGCCCTTCATCTCGGGCAAGGACTCAAGCTCCGGCACCTTCCACGCCGCCGACGGCCGGTCCGTCGACGTGCCGCTCACGCTCGTCGTCGCCACGCTGGCGCGCGTGCCCGACGTCACGCGGATCGTCCGAAAGGAGCTCCGGGCGGCGGGGGACCGGCTGGTGCTCCTCGGGCGGCTCGACCCGGACTGGCTGGGTGGGTCGGTCTACCTGGACTGTCGGGGCGTGCGTGGCGACGTCCTTCACGACCCGGGGCAGGAGGAGGCCGCGGCCTACCTCGACGTCTGGAAGCGGCTCTTTGCCGTCTGCCAGTCGCCCGATGCGCCGGTGCGGGCGGCCGCCGCCGTCGGCGAAGGCGGCCTCTTCGCCCGCCTCTTCGAGATGGCCTACGGCGGCGGGCTGGGCGCCCGGCTCGACCTGGACGCCTTCGGCGACGCCCGCTGGGACGGCGTCCTGTTCGCCGAGGCCGCGGGCAGCGTCCTGCTCGAGGTCGCGGCCGAGTCCGAGCCGGCGGAGCTGTTCGCCGGGCTCCCCTGGCGGGAGGTCGGGCGAGTTGCCGACGAGCCCCGGATCGAGGTTGCCCGGGGCGGCTCGACGGTCGCGAGCCTGGAGATGGCCGACCTGGTGCGGGCCTGGGAGTCGACGTTTGCAGACGTGGTGGTGTGATGCCGGTGGTCACGTGGAAGAGCCCGGACCAGGCGAACGGCCTTGCCCCTCTCCCACAGGGAGAGGGTTGGGGTGAGGGCTCCGCCGATGGCTAGCGATGAGTGGAGAACGACCCGGTGCTTCGCGCATTCACGGAGCCTTGTGATCTGGAGCGCAAGCTGGGACCAGAGAGGGATTCGGTAAGTGAACAGCATTCCTGACAGGTGTGGCCGGGGCCGGCACCAGGAGGCGGCCTAGTGGAGGTCGGGACGCCACGACCGCAAGGGCAAGTCGGGCTGGCGGCGGGCGCGGCAAGGCCTCGGCGTCGGCCGCGGATCGCCGTGCTCTACGCCCCCGGCACCAACTGCCACGAGGAGACCGCCTTCGCAGTCGACCTGGCGGGAGGCGAGGGCGTCGTGCTGCCGCTACACGACGTCCTCCAGGGCGAGGCGCGCCTGGCCGACTTCCAGGGCCTCGTCATCCCCGGCGGCTTCTCCTACGGCGACCACGTCGCCGCCGGCCGGGTGTTCGCCGTCCACCTCATCACCCGGCTGCGGGACCAGTTGCGGGCGTTCGCCAGCCGCTCGCCGGTGCTCGGCATCTGCAATGGCTACCAGGTGCTCGTGGAGGCGGGGCTGCTCCCCCTCGGCGCGGTCGGCGAGCGGAGCGGCGCGCTGGCCCAGAACCGCTCGGCCAGGTTCGAGAGCCGCTGGTCACGTCTGCTGGTGCCGCCGCTCGACGCCTTCTGGACGGACGGCCTGGCCGGGCAGGTGCTTCGCCTGCCCGTGGCCCACGCCGAAGGTCGGATGGTGCTCGGGCCGGGCGTCGAGCGGCGGCCGGCCTTTCTCTACGCCGACGCCGCCGGACAGCCGACGGAGGAGTACCCGGCCAACCCGGCCGGCTCGCCGGGCGCGGTCGCGGGGATAGTGGACGCGTCCGGGTTAGTGCTCGGGATGATGCCCCATCCCGAGCGGGCATCGCTGGGAGTCCAGGGGTCGACGGACGGCCTCCGACTCCTCGAGAACCTGGTGCGTCGCTGCGCGGGCTGAGGGCGCTGCTGCCTCTGAATCGACGCCTTGCGTCGGGGAGGCGATAAGCGTACTATGCGGTGCACCTGGACCCCACCGGCCCTCCGGACGGTTCGGCAACTGGATGGACGCGAGCAGGCCAGGATCGAGCACGAACAGGCAGGCCGAGGTCAGAGCAGAGCGAAGGGACATCCGGCAAGGGGTGGCCAGAACGAGCTGCACAGGAGGAAGCCAATGGGTTCTAGCATCCCCAGGATCACCGAGATTCGCACCGTTGGGTTGCGGCGAGGCTCGGCCGCGACGGCGGACGTGAACACCGACACTCTCGTCGAGGTGCATACCGACGCCGGCCTGGTGGGCCGGGGAAGCTGCTACACCACGAAGAACCTGGTGGACGCGGCCCTGGGGCTCCTCAGGGGGCTCTGGCTCGGCGAGGTCGCCGTCGAGCCGGAGCGCGTCTCGGAGAAGCTGCACCAGCACACCTTCTGGACCGGGCGAGGCGGCAGCGTGACCCACGCGATCAGCGGGGTCGACATCGCCCTGTGGGACATCCTGGGGCAATATACCGGTCAGCCGGTCGGACGGTTGATGGGAGGCCGATACAAGGACAAGATCAAGCCCTACGCCTCGCTCATCTTCGCCGAGCCCGAGAAGCTGCGGCAGATCCTCCTGGCCGCCAAGGAGCGTGGGTTCCGGGCCTTCAAGCTGGGCTGGGGACCGTTCGGCCGCAGAAGCGATAGCTACGACGAGCTGCTGATCAAGACGGCGCGGGAGACGATCGGGGACGACTGCGACCTGATGGTGGACGCGGGAGGCTCGCAGCAGTTCTGGCCACACAACGTGAAGTGGGCGCTGCGCTCCGCGGCGATGCTGGCCGACTACGGAGTGGTGTGGCTCGAGGAGGCGCTGCCACCAGACGACATCGAAGGCTACCGCGAGCTTCGACGCGGATCGAAGGTCTTCATCAGCGCCGGCGAGGTGCTGACCCGGCGGCAGAGCTTCCGTCCCTGGCTCGAGACGGGGGCCCTCGACATCGTCCAGCCCGACGTGACCAAAGTCGGCGGGCTCTCCGAAGCCCGGCGGATCGGCTGGATGGCCCAAGACCACAACGTCCTGCTGGTGGGCCACGGCTACAACACGGGCGTCGGCCTGGCCGCCGACCTGCAACTGGCCTCGGCGCTGCCGAACACGAAGTGGGTGGAGTACATCACCCCGTCGCCGCTGATCGAGGGCATCCTGGCGAAACCTTTCCCGATCGACGAGGAGGGGATGATCGCCATTCCGGACGGTCCCGGGCTCGGCATCGAGCTAAGCCCGGAGGGCATCGCCGCGATCGCGGTCTGAGGCCCCCACCCCGCGTTCGGCACCCCTCTCCCGCGAAGCGGGAGAGGGGCCGGGGGTGAGGGCGACCCAGGTTGGCTCATCTGGCGCAGATCAGGAGGGGATAGGATGTACGACTTGCTCTTCCGGGGCGGCACCGTCGTCGACGGCACGGGCGACCCGGCGTACAAGGCCGACGTCGCCGTCAAGGCGGGCAAGATCGTCGCGCTGGGCGACCTGCGAGATGCGGAAGCGGCGCGGACCGTCGACTGCACCGGCCGCTGCGTCTCGCCGGGCTGGGTGGACTTCCACGGCCACGCCGACTGGAGCGTGCTCGACCACCCCATTGGCCTCAACCTGCTCGTCCAGGGCTGCACGCTCACCGTCTCGGGAAACTGCGGACTCGGCGCCGCTCCAACCGTCGGCCGGGCGAGCGAGCTTTACCGACGCGGCGAGGGCAAGGGCTACAACGCGGCCACCATCGACGCGATGGCCAGGCTCTACCCCGACATGCGCTGGTCGTTCGCCGACTTCATGGAGCAGGTCGAGAAGGCCAGGCCGGGCGTGAGCTTCGTCCAGCTAGCCGCCCACAACGTGCTTCGTCGCTGCGTCATGGGCCACGACCGGCGGCCGGCTGACGACGAGGGGATCCGACAGATGAAGGTCCTCCTCGAGGAGTGCCTGGAGGAGGGCGCCTATGGGGTGACCTCGGGCCTGGTCTACATCCCCGGGTGCTGGGCGCAGACCTCGGAGCTCGTCGAACTGTGCAAGCTGGTTGCCAGGCGCGATGGGCTCTACGCCTCGCACATCCGGGGGGAGCGCGAGACGAACATCGCGGCCACCCAGGAGATGATTGAGACGGCCGAGAAGTCCGGCGTCCGGGCGAACATCTCGCACATGCAGAGCAAGTACCCGGTCTACGGCAACGGGACGCAGAAGGTGGAGATGCTGAAGGCAGCCCGCCGCCGCGGCGTCGACATCTCCTGCGACTACGAAGTCTACAACATGAACGGCGGCAGCCTCGCCGGCTTCCTCCAGATCTACCACTTCACGCCGGACCAGCTCGTCAAGAAGCTGGAGAGCAGAGAGGGGCGGGCGGAGCTCAAGAAGACGATGTGGGAGATCGATCCCTGGCATCCTCTCGGCCGGTTCGGGCCGGGCGGGGTGCCGTATCGTCGGGCCTGGGATCGGGTGATCGTCTGGGACTGTCCGCATGATCGGAGCATTCAGGGCAAGTCGATTGCGGCGGTGGCTGCGGAGCGGGGCATCGAGCCCGAGGAGTGTCTGTTCGATCTGACTCTTGCGGAGAAGGGTCGGGGGCCTCGGATGATCAACGATTACATTGAGGACGAGCACTATCGGATCATCCCCTGGGAGCACTGCATCCTGCCCTCGATCGACACGGGGCTATTCGACCCGGCGGAGCGGTTCGAGCCGATTGACTTTCGGTACCAGTTGGAGACGGGGGCGGCGAGCAGCATTGGGGTGGCGCCGCGGGTGCTGGGGCAGTTCGTTCGGCAGGAGAAGGTTCTCAGCCTGGAGGAGGGCGTCCGGCGGATGACGTCGCTGCCGATGTCGCGGCTGGGGCTGACGGATCGGGGCTACGTACGGCCGGGGATGTGGGCGGACCTGGTGGTGTTCGACAGGGAGACGGTGGGGATGAGGGGCGAGGAGGCGGACCCGAACGTGGCGGAGAGCTGTTGGCCGGCGGGGATCGACTACGTGGTGGTGAACGGCGAGGTGGCGATGGAGGGCCACCGGCACACCGGCGTCCGGGCTGGGAGGGTCCTCAGGAAGTAGGCTGCGCTCAGACTGCGCCCACCGGTCCAGCCGCTTGACTTGTCCGCTCCCTTCTGGTATCGTGTGACGCGTCAACGCTACTCCTGGAAGCCACCGGTAGCGTGGCTGCTCGCTCGCCCAGGTTCACGGTCTGTTGTGACTTCGTTCTCAGGCATAGATGACACTATACCGAGGAAGGAGCGACACGAACGATGGGAGGGGAGGCTACGAGCGCCCGCGCGTTCCCCAGAGCGCTGACCGCCGCCGGCAAGCTCTTCCGGATGACCCCGAGCGCCGCCCGTGAGGCGATCTGGGGGTACGTCTTCCTGATCCCCTGGTTACTCGGCCTGCTAATCTTCATGGTTGGCCCCATCGTGGCCTCGTTCTACCTGAGCTTCACCGAGTACTCGATCCTCGGAACCCCCAAGTGGATCGGGATCAACAACTTCGTCACCGCCTTCACCAAGGACGACCTCATGTGGCCCTCGGTCGGCCGCACTTTCGTCTACGCCTTCGCCATCGTGCCCCTGGGTCTCTTCGGCTCTCTCCTGCTGGCGGTCATGCTCAACCAGCAACTGCTAGGCACGTCGCTTTACCGGACGCTCTTCTTCATGGCCAACCTCATCCCGATCGTCGCCTCCGCCATCCTCTGGACCTGGATGCTCCACCCGAAGCTCGGTCCGGTCAACTGGCTGATCGGCCAGTTCGGGATCGAGGGCCCGGGCTGGATGGCCTCGCCGACCTGGGCCTTGCCGACGGTCATCCTGATCGGCCTCTGGAGCAGTCTCGGCGGGAACCGGATGATCATCTTCCTGGCCGGCCTCCAGGGCGTGCCGAAGGAGCTGTACGAGGCGGCCGAGATCGACGGCGCGAGGCAGTGGGACAAGTTCCGGAACGTCACCCTGCCGATGATCTCGCCCACGATGCTGTTCAACCTGATCCTGGGCGTGATCGGCGCCCTGCAGGTGTTCAACATCGCCTACGTCGCCACCGCTGGCGGCCCCTCCTACGCCACCTGGTTCTTCGCGCTGCACATCTACCGACAGGCGTTCGAGTACTTCCGGATGGGCTACGGCTCGGCGCTCGCCTGGCTGTTTACGCTGATCCTGCTGGGGCTCACCTACATCCAGATGCGGACCGCCGGGCGCTGGGTCTACTACGCGGGGGAGCAGTGAGATGCCCGAACAGATCGGGGTACTCCAGGCCGCGTCCGCCGGCCGGCAGGTTTCCGCGGGGACACGGCTGTCGCGAAGCGTCGGCCGTGTGACGCTCTACGCCACCGTGTGGGTGCTAGGCCTGCTCTTCGCCTTCCCGCTCTACTGGGCGGCCATTACCTCCCTGAAGGCCGAGAAGGAGCTCTACTACTTCCCGCCGCGCTTCGCGCCCGACGCGCTCCTCTGGACCAACTACGTCGAGGTGGCGACGAAGTTCCCCTTCCTCCAGTGGTTCCTCAACACCTCGACCATCACGGCGCTGAACGTCGTCGGGGCCACGGTCACCGGAACGATCGTCGCCTACTCCTTCGCTCGCTTCCGCTACCCGGGCCGTGAGCTGCTGTTCATGATCACCCTGGGCACGATGATGTTCCCGGCGCAGATCACGCTCATCCCGACGTTCATCCTCTTCAAGCTGCTCGGCTGGGTGAACACGCTCTACCCGCTGATCATCCCCCCATTCTTCGGCGGCGGCGCTTTCACGATCTTCCTGCTGCGCCAGTTCATCATGTCCATCCCGCGGGACCTCGACGAGGCGGCGGTCATCGACGGCGCCAGCTACCCACGGGTCCTCTGGAGCGTGCTGGTGCCGCTGACCAAGCCGGCGCTGGCGACGGTGGCGATAATCCACTTCATCGGCGCCTGGAACGACTTTCTGGGGCCGCTCATCTACCTGAACAAGCCGAAGATGATGACGCTGGCGGTCGGCCTCCGCTACTTCCAGACCCAGCCGTCGGATGGCCGCCGGTTCGACCACTACATGATGGCGATGGTGGTCATGACCGCGCTGCCGTGCATCATCCTGTTCTTCCTGGCCCAGCGGTACTTCGTCCAGGGGATCGTGATGTCGGGCATCAAGGGGTAGAGACACTACCCTACAGAAAGGAGTTGCTGAAGAGATGAGGCAGGCATTCACTCGAAGAAGGTTCCTGGCGCTCGGAAGCATCGGGGCGGCGATGGGGCTGCTGGCCGCCTGCGGCGGGGGCGCGCCCGAGCCGACCGCGAAGCCGGCCGCGCCCGCAGCCGGGCAGGCCCCAACTGCCGGGCAGACGCCGGCCGCGAAGCCGGCCGCGGCGAAGAAGGACGTCTCGCTGCGCATCATCAGTCGGGCTGGCGTCTTCGGCAGTCACACCAAGGAGTTCGCCCAGCGCTACGCCAAGGAGACCGGCTACACCGTCGAGGTCGAGGACGTCGAGTGGGGCGACATCCCCAAGAAGGTCCAGACCCAGTTCATCAGCGGCGACCTCGCCGACGTGATGGTCTGCGACCAGGCGTTCTGGCCCGAACTCGCCATCAAGGGCGTCTTCCTCCCCATCGACGACCTGGTCAAGGCCAAGCCCCCGCCGGACTTCGAGGACTACCCGGACCTGGAGTGGCAGCGGCGCTGGACCGACGGCAAGCTGTCGGGCCTCTCCGGCGACGCCGGCATCAACGACATCATCACCTGGTACAACAAGGACATGCTCAGGGAAGTCGGCGGCAAGGAGCCGACCGACGAATGGACGATGGAGGACTACGTCTCCACGATGCAGTTGGTCGCCCAGAAGAAGCCCGGCGTCTTCGGCGGCGACTCCTCCAAGGGCGGCAGCCACGTCGGCGATGGCTGGCTACGCAACTGGGGGCGCTGGATCCTCGACCCGACCACCAAGAAGGTCGAGCTGACCAACCCGAAGACCCTCGACGGCGTCAAGTGGGTCACGGACATGGTCAAGCGCAAGCTCTACCCGGGCCGCCAGGACACGCAGGGCACGAGCGGGACAGCGCTCTTCGCCGCCGGCAAGATGTGGAGCGTCACGAGCAACCCCGGGAACTGGGGTGGCCTCGACACCGCCGTCGCCAAGAAATTCGAGTATGGAGCGGTCCTCGCGCCAAAGGGCCCCTCGGCCTTCGAGAACCCGCCGCGTCGGGCCTTCATCCCCTACGCCAACCGCCACGCCGTGACCTCCAAGACCAAGTTCCCGGAGGAAGCCTACGGGCTGCTCGTCAGGGTCACCGGCTACGAGTCCATGAAGTGGCTGACGCTCAACACCGGCAAGCAGCCCGGCAACCTCAAGGCCTGGCGCGACCCCGAGGTCCTGAAGATCCGCCCGCTGTACGCCAAGGTCGCGGATCTGATGCAGAAATGCACGGACGTCTTCCCGGTGCCATGGAACACCCGCTACATCGAGTACCGCGACCGGGGCGACAACGAGCTGCTGGCCATCGAGTACGGCGAGAAGCCCTATAGCGACGCCGCGATGGCCGAGATCGAGAAGAAGCTCCAGGAAATCGTCGACCTGCCGCGGCCGTAGGCGCAGCACACCTCCCACCCTCCGCGGCCGGGCAACCGCTGCCCCTCCCAGGAACCCTGGGAGGGGCACTCCGTCTTCCCTGCCGACCATAGTCGACAAGCGGCGGGGCTGCTAGCCGCGGGCCGGTTCCAGCCTGCCTTGCCCCTGTGGTCTTGACGCGCCGCGCCAGGATGGCCTACTATTGGTTGAGGCCACGGCTGCCCCGTGAACGAGCCAGCCGACGCAGCACGGAGACCTCAGGAGGGACGCATGGACGGCGCGACCACGCTCGATGGGACTTCGGTTGAAGGGCGGCTCTTCACCGCACGCAGCGGCACCCTCCTGGTGGACGCCGCCGAGCACTCCGACTCGGCCCGCTGGGACCTCGGCCTGTCGCCCCGAGTCGAGCGCCTCCTGGGGGCGCTGAACGCGCGCACCCACGCGCGGCACCGGATCGAGGGAACCTTCGCCCTGCCGGCCGACCAGATGGCCGAGTCCATCGTCGTCCGCCGCGCTCTCGCCTTCGCCAAGGTGCTCCGCGAGATGCCCATCTACATCCAGGAAGACGAGCTGCTCGTCGGCGGCCGGACCGTCTACGGACCCGCCCGCGAGCGCAAGTCCGAGGTCTTCCCCGGGCTGACGGGCGTCCTCAGCGTCGGCTACTTCCCGACCTACACGACGCCCGAGGAGGACGAGGCGGCCGGCATGCCCGGCGGCGCCGCCTCCAACCACAACGCCATCGGCTATGGGCGGGTCCTGACGATGGGGCTCCGTGGGCTGCGCGAGCTCGCGGCCCGGCGTCGGACCGAGCTTGCCGACGACCCCGTCGACCTGGCGCCGGACGACCGGGCGCGCCGGCTCGCCTTCCTGCGGGCGGTGGACATCTGCCTGGAGGCCGTCACGGGCCTGGCCCGGCGCTACGCCGCGCTGGCGCGAGAACTCGCCGCCGAGGCGACGACGCCAGGACGCCACGCCGAGCTGGCCGAGATCGCGCGCGTCTGCGACCGAGTGGCCGAGGAGCGCCCGGAGACGTTCCGGGAGGCGCTCCAGTTGTTCCTCTTCGTCCGAGTCGCCTCGATGGTCGAGAGCTACGGCTGCATGCCCCTCGGTCGGTTTGACCAG
>Ga0315282_10014265_pt1 | contig 11861 bp, 7 predicted proteins | sample YL17G07_20_MG_FD_203693 | JGI IMG/M metagenome (GOLD analysis project Ga0315282, IMG submission 203693) | Sediment microbial communities from Yellowstone Lake, YNP, Wyoming, USA - YL17G07_20 | ecosystem: Environmental > Aquatic > Freshwater > Lake > Sediment | place: USA: Wyoming | collected... | reverse complement strand
CAGGCCATTCTCGAGACGGGCGGCCGGGTGATGGTTCCTCCCTTCATCACCTCGGGCGAGAAGATCCGCGTGGACACCCGCACCTCGAAGTACCTCGAGCGGGCGAAGACCTGACCGACGGCCCGGCGGCGTGAAGTCCCTCGTCCAGGCCCCGGAAACACGACGCTTTTCTCAGGAAGGGAGTTCCTCGCATGTCCGTGACGCCCTGCCGTCCCAAGTGGAAATCCACCATGACCGACCGCGAACGCTTCCGACGGCAGATGCACTACCAGTCCATCGACCGCTGCTTCAACATGGAGTTCGGGTACTGGAACGAGAACTTCAAGGAGTGGGACATCTTCGTCAAGAGCGGGATCACCAACAACGCCGAAGCCCACCTCTTCTTCAACTTCGACCGGTTCGAGCACGTGGGCGGGTCCTTCCTGTGCGGCAACGTCTGGTTGAATCCGCCCTTCCCTTCCAAGGTGGTCCGCCGGACCGCCACCACCCGGATTCTGATGAACGAGGACGGACTCCTGGCCGAGGTCCCGAAGGACGGACACGACACGATCCCCCACTACATCCAGTCGTCCATTACGACGCCGGAGGACTGGAAGCGGGTGAAGGAGGAGCGTCTGCGTCGCGACGACCCCGCACGCAAGGTGGACGTCGTCGCCCTCAAGCAGGCTTTTCCGGACGACCGCGACTTTCCCCTCGCCGTCAACACCGGCTCCATGATCGGCAAAATCCGCAGCATGCTCACCTTCGAGGGACTGGCATACGCCTGCTTCGACTACCCCGACATGGTCGAGGACATGGTGGAGACCGCGTGCGTGCTGGTGGAGGACTACCTGGACCAGATGTTGCCTCACGTCCGGTTCGACCTAGCCGGCGGATGGGAGGACATCTGCTTCAAGAACGGTCCCATCGTCACGGTCCCGTTTTTCCGTGACGTCGTCATGCCGCGCTACAAGCGCATCGCCAAGAAACTCCATGCCGCCGGGATCGACATCTGGTACATCGACTGTGACGGGGACGTCCGGCCGATCCTGCCGTACTTCCTCGAGGGCGGGGTCAACTGCATGTTCCCGTACGAGGTCAACAGCTGCGTGCACCCGGGCGAACTGTTCAAAAAGCACGGCAGAGAGCTGCGCATCATGGGCGGCGTCGACAAGATCCAACTGGGCAAGGGACCGAAGGCGATCCGGGCGTACCTCGAGACGCTCGTCCCGCTGGTCGAGCGCGGAGGCTACATCCCATTCTGCGACCACCGCTGTCCGCCCAACGTCAAGGTCAAGGACTACCTCTATTACCTGGACCTGAAAGAGAAGATGTTCGGGATGAGGTGAGGAGACTCCGATGGCGCGTTTCATCACGGAGCCGAAGAAGCGTCTGCCGGTCATCGGAAGCTATGACGTCGTGGTCGCCGGGGGCGGCCCGGCAGGGGTTGCGTCCGCCGTCACGGCGGCCCGCCTCGGCGCGCAGGTCCTCCTCGTCGAAGCGATGGGGTGTCTCGGCGGGCTCACGACGTCCGGCCTCGTCCCCTGCTTCGCCCCCTTCAGCCGGACCAAGACGCCGCTCATCAAGGGGTTCGCGTGGGAGGTGCTCCAGCGTCTTCGGAGGCTGGACGGCGTCGGGTACCGCCGGAACACCATCCACTGGGTCACCATCAACGCGGAGAAGCTCAAGTTCCTCTATGACCGGATGGCCGAGGAGGCCGGGGTTCGCGTGCTGTTTTTCACCCTCGTCGCGGACGTCATCCGTGAGAAAGACAGGATCCGGGCAATCGTGATCGAGAACAAGGACGGCCGCCGGGCAGTCGCGGGCAAGGTGTTCATCGACGCGACGGGCGACGCGGACCTCGCGGCCCGCGCGGGCGTCCCCTTCGAGAAAGGCGACGAGAAGGGACGAATGCAGGGGACGACGCTCTGCTTCACCGTGGCCGGGATCGACACCCGGAAGTACTTCCGGTTCGGCCGAAAGCACCCGGGCAATCAGAAGTTCACCGACTGGCTCGAGGAGAACCTCCGTCGGGGCAGACTGAAGCGCATGCGCGGCTGCGAGTACCGGATGATCGCGCCCCTCCCCCTCTGTCCGGGCGTCATCAACTACAACTTCGGACACGTCTTCGGGATCGACGGCACAAAGGCCTGCGACCTCTCCGTCGGGATCGCGAAGGGACGGGAACTGGCCTGCAACTTCCTCGAGTTCGGGCGAAAGAACATCCCCGGGATGGAGAATGCCCAGCTCGTCGCCACCGGCGCCATCCTGGGCGTCCGCGAGACCCGCCGCATCGACGGAAACTGCCGACTCACCGCCGACGACTACCGGTCCGCCCGGCATTTCCCCGACGACATCGCCCTCTCGGACTACCCCGTGGACATGCACCAGTCGACCGCGTCAAAGCGCGCGTTCGAGCGGATGATGAAGGCCTACTTCGACGTGCTCCCCCGCGGGAAGTCGTATGGCATCCCGTACCGGTCGATCGTGCCGAAGCGGGTGAAGAACCTGCTTGTGCCCGGACGGGCGCTCTCGTCGGACCGCACGATGCAGGGAACCGCCCGCATCATCCCGGTGTGCATGGCGACGGGACAGGCGGCCGGCACCGCCGCCGTCCTTTCCATCCAAAGACACGTCCCCGTCGGCAAGGTGAACATCCGTGAACTGCGCGCGGCATTGGCAAGACAGGGGGTGCGTCTGGCGTGAGCGCGACCCACGCTTCTCACGCAGCGTCCCCTCTCCCCTTGAGGGAGAGGGTCGGGGAGAGGGGTACTGGGAGAATGACGATTCAAGCCCGAAATCCGAAGTCCGAAATCCGATTCAAACCCGAAGTCCGAATTCCGACAGCACACGGACGCCCCCGTTTCGGGTTTCTGGTTTCGGATTTCCTACAAGTTACCCCTCCCCCGCCTCCGCCAAGGCTACGGCGGACCTGTGGCCCTGCCCCCTCCCCCAAGGGGCGGGAGGAGAAGATCGCAGAGGGGGGCGAGGTTGATGTTGTCTAATAGCAGCACATAGGTCAACAGGTCGTACCGCACAGCGCCGCTTGTTCCTGGAGGACTTTCGTTCATGCCTTTTCCCTTCGGCGCCCGGTCGGACGCTCGACCGTCCACGATAGAGAGCATCGTCGACGCAGAGCACGAGCGTCAGCTCCGGCAACTCATCATGATTCCGTCGGAGAGCATCTGTCACCCGGAGGCGGCGCAGGTGCTCACGAGCGACCTCGCTAATGTCTACGCCGAGGGACTCCCACAGCCGATTTTGTGTCCGAACCCGCGTGAGAGCGCCCGCGACGAGGCTCGCTTCCGGAGTTACGAGACGCGTCTTGCCGACCGACGGTTCTACAAGGGAACACTCGGGGCGAACCGGGCGGAGCTCGTCGCCCAGGACAACATCGCCCGTGTTTTCGCCAGACTGGGCGGCAGTCCGGCGTCCGACGGCATCTTCGTGAACGTCCAGCCGCTCTCGGGCGCCGCCGCCAATATCGCCGTCTACGAGGCACTGCTCACGCCCGGCGACCGGCTCATGGGTCTCGACCTCGCGCACGGCGGACATCTCACCCACGGCTCCGAGTTCAATTTTTCGGGCAAGACGTACGAGGTCCATTCGTACGGGGTGGATCCGCGGACGGGACGGCTCAATTACGACCTCATGCGGGAGCAGGCCCTTGCGTGCCGGCCCCGGCTCATCGTCGGCGGGGCGTCGGCCTACCCCTGGGATTTCGACTGGCCGGCGATGCGGGAGATCGCGGACGAGACCGGGGCACTCCTCCTTGCCGACGTGGCACACCTCGCGGGGATGATCGTCGCAGGCGTGCTGATGAACCCTCTGCCCTACGCCCACGTCGTCACCTTCACCACGCACAAGACCCTCTGCGGACCGAGGGGCGCGGTCATCCTCACCACCGACGCGGAACTGGCCAAGGCGATCGACCTGGCGGTGTTCCCCGGGATCCAGGGCGGTCCGCACATGAACAGCATCGCCGCTATCGGCCGGCTCTTCGAGCTGATCCTTGAGGACTACGGGGGATTCCGGGAACTCCAGCGGCGGATCGTGTCGAACTCGATTTTTTTTGCTGGCGCGCTCGCCGACGAGGGATTCACTCTCGAGTACGGCGGAACCAACACGCACATGCTGCTCGTGAACCTCAGGAATTTCCCGGTCGAGGGAGCGGTGCGGCTGGACGGCGAAATCGCCTCGCGACTGCTCGAAATTGGCGGTATCGTTTGCAACAAGAACCTCATCCCGGGTGACGTGGACGCCGCACACGCCAGCGGACTGAGGTTCGGCCTTCCCTGGCTCACGCAGCGCGGCGTGACGGAGGGACATCTCCGCGAGATCGCGAAGGTCATCCGGCGGGTGCTCGGGAGCGTGCACACGCTCAGCATCTGGTCGCCGACGGGGGAAGAGAAGTGCCGGGGCCGAATCTCCGCTGGGGTGCTCCGCGAAGCCGCCTCACGGACGCTCGCCATCTCCGAGGCGCTCCCGTACCCCCCACGCCCGACGAAGGAGAAAAAAGCGGGCAAACCGCGGCCGCTGGGCGACCGCGCGGTGCTCCTCGTGCGCGGGGACAAGGTGCGTCTGGCACTGAGTGAGATGCTCTCGGCACGACTTCCCGTGGACGGGACGCCGGTCCGCGCACGCATGCTGCGCGCGGACGGCACGGAGATCGACGACGTCATCGCCGTCGAACTCGAATCCCCAGACTCCGAGGAGCGCTGGCTTCTCCTCCCCCACCTGGACCGCTCCGCCGAGGTCCGGCACTGGGTCGAGGACCTCTCCGACGGCTACATCCTCTTCGACCCGGAAGACCTCCAGCAGAAAGTGGACGGCCCCACCGTGATTGAGGAAGTGGACGCGAGTTCCGTTCCCGAGCCGACCCGCTCGGCGATAAGGAAGCTCCCGGACGAGCCGGCGGTCGACCTCACGAAGCCCTATTTTATCGGACAGAGAGCACTCTCGGGGTCGGCAAGGCTCGAGGGGAAACCCGAATACAACTACGCGCCGAAAAAACTGCCGGTTCGAAAGACGGTGCTCAACGCGGCCCACCACGCACTCGGTGCGAAGATGGTGCCGTTCGCCGGATGGGAGATGCCCGTGTCCTACCCGTCGGGGATCTTCGCGGAGCACCGGGCGGTCCGCACCTCCGCCGGACTCTTCGACGTCTCGCACATGAGTGCACTCGAAGTCAGCGGGCCGAATGCAGTTGCCTTCCTCGACCAGCTCTTGGCGAGCTGCGTCTCGAAGCTCGCGATCTGCGAGGCGGAGTATTCCTACATGCTCTATCCGGACGGGAAGGCGGCAGACGACCTGTTCGTTTACCGTTTCGCGGCCGAGCGGTTCGTGCTCATCGTCAACGCGGCGAACGCCGAGAAGGTGCTGGACTGGGTCGGCGCGGTGAACGAGCGGCGGGTGCTCATCGACCGTGAGATGCCCGCGAAGGAGATCGACGGCCCGGTGAGGGTTCGACCGCTGCGCGACGCCGGGCGAGAAAGTCTCGTGGGACTCGCACTCCAGGGACCCGCGTCACTGGGGGTGCTCGGGGGCCTCGCCGCCGACGCATCCGAATCGCGACAGGTCCGGTGTCTCCTCCCCAACCGCGCCCTTTCGGTGAAGCTTGCGGGCGTCCCGGCAATCGTCGCGCGAACCGGCTACACCGGCGAGAAAGTCGGCTTCGAAATCATGATCCATCCCGACCACGCCGGAAAACTCTGGAAGGCGGCGCTGGAGGAGGGCCGCTCGCTCGGGGTGCTGCCCGCCGGACTGGGCGCTAGGGACTCCACGCGCATCGAAGCCGGTCTCCCACTCTTCGGGCACGAACTCGAAGGCGAGCTCGACATCTCCCTCCACGAGGCCGGATACGCATTCATCCCGCGCTTTCACGTCCCCTTCTTCATCGGGCGGAAGTCCTACATGGAACGCGTCGAGCGTTCCCGTCGGCACATCCTCCGGCTGCGTGGACAGGGACGGAAGTCGCTCCGCGCGGGTCACAGCATCGTGGACGCCTCCGGAAAGGCGGTCGGACAGGTGTCGAGCTTCGCTTACGTGCACGAGGACCTGGAGTTCTACGTGCTCGCGTGCGTGAGCGAGAGATTCCGTCCGGAGCCGCAAGAGACGGTGCTGGGTGTGCGTCTGGCGCCGGCCGACTTCACCGGCCGGCTGGATGAAAAGAATACGGTCGAGATGACGGCGCTCGCACGTTTTCCCACGGACGAAGAACGTGCCGGATGGCCAGCACGATACACCCGTTCCCAGAGTTAGGAGACTTTCCGACGTGATGCCATACACTCCGATTTCGAACAAGGAAGCGGCCTTCTGGCGCCGGGTGCGCCGACAGTTCTTCCTCCCGGACGACGAGATCTACCTCAACACCGGGACACTGTCGTCCGTTCCGAAGCGGGCGATCCGGGCCGTCATCGAAACGCTGAAACGCACCGAGACGAACCCGACCATCGAGCTCCACAAGAACTGGGAGCTCGAGACCGCGTCGCGCACGCGGATCGCGCGGTACCTCGGCGCACAGCCCACGGAGATTGTCTTCTTTTCCAACGTCACCATCGGCCTGAACGCCCTCTTCCGCGGACTGCCCCTCAGCGGCGGGGAGACTCTCTTCTCGAACCAGGAATACGGGAGCTGCGTGAACGCCCTGCGTTTCGTCGCCGAGCGGCGCGGCATGACCGCCCGTCAGTTCACGATGCCGCTGACGCCGAGTGAGCCCCGCGAGGTCGTGGACTCGGTCCTCGCCGCTCTCACGCCCGAGACGCGTCTCGTCTACGTGAGTCACATCACCTGCGGGACCGGGATGGTGGTGCCGGTTGGACGGATCGGCGAGGAGCTGGCGGCGCGGGGGGTGATGTTCGCCGTGGACGGGGCGCACGCCCCCGGACAGATCCCGCTCGACCTGGACGGGATGCGAGGCGTGAGTGCCTACGGGGGCAACCTCCACAAGTGGTTCCTGGGGCCGAAGGGGACGGCGTTCGCGTGGGTCCCCGCACGGCTTCACGACGAGATGGGTCCGCTGATGGTGGGGTTCGGCGGCTTCCGGTCGCGGCGTCCGGCGGAAGGTACAGGCACGCCCCCGCCGCCCGTGGAATTCCACCGGTCCTTCCGGATGCCCGGCTGCCTCGACTTCTCCCCGTGGATCGGTCTTGCCGCGACGCTCGATTTCCGCGAGCGAATCGGCGAGGAGAGGATCCTCGCGCGTCTGCGGCAGCTCGCCGCGTACTGCCGCGAGACCTTCGCCCGCGAGCTCGGCTGGAAACTCCGCACGCCCACCCACCCGGAACTCTCCGGGGTCATCAGTTCGTTCGAGATGCCCGCGGCGTTTCCCCTGCCCGAGAAGAACGCCATCCAGTGGTTCTACGACAGGCATCGGATCACGGCGTCGTTCATCGGAGGCGAGGGCAAAGGGATCCGGGTCTCGCCGCACATCTATAGCAGCGAATCCGACATCGACCGCCTCGTCGAGTGCCTGAAGATGGAGATGAAAGGCGCTTGAAAGTCCTGCTTGACCTCGCGAGGGAATGTCAATGCCTCGGCGGTGGGACAGGCATTCCTGCCTGTCCTCTTGTGGCCAGACACGAATGTCCGGCCCACCCGTTATTATCCCCGGGGACCGGCGGAAGTGCGGGCGCGGCCGGAGCGGCGGAACTCGATCGCCTCATCCACGATCCTGAAGACGTCGTATCCCGGCTGGTAAGCGAGCACCGACCGTGCCTTGGTGATGTCGATCTCGAAATCGTGGCACCCGTCGAGCCGGAAATCCACGACCGGAAGTTCAAGCTTCTCGCCGATGTAGCGCGCCAGAACGTCGTAGCTGAACGCGGAAGGGGCGGCGACGTGGAACGTCTCGCCGAGGGAGCGGGGGTTCCCCAGTGCGAGCAGGAACGATTGCACCACGTCCTTGACGCTCACGATGTGGCGCTTGAACGCGGCGCCGCCCGGATGACGCAGGCACCCGACGCCGTCCAGACCCTCGGCGAAAAACCGCTTCTGCCTGGCGGTCTTCGCGAGCGACTTCCACGGCGAGCCGAAGTCGGGCGGACGCAGCGTCATGTGACACAGAATGTCGTCCTCGTCGTGTATCCACGAAAATCGCAGGATCGTGTAGGGAAGCGAGTACTGGATGCCGTACTGCGCGACCATCACGTCCTCGATGACCTTCGAGAACGCGTAGATGCCCGGGTAGGCCCTCAGCGGCATCGCCTCGTTGATGGGGACCGGCTGCGGGTAATAGAAGATCCCCATCGCCGCGTCGCCCGACGAGATGATGAACTGCTTCACGCAGCCGCACTCCTTCGACGCATCGAGGAGGTTCCACGTCCCGCGGACACTCACGTCCAGGAATCCTTCCTTGTCCTCCTTGGAGGTGGCGAGATGGCAGACGGCGTCGATGTCCTTGAGCGCGCGTGCGACGAAGGCACGGTCGCTCACGGAACCCCGGACGACCTCGACGCCCTTGAGCGCGACCGGGGTGCGGAACTGGACGGCCCGCACCAAGTAGCCCGCCTTCACAAGCTCCGGAAGAAGGTTCCGCCCGATCTTTCCGCTCGCACCCGTCACGAGCACCCTCTTGATCTTCATTTTGTCGCTCATTTCGGCCGCTTCCACGTCAGAAGGATCTTGACCGCCTTTTTCCTGTAAAGCTTCTCCACCGCTTCCGCGTACCGCTCGAAAGGCATGACGGCGCTGATCAGATTCCTCGTCCGGATCTTCCCCTGTTCCAGCAGTCGGCAAACCGCACGGAGGTTGTCGATGGTCTGCACCTTCGAGTTCCTGATGACGAGCTCCTTCTGAAACCACTTCGACTGATCGACCTCGAAGGGCTCGTTGGTGAACCCGAAGATGACGACCTCCTTGCGGGTGATCTCGAACGCGTTCAGCATCCCTGCGGGGCAGCCCGACGTCTCGATGATCAGGTCGATCTTCTCCGCTTTGAGACGGTCCATGCCCTGGCTTGTGGCGGGGCTGAGAACCTTGGCCAGTCCGAGGGCCTTCGCCAGGCGCGCGCGGGCGGGTGAGATTTCGATGCCGACGATCTCGCGCGGCTTCCTGAGCCGCAGCATCTGGAGGATCGCCAGCCCGGCCGGCCCGAGACCGCTCACCGCCACTTTCTTTCCCCGCACCACCCCCACGATCTCCATGCAGTGGTGCACGCAGCCGAAGAGCTCCAGCACCGCCGCTTCTTTCGGGCGGACTTTCCTGTCGATGCGAGCGACGGTGTCGGCCTTGCGCGTGACGTACTCCATGTAGAGCATCGGCCCGCCTTCGCCCATCATCACCACCCGGTCCCCCTTCTTCAGCCCCTTCGCCTTCGCCCCCAGGTCGACCACCGTGCCGACGCCTTCGTGCCCGTACACTCCCGGATCGCAGGGGTACTTGATGAGGTCGCCGTAGAGCCCGTAGAAGATCTTGTAGTCATTCTGGTTGCACATCGCCGCGTAGTTCATCCTCAGGAGGACTTCATCCGGGGCGGGTTTGGGTTTCGCGATTTCGATGATCCAGAACGCGCGCGGCTTCACAATCTGTAGTGCTTTCATCACGCATCGCTCCTGACGGAAGTCTTCCTTGCAGCCGGTCGTCGTGAATCACGCGAGCTACGTGTTTTTCCCGCGGTAGTCGCTCAGGCGGACCTTGTCGATCCCGGTGATCCCTAGAAGCATCGGCATCGCATCCGACTTGCCGCGGGTGCCGCGGAAGCGGATGAGGCGGATCGGCGCGTCCGGCCTCGGGTTCGTCCATTCATTTCCCCAGATGACGAGGGGCGAACCGTCGGGCAGGCTCCCGGCGACGATGCAGCGCGCGTGGTAGACGAGCCCCTTGAGCCCGGCGTCCCACGCCGAGACGTTCTCGTCGTACCTCACCTCCGCGGGGAGGACATGTTCGTCCTCGAACACGACGTCGTACACTCCCACCAGTTCGCTCGACTCGCGGGGAAAGAACGTGTCGTCGCCCGCGTGGACCGGCCGCCTGCCCTCGCCCGTGCAGCTTTGCAGGAACACCAGGGACTGAAAGCGCCGGCCGACGGGGATCTCGACTTCCCGCGGGAACCGTTTCTTCGCCTGATGCGGCCGCCGGACAACGACCGCGCCCTTTCCCAGCCGACACGCAAGCCCCTCCGCGGAAAACCTCCCCTGCCTGAGTCCCCTCAGGTCCCACGTCTCGCCGGCAAGCCTGGCGTTGAAGACGTCCGTGAGGTCGATCGTCCTCTCTCGCTTCGGCCTCCGCTCGATGGGCGGAAGGTGCGTCCCTTTCATCCGCTCGCGGACCCCCGGCAGCATCGACATGACTCTCCTCACGGCCTCCTCCTTCGGCGGCCAGTGCGTGGACCAGAGCAGGTTGATCGAGTAAAGCGCCGTCGGGATGTGCACCTTGCCGATCTCGAACTCGTCCATCGTGCACCACGACGACACCTCCGCCCCGAGGACGTCGTAGCGCTTCGAGCGTTCCGGCCAGCCTTCGAAAGCCAGTCCGTTGAAATTGCCGTAGAGGAACCGGAAGCCCTTCCGGTGGAGTTCCTCATCGTATTTGTCCGGCGCGTCCTCCGGGCGTCTCCGCAGTCTCCACGACCAGTTGAGAAGGACGATGTCCGGGCAGGCCCGCCGGACCCTCTTCCACGCACCCTCGGTCGAGGGATAGTCGTACCAGACGCGCCTGCCGTGCGACCGCCGCTTTTCGTTGTGACCCGAGACGAAATGGTCCGCCCACATCCAGACCCCCACGCCCCGTGATTTCAGATGTCTCGTGATCCGGATGACGTCGTTGGCGAAGAGGACACCGGTATCCTTCTTCCTGCACTTCGCACACAGTCCCGCCGCACGCCACTCGTCGTGTCCGATGTGGACGTTCTCCGGCCGAATGACGTCGATGAGTTCATCCATCACGTCGAAGAGCAGTTTGTAGGACTTGGGGTTGGAGGGGCAGTAGGCGTCGGGGAAAAGGGCGTGGGGGAGTTCGGCGATTTCGCGGTGCGGGCACGCGAGATGATAGACGTGACTCAGCGACTGGATCTCGGGGACGACGTCCTGCCCGTGCGCGCGGGCGAATCGAACCAGTTCGAGCAGGTCCTCTTTGTCGATGTAGCTTCCGCCGCCGATCCCGCGGTGTGTCGTGTCCTGGAACCGGCGGCCGGGCCCGAGCGGACCCGATTCCCCCACCTTCTGGACCTGGTCCCCGTGGGCGTAAAGCTCCATCTCCGTGCGTTTCCATCCCGTGGCGATTTCCGGGTGCGAGTCCAGTCGCACGCCCCCGCCCATCTCCAGGATGATCCCGTTGAACTTGTAGCGCAGGAGAAAATCCCGCACGTAGCGCTTGAAAAAAAGAATGCCCGCTCGACCGGGGACGTAGAGATGCACGTACCGCTTCGCCATGTACGGCCAGTCCCGGATGGTCGCCTCCGGCATGTAAAGTCCGTCCCCGCGGAGCTCCGCCAACTGCATCATGGTGGCCACGGCGTAGAGCGTGCCCCTCGTGTCGCGACCGACCGCAAAGACGCCTTCCGGCCTGACGCAGACGGTATATCCCTCCGCCTGACGAGGGACGTCGATGGGCACGTTCATGCGCGGCATCCGGCGCCGAAGCGCACCCGCGGTGGCGATGACGATCTTCTTCCCTCCCCCGGCCGCCACGCCTCCGGCGACGGGAATCTTGACGAGGAATTCATCCTCCACCCAGTGCCTGAACAGGTCCGCCGGGAAACGCTCGTCGCCGCGTGTGCCCTCCGGAAGAACGAGACTCATGCGGTCCACGCGAACGTCCTTCCCCGTGACTTCCATCTCCTGCGGCACCGGATACACCGCATCCGAAGGTCTTTTTCGAGACATGTTGATATCCTTTGGTCAAGTCTTGGAGCATCTAAGAGACGGCTTTTTCATCAAGAACCC
>Ga0315282_10014264_pt1 | contig 11862 bp, 13 predicted proteins | sample YL17G07_20_MG_FD_203693 | JGI IMG/M metagenome (GOLD analysis project Ga0315282, IMG submission 203693) | Sediment microbial communities from Yellowstone Lake, YNP, Wyoming, USA - YL17G07_20 | ecosystem: Environmental > Aquatic > Freshwater > Lake > Sediment | place: USA: Wyoming | collected... | reverse complement strand
AAATACGTTGAGTTGGTCAATGAAGAGGAATAATGTTTTTGATGTCCGTAGGTGATTTATATTAGCCAAATCCACCGTAGTTTTTGGGAACCATACATTTTCACCTTGGACCCAGAAATGGAAAAATCTCTATCCGATATTGGTAAATGGGGAAGCTCCGATAAAATTCCAGAACCCATTGAAAAAGAGTTCAAAAAACATCAAACCTGGTGGGATTATTATTATTGGAGTTCTCCGACAATTAACAAATATTCGGATAAAGAAGAAGAATGGAGAATTTATTGTGGATTATTTAATTACACAATTGAAAAAAAGGATGGGAATCTGGATGTCTACAAAGATTATTCTGACAGTTTTATACCCGTCTTTATCATATTAGGGTTTGTCGAGCCCATCTTTTTTATGTTAGATATGATGTTTATAAAATCATTTCTTGAATTCTGTTTTCTCTTTATATTCCAAGCTATCATCCTTCCGATTATGTTATTCTTCTATTTTCCTCTAAAGGCTCGACATCTAGGCGAACGGAAATGGAACGATCGGTTACGAGAATCGGAGATGAGAAAAATCAATGAAGAAAAGAGGATTCAAGCCGAAAAGGAGACAGAAGAACGGATGAAAAAGACCGTCCGAGAAGAGACCTTGAAATGGCTCTCGGACCACAATATCTCTTTAGCAATTTTCATTGATGAGATATCGGATCAAATGCGAACTGTCCACGACAGATACAATCGTTTGACGAATGACAATTCGTTTAACGTCAAAAGAAACACTTTAAACGAAAAGAAAAAGGAATTCGGCAATATCAGCAACGAATACAAACAGATACAAGAACGAAAGGGATTGATGGCAAACGAGGCCGAAAAGCGGCTGTCCATCCTGAATAAAGCAAATGACGAGTTGGACACACAGATAATGGTGCTCGAATATCTCGAGGACCACAGGATCAAGACCGTCAAGACCATAGACGGTTGCCTGAAGGATATCGTCAAGGATTTTGAGGATTATTTCAGGATGAAGACCCTTGACACACGAATGGGGAAGACCATATCAGATTCGGAGACCGAGAAATTTTTCAGGCGGATTGAGGAAGAGGCATTCGATGTCAAAAATACCCTCGATCAATGTGACCTAAGGATAATGCTTTTCACAAAAAGCCTGTCCAACGACCAATCATCTATTGACCAGCTGGAAGAGGACCTTGCGGGAAAGGAATCGAAGGATATGGCCCGATTGGTCACAGAAGCGAAGAAGAACCGCGATAAAGAGAAACAGGTCCAACTCATGGTCGACGAGTTCGTTGTGTCCGGTATGGGCGAGAAGACGGCACAGAGCGCGGCCCGTCTCGTGGTTTTCGGGAATTACCCCAAGGGCGATGTCAAGGATATGTTCTTCGCCAAACGGTCGAATGTGAAAGATATACTCCAATTATTGGACCGCCGGTTGGAAGCCGAGAAGGATTGCTATACAAAATCCACGATATATCAAATAATCAAGGATCTGAGCCGGGATGTATCGGATGTCGAGCAGGTAGAGCGATTGGTGAAGGTCCAAAGGCATGAGTAATTGTGAAATGCAGGCCAACGACGATTACTGCGCGGCCCGGGATGGCAGACCACATGATTAGAGCCCCGAGGGCCCATTATCCCGCTGTGGACAACGGGTGAATTTTCTATGTTAGACTTTCAGGAAATAGACAATATAACAGACAACAGATTTGACGAGGCCATGGAAATATATATTGAATCGTTCCCTCCAAATGAAAGACACAATATTGAAAGAATAAAAAAACGATTGTCGAATAGTAACAATCGCCTTATCGTGGGTCTTTTAAAAAAATCTGTCGTTCTCGTGGCTCTGATTTGGTCATTGATGGGAACGGATTTCATCCTGTTCGATTATCTGGCCGTGAAGAAAGAATTTCGGAATAAAGGGTTCGGCACGTATTTCATGGAACATGTGCTGGACATCCTGAAAATAAAAAATAAATATCTAGTTCTCGAGGTCGAAGACCCACGATATGGAAACAATAAAGATGACCGGTCTAGACGATTGGAATTCTACAAACGAATAGGCGCCAAACAACTGAAGGATGTGAAATATATCCTGCCACCGTTGTCGGGACCGGGACCGACCGACATGGTCCTGATGATGATGCCCGAATACAAGTCTGGCAAAATTTCCGGCAAGCTGGTCAAGAACATCATCATTCGCATTTACAAGGAATTGTATGGCCGGGACGAGGACGATGAATTGCTCAACTCGTTCATCAATAATATTCCGAGAAACGTCGAATTGATCGGGAAATGATCGACAGGTGATTCAATTCAGACAATAGAAACCACTGATGAACCGGCTCATCCAAGGGTGCGCACTCTTCAGAATAAGAACAACACTGCTGTCAAATTCATCAATCTCCCCGAATCCTTTCAAAAGGACAGCATCGATCACAGGAAGGCCATTGGTGACCTTCTACTCAGAAAGGTAATAAAATCCATTGTGAGAAGTGGACAAAAAGACAACGGTCCTTCCTACATCCGCAGGCCCCGTCATCCAATAGTATCAAAGATTCCTGGCCTATATCTGTCATTGTCCCATACAAATGGCATGATCTGCGCCGCTTCCTCCCGTCGCCCGGTCGGTATAGATTGTGAGAGGATACGGGATTTTCCAGAGCGATTGGTACGGAAGTTCACATCTGCTGAGGAACTGTCCATATTAGACCAGACCGGGACATCGTCCGCCCTTCTGACACGTATCTGGTGCGCAAAGGAGGCGGTGTCCAAGGCCTTAGGTAAAGGGCTTGCGCTGGACTTCAGAAGCATCTCTCTTACCAAGGCGCCCTCGAGGGGCCGGTGGACCGCCAGAACGACCGGCTCGAAGGGCATCTTCGATATCCGCCTCTGGAAAAGGAACGATCACATGATCGCGCTCTGTCAGGAACGCGACAGATGACCTCGAAGCTCGTTGCCGAGCTTATTCCGACCACAATGTATATTACATGGAATCTATTTTTCAGACCTCGTTCCCGTCCATGATACGATAGAGGATGTGACAGGATGGACCTAGTCCGAATGTTGGCCGAGCTCGGGATTCCGAAGGAAGTGGATGGGACCTGCGGCATCCAGTTCCTCGAAAAGAACAAGATCACCTTCTTCAACAACATCAAGTACATGAAATATGTCCTTCCGAACAAAGGGTGCTTCATCCTTACGAACAAGGCCCTCATCGAGAAGCTCAAGAAGATCCCAGGAAATACTTATATCGTCGTGGAGGACCCCGCACTGTCCTTCGTCCTGATACACAACGCCTTCAATGCGGACCGGCGCTCCTTCAAGCGGTCCGATGCCCAGAACACCATAGCTTCAAGTTGCGAGCTCCATCCGTCGGTGGTCCTCGGCGGCAATGTGAGGATCGGGAAGGGCTCGATGCTAGAAGCGAACGTGCGCATCGGGAACGACGTGTCCATCGGCGAGAACGCGGTCATCTATCCGAACGTCGTCATTTACGACAATGTCGAGATCGGGAAGAACTGCATAATCGATTCCGGGACGGTCATAGGCGCGGACGGTTTCAACCCGATCGTCGATGCCAAAGGGGTGCCCCACCTGGTCATCCACACCAGCGGGGTGAAGATCGGCAACAATGTGGAGATCGGCGCGAACTCGACGATCGACCGGGGGACCTTCAAGGAAACGATCATCGAGGACAATGTGAAGATAGACAACCACGTCCATGTGGGCCACAACGACGTTATAAAGGAGAACGCGCGCCTGGCGGCATCGTGCTGCATCGGAGGCTCGACCATAATAGGCAGGAACGTCTGGGTCGGCATAGGCGCGACGGTCACGGACAATGTCGAGGTCGGGGACGATGTGCGGATACAGATAAATGCCGTCGTCGTCTCGTTCGTTCCCGCCGGCAAGACCGTTTCCGGGATCTACGCGATGGACAATGACGCGTGGCTCATGCATATGAAGGACCTTTACAAGAACTATGGCCAATCGCAGAGGGTAATGCGCAAGTCCGAGAAATGACCGAGGTCCGAACATGAAGGTCGGCGACGGGCACGAGATAACCAAGAAGATGACCGAGGAGGACTTGAACAAGTTCGTCGAAATCAGCGGCGACGACAATCCGCTGCACCTCGACGAGGCCTTCGCGAAGAGGACCATCTTCAAGGGCCGCGTGGTCCACGGGCTCATCCCGTTCTCGCTGGTATCCCAGGGCCTCACGAGGATGATGGGCCCCGGGAACATCTGGCTCTCCCAGACCGTCAAGTTCACCTTCCCTGTACGGATCGGCGACACCATCACCGTGAAATTGAAGGTGAGGGATATCGACAACCGGGGCGTGCACTTCATAGAGACGAAAGGGTTCAACCAGTCCGGCAAGCTCGTCTTCGAGGGCGAGGCCCAGTCAAAACTGCTACCGATAAAAAAGGAGTGAATCGACGATGTCCCAGCTGGATACCTTCCTGAATCTCGTTTCCGAGACCTTCGAGTTCCCGAAAGAGACCATAAAGGACGAACTCACCCCCGACGACATAGAGAAATGGGACTCCGTGACCCACATGGACCTCATGGCCAAGTTCGAGGTGGCCTTCGGCGTGAGCTTCGACATCGAGGAGCTCAACGAGATGCAGACAATAGGCCTGATGAAGAAAGCGCTCATCAAACACGGGGTCGAGCTGTGAACTTCATAGAATATCTGTTCGAGCTCCCCAGGCCTCCCGACAAGAACGCCATCCTGATGGGCGGGACCAAGGTCACGTACGGGGCCCTCCTCGAGCGCATCAAGGCGGTCTCCGCCCATCTGCAGGCCTCCGGCCAGACCCAGAACGCTATCATATTCGCCGACAACTCCCCGTTCGTCGTCGAATCCTATATCGGGACAATGGCCGCTGGGCATGTGGCCATCCCGCTGTTCCCGAGGATCAGCAAGAAGGACCTCGAATACATCATCAAATCCAGTAAGGCCCGGACCGCCTTCGTCCAGAAGAAATATCTGAAGGACTTCGCGGCCATCGAGGGCTCTGCGATCGAGCAGGTCTTTACCGATGAGCCGGTCGAAGGTCATCCTACTCTGGCGTCCCTGCCTGCCAAGGACGCAAGCTTCAAGGAAATCCCGGACAAGGACCATCTTGCCGTCATCGTCTTCACCTCCGGCTCGACGGGCGTCCCCAAGGGCGCGATGATATCGCACGGCAACCTCATGGCCAACACGTCCTCCATACTCGAGTACATCAAGCTCGCACCAGACGACCGCATCATGTGCGTCCTGCCGTTCTCCTACTGCTACGGCGCCTCCCTCCTGCACACGCATGTCCGCGTAGGAGGCGAGCTCGTCATCAACAACCGTTTCATGTTCCCCGGCAAGGTCCTCGAGGAGATCAACGAGAAGGCGTGCACGGGCTTCGCCGGCGTCCCCAGCCACTTCCAGATACTGCTCCGAAGGACCAAGATGAAGGAGATGGCCTTCCCGAGCCTCCGCTACGTCGCCCAGGCCGGCGGGAAGCTCCCGACGCCGTTCATCACGGAGCTCATGAACGCTTTACCCAAGACCAAGATATTCATCATGTACGGCCAGACCGAGGCCACCGCGCGATTGTCCTACCTGCCGCCCGAGCTCCTCAAGACCAAACTTGGCTCAATGGGAAAAGGCATCCCGGGCGTCAAGCTCGAGGTCCTCGACAAGGACGGGAAACCGGTCAAGCCCGGCGACGTCGGGGAAATAGTTGCCTCGGGCGAGAACATCATGAAGGGCTACTGGAACGACCCCGAGGAGACAAAGAAGGTCCTGAGGGGCGGCAAACTATACACGGGGGACCTCGCAACGGTCGACAAGGACGGCTACATATTCGTCGTCGAGCGTGAGAAGCAGATAATCAAGAGCGGGGGCTACCGGGTCAGCCCGAAGGAGATAGAGGACGTCATCGTGGCCATACCGGATGTGGTGGAGGCCGCCGTCATAGGCGTGCCGGACGACCTCCTCGGCGAGGCCATCAAGGCCTTCGTGACCGTCACGGACCCAAGGCACCCCAAGATAACGAAGGACGACATCGTGAAGGCCTGCAACAAGGTCTTCCCGGCCTACAAGGTCCCGAGGCATGTCGAGTTCATAGATGCCATCCCGAAGAACAGCTACGGGAAGGTCATGAAAGAGGAGCTCAAGAAAAGGGAGGCCAAGCCATGATCGACAAGCGTCTGATGGTCCCGTCGATGTTCGGGCCCAAGGAGGTCTACACGGGCAAGGGGGCATCGATGGTTTTGAAGTACATCCAGGCCAGCGAGTTCCTGTTACTGTCCTCCGGGACCGTCAAAGGCACGGAGCCCTACTCGAAGTTGCTCAAGCACCTCGAGGGCAAGAAGGTCAACGAGGAAGTAGTGAAGAGCGCCTCCGAAGAGAATGTCGTGGAAATAGCAAAGAGATACTCCGGTTCGCAGGTCGAGGTCATAATAGCCGTGGGGGGCGGCAAGGTCCTGGACGCTTCCAAGGCCATCCGTTTCCTGATGGACAACCCGGACAAGGACCTGAACGCCCTCGCGGGGCTGTTCGCATTCCCGGTCCTCAAGAGGAAGCTCGTCCTCATACCGACCACGCCGGCCACCGGCTCGGAGGCCAGCACGAACGCCGTCATCTTCAGGGGCGGCGTGAAGACCCCGTACTCCAACAAGGACTTCCTGCCCGACATGGCCGTCCTGGACTGCGGCTTCCTCCAGAGCATCCCGCCCGACAAGATGCACCAGTTCACCGCCGACATTTTCGGCCACGGCTTCGAGGCCTACTTCTCGAAGATGAGCAACCATTTCGCCAAGGCGAACGTGGACGCCTCGCTCAAGCTGCTTCTAGAGGCCATCCAGGAGCTCAAGAAGAGCCCCGCAGATTCAAAGGCCCTCGAGAAGCTGCAGATCTCGGGGTACCTGGGCGGCCTCGCCGCCGGCAACGCCTTCGTGGGGGCCTGTCACGCCCTGGCACATGCGGCCGAGAACATGAACGGCAGGGGCCACGGAGAGCTCGTCCTGGTCCTGACAAGACCATGCCTCGAATGGCTCAAGGAGAAGACGAAGTACGAGGAATACGCGCGGTTCATCAACTCCTACGCAGCGACCGGCCTCGAGCAGCATATCGACCCGGCCGCCATCAAGGGGCTCCAGGACGACCAGTGGGCCGAGATGGCCCTGAAGGACCCGTCCATCAAGACGAGCCCCGTCAAGATGACGAAAGAGCTCGTAGTGGAACTCATCCAGCATATCCGTAAAGTCAGAGGTTGAACCTGTGACGGTGAAAGAGACCATCGACGGCATCATCGCGGCCAAGCAGTACCGGATGGCCCAGAAGGACAAGGAGAAGCTCCTCCTGCCCCTGTTCCAGGAGAAGGTCCGCCGGAGCATCGAGCATTCCAGGCACATGCGGTCGTTCTACGAGCGGATGGCGTTCGACCCGGACAAGATGTCGCTGCTCTCCGACATCCCGCCGCTGCCGGTGACCATGTTCAAGCTCTACGACCTGGTATCCTGCGACAGGGCCTCCATCGTGCGCACATTGAAGTCCAGCGCGACCACCACGGGCGTCCCCAGCAAGATACACCTGGACAAGACGACCGCCTTCCGGCAGTCCAGGGCCATGTCCTCAACGCTCACGGATTACATAGGCAAGCAGAGGATGCCGCTTCTAGTAATAGACACGACCGCGGTCAATGACCCCAAGGCCGGCTCTTTGACGGCAAGGGGGGCCGCTATCAGGGGTGTCGAGGTCTTTGCCAAGGGCTCGACCTATGTGCTGGACGGGATGGATGACCTCAAGCTGAACAAGGAACGACTTGAAGAGTTCGTCAGATCGAACCAGGGCAAGGAGATTCTTGTCTACGGCTTCACGTACATCCTGTGGACCAGGTTCATAGAACCCCTCGAGAAGGAAGGAAGAAAGCTCGACTTCCCGGGCGCCAAGGTCCTCCACAGCGGTGGCTGGAAGAAGCTCAAGGACAGGAAGGTCGAGAAGGCCGTCTTCAACAAGCGGGTGGGCGCGATGTTCAACACCGCCCCCGGCAATGTCATCGACTTCTACGGCATGGTGGAGCAGGTCGGGGTCATATTCCCGGACTGCGAGGAGGGGCGGAAGCACGTCCCGGACTTCTCCGAGGTCGTGATCAGGGACCCGCTCACCATGGAAGAGGTCGGGCCGGGCGGCTCGGGCCTCATCGAGATCATGTCCATATTGCCCAGCAGCTATCCCGGGGAGGCCGTCCTTACCGAGGACATCGGCCGGCTCATCGGGGTGGACGATTGCCCCTGCGGCCGGAAGGGCAAGTCCTTCGAGTTCCTCGAACGGGTCGAGAAGGCCGAGCTCAGGGGCTGCGGGGACACCTTTGCGGAGAGGAGGGATGGCAGATGACCTGCGGCACGATACAGCTCGACACGGACCTGGCCTTCAAAGGGAGCCCACAGGACATGAAGGAGGTCTCCCGCCTGGTCCGGGAGGGGTCCAAAGCGCTCCGGGACATGGGCCCGGAGGCCATCATCGAGCTGCTTGACGATTACGGGAAGAAGCTCCAGGCCTCGGAAATGAAGGGGGTCGAAGGGGTCCCCTTCCTGGCCATGTGGCTCAGGAAGGCCAATTTGGAGCGCGTCCTGGCGGAATCCTTCGGGGACCCCAATGTGCTGAAGGACTTTGTCGGGGCCGGCAGGCGCAAGGTAAAGGCCCAGCCGCGAGGGCTGGCCTGCCACTGGATCGCAGGCAATGTCCCGACCCTGGGGCTTTTCTCGCTGTTACAGTCCTTGTTAGTTGGTAACGCCAACATCCTGCGGGTCCCGGCCGGGAGCGTGGATGTCGTCCGGCGGCTGTTGACCGTCATGGCCGGTTCCAAGGCCTCGAAGCTCATGGCATCCTTCGCGGTCATCACCTTCCCGAGCTCGGACAAGGCCTTGAACGAGGCCCTGTCGATGGTAGCGGATGTCCGGGTCGTGTGGGGCGGCATGGAGGCTGTGGAGGCCATCACCGGCCTGCAGAAGCAGGGACATTGCGAGGACATCGTCTTCGGGCCGAAATACTCCTTCGCCGTCATCGACAAGAAGGCCCTCGCGTCGAAGGACCTGAACATCCTGCTGAGGCGGCTCGCGGGCGACATCGTGATGTTCGAGCAGGGGGCGTGCTCATCGCCCCAGGTCCTGTTCTTCGAGAAGGGGTTCGAGCCGAAGCTCTTGATGGACATGCTCGCGAAGGAGCTCGCGGCGGTCTCGAAGAAGATGCCGAAGACCGAGATCGACACATCCACGGCCACGAGGATAATCAACAAGCGGGCGGAGTACGCCCTGTCGGAAGAACGGAACATGAAGGCGTCCAAAGATATAGACTGGACCATCCTGTTCGACGAGCAGTTGCGACTGGAGGAGCCGGTCCAGTCAAGAACCCTGTTCCTGAAGCCCTGCAAGGACATCATGGACATAATCCCTTTGATAACGCACAAGATACAGACGGTCGGGATGGAGGTCCACGATGGCAAGCTTGCTAAAAAATTCGCGGACGCCGTCACCCTCAACGGGGTCGCGCGATGCGTGCCCTTCGGGCAAATGAACTTCTACGAGAGCCCCTGGGACGGTATGATCGTCATGGGGCGCCTTGTGCGGTTCTGCTCGATGAATGAAAGAGAGGAATGAACGGGTCCTATCCCGTCATTTGTTCGCTCATTATAATAGAAAGTAATATCTTGAGAGAATGTATTCACACAATCGAATCGTCTCCTGTCCTGAAACATGAACTTGATTGTTTGTAACCTTACGGGGGTCAAGGAACCGCATGATGTTCATGGGCAAGAACCGTCCGGGCTCCTTCGTCGCGGCAATCGGCATGCTGGCCTTTCACGCGTTCTCGAACCTGTTCGGTGGGACGGTCGCCTCTTACTTCGCATTCTTCGAGAAAGGAGGAACATCGTTCAGCGGAATGACGATCGAGAGCTGGGCGATCCTCATAATCTCGGCTTTCATCCTTCCGACCGTGATTTCGGACGCTCTGGGGATTGCCGGCCTTCTGAAGCTTAAGAACTGGGGCCGGTACGCAGGGATCGTGGGGGTGCTATTGGGCACCGCCCAGTTCGCATGGCAATACAATGGCGTCTTGTATTCAATCGGCATATACGCATTATTCAGCGTCATTCTACTCTATGTTCTACTCCGCAAGGACCTGAAGATGTACCTCAAGGCGGGCCAGTGGCCGGTCCCGGTCGCAGTCCCGGGCGCCCCTCCTGTAGCGCCTAAGCCTGTTGCGGCCGCTCCAACGACCTCAACGTCGGCACCTATCGTCGAGGCCGCCAAAGCGGAAGAGAAGAAGTACGATGTCAAGTTCTCCTCCGACTACGACTATTATCAAGGCTTCGTGAGGCTCAAGACCTGGATCGTGAACACGGGCGAGACCGTCATCACCGATTGCAGGGTCAAGATACTCTTTGACGAGAACTTCATGAGGATAAGCCAGATAGACCCGCCCCTGCCGCTCAGGCACGACGAGGTCACGGTGGGGACCGTGAACCCGGATGAGAAGAAGACCGTGACCTTCTTCCTGGACCCCCTTATGTGCCAGACCATCAACCTGGACGGCACGCTATCCTTCCGGGACGCCAAGGGCCATCTGGGGACCATCCAGATGAAGCCGCAGCCCATCGGCGTCACGTGCCCGATATTTGCAACCCCGGATACGATCAACACGGCCACGGCCCTGAACCTGGCCAAGAACGTCCTGAACCACAGGGACAGCCGCATCTACAAGATCCCCCAGCCGATAACGTGCGAGAAGGCCCTTGCCGTCTCGCAGGGGATAATCCAGCGGAGGAACGTGAAGCATGTCTCGGACCTTAAGATTCAGGAGAAGTTCGGGGTCATGTCTATCTATTACGGCCTTTCGAAGCTCGACAACAGGCAGTACATCATAAGGACCACGGTCCTCGAGGAGACTGGGACCCTTGAGCTCTTCGTTGCGGCGGACGACGAATCGATGCTGACCGGGGAGCTCGCGAAGCTGGGGCAGGACCTGAACGAGGCGCTCTGCGCCGAGGCCAAGGTGTGCGAGCCCATTCGGCACGTCAACATCTCAATCAAGGACTCCGTGATAATGCGGACGAACTTCCTGTTCGGGGAAGAGATGGACGAGATCATGTCGAACATAGAAATCAAGGACAGTGCTATTGTAAGGTCACAAATAGGTGGTGCGGGGAAATAAAAAAGAGCTTCAGGTAATTAAAATAAATATTTCGCCATTCTAAATAATGGATGTGAAATATTGGACAAAAAAAGTCGAATTATTAAAAGACATATACCAGATTACACGGATGAAACGCCCCCGCCTTTAAAAGATTCTAATACAGACAAGGATAAAATAAAATGTGTTATATATGATTTGGATGTACCAAACGAAAAATCGGATTTGGACATTCTTCCGTCTAATCCAGAGGACATTATTAATACTGGTTGTGAATCATTATCAAAATTCATAGGCAAATTCTCAGAACATCCACAATTTGTTTTAGATACGGAAAAAGAACCAGTTATCTTAAGGAAAATAAAATATGAAGAAAACGGTCATCGTTTTCCTATTGATGGTTTATTAGGTGAATATATTCCCAAAGATAAAAAATATGTAATATATAAGAAAGGAATAGAATACACTGTTAATCATTTCGCATGGGATTTTATTGAGATGATAGGTAAGGAATCCTGGAAAAAATTGATTGAAACACATAAATTTAGGGTGTTGAATTACTGCAATTCCCCCCAGTTCTATTCTCTGAAACCATGATAGATCGCGTCCTGCCATCGACAGTGTTATTACCTACCGACGACAAGAGTATAGTAGGGGCCATCATGACAGAGA
>Ga0315282_10014263_pt1 | contig 11862 bp, 10 predicted proteins | sample YL17G07_20_MG_FD_203693 | JGI IMG/M metagenome (GOLD analysis project Ga0315282, IMG submission 203693) | Sediment microbial communities from Yellowstone Lake, YNP, Wyoming, USA - YL17G07_20 | ecosystem: Environmental > Aquatic > Freshwater > Lake > Sediment | place: USA: Wyoming | collected... | reverse complement strand
TGATTCCGGAGTTGTTGACCAAAATGTCCAATCGCCCGAATTCCTTCAAACTTTTATCCACCACGCCCTGGATCTCCGCCGAAGATCTTACATCGCAAGCCATGGCTAAAGTCTTCACTCCCAATTTTGCCAGGTCCTGAGCCGCCTTCTGACAATTTTCGATCTTCCTCGAGCAGAGTACGATATTCGCTCCAACCTCGGCTAAACCTTCGGCCATCTTTAAACCGATACCTCTTCCTCCGCCGGTAACGATCGCTACTTTGCCCTTCAAATCAAACATCTCCCTGACATTCATGACCACACCTCGTAATAAAATGATACGATTCTGCTCCCGGTTGGCTTGACCGGCAGGTGCCCCGGAGCCCCGCCTTATAGGCGGGGTCAAGGGGCACAATTAGAAAACATGTTCCTTTGCTCGTATCACGCTCGCCACTGCGTGCCCGGGAAGCCTCGCCCTGTGGACGGGAAGCTTCAATATAAGAAAAACCAAGTTGTCTGTCAAGCGACCGTCAGCAAAAAGTCCACAAGACGCGGGGCGAACCTTTGGCCAGTTTCAAATAAAAGGGCAGGGCCATTTCTGGCCCTGCCCATATTCTTTTTTGTAGCCCACTATTTCAGTTGTCATTCATCCAATCGAGCATCGATTGTTTTACATCTTGATAGGAAGGCGGGAGCCCAGCTTGCGAACTGGGCTCCCGATCTGGACTTAATTACGGGATTTCGGCTCTGATTGCCTCTGCAATCATTTCATCAGCATCCTCCTTGACGATATAGCCAGCCTTCAATGCCTCGTACGTCGCATGCTTGAAAGCGTGGACATAAGCGTCATGGGTGGGGTAGAGGGAATGAAGTGTAGCATCATCGAAAGGCGTAAAATAGCCGTAGAGCAGGCAAAAGGAAGGGCCTCCATTATCCGCGCCGTTGTTGGTACCTATGGGTACCTCGAAAGCTGGGAGGCGGAGACCGCCGAGCGCATTGCCGTAGCTATCGCGGACGATGACGGCCGGAGTAGTTGGTCCACCTACCGAAGAAACCTGGATCAGAGGGGCACTTGGCGGAGGAGTCCCGTCCTTTACCCAACGGACGAGGTGGTCATAGGCTGCGTTCAATGCATAGAAGGTTGGGTTTCGGCTAAAGACGGGTGTGTGTGTACATGCAATACTTGAAGGAGCGATGCCATCGCGGAGAACGATTGGCTTCCGGTAGACGTAACTATCATAACCGGAATGGGCAGCCCCTGCTATCTCCCAGGTATGACGATTGGCAGAATCGGGAATTCGAAGGTAGGCGCCGTTCTTGGTTTCGAACTCCGAGACCACCTGGAACACCTTCGTGCTAAGATCAGTGCGAAGGACGTTGCCAAAGAAGCGCCCTACGAGCAGGTAGAAGCCATCCACCACGTTGTGCAGTGGGTGGATCGAGTTGAAGTAGATCGTCAGCCTGCTGGCGGACTGCGAAGCCCCGATGGCGAGAACCAGCTTCACGTCGAGGCCTGCCATGGGATCAATCCCCTTAGGGCAGCGGACGGCCTGGGCAGCCTGGGAAAAAATGTCGTAACACAGTGAATCATTCATGATTGTGCCCCCGGCGGTCACATCCAGAGTTCCGTACCGAACCGGGCTCCAATCCTTAAGACCCGTTACCGGCGCCTGTACGCCCACTAGCTGGGCCGAGACGCCTACCCAAACGTAACCTGCCCGCATAAAATGCTTCCAGGATATCCAATGAGCATCGAGATCGTAGCCGGCTGTAACATTCTGCCATTCGAGCAGAACCGTTCCGTTGAAGTCTTTGGGTGAGACCGGCCGGCGGACGACAATTCGGGTTTTGTATGGATGGCCACTCGATAGGAGACTTCCTGTTGCACCCGTTGGCGTGTTGTAGTTGCTGGCTAAGCCTTCAATAAAGAACTCCTCCTGGACATACCCGTAGTCAGCCAAATCGGCATAGGGGCTGAAGAACGGGTAATTTTTAGACACGTCGCCAATCTTATCGGACGTCCAGGCCGGATTGGTCAGCGTCGGGCTCGGTACGGCGTTGTTTTTGCAAAACTTATGGTGCCAAGGCCCCCCTTCTTGGTCCCAAGCTAAGGAATTGGTGACCAACACTGCCGAAAATAAGAATACTGCGGCCATTGCAAAGCAAGCTAATTTCTTCATAACACCCCTCCTTGTTTTTAAGAATAGTGAATTGGCGTTCTTGATTTCTTTATTTCCCTGAGCGGGGATTCTTTGCGCCCCCGGCAGAGCTCACTTATCCTGTCGGGGGCAACCTAAGCAGCATCTTTTAGGTTTCTCCACAGGGGAAGGCACCAAGAGAGAATAGCTCCCGGGAGATAGAGAAACCTCCCCGTCGCGGAAGTGACCTGAAGTCGCTTGACCATCTCGTCTCCTCCTTCGCTCTCACTTAGTGGGCCTTGTAGACACCGAGGTGTTTCGGCGTCGGGACAGGGGCGCGGCCTTCGCTGCGGGCGAGCATCCAGTCGACCAGCGTGTCGGCTACGACGCTGGCACCCGGCTGGCCGGGCATCAAGGAACCCGCGAGCGAGTCGTCCGACGACACGAAATCAGTGTGAAAGTAGAGCGACGTGTTGATCTTGGGATCGAACGGCGTAATCGCCGCAGCCGCAGGAGTCTGGAACACCCCTTTATTGTTGATCTCGGTGAAGTCCGTCACGCCTGGGAAGGGATTGACGACAGCCGTGTTATTGGTTCGATGCGCCACGTAGGCGGGAATCCCGGCGATCTCATCCTTGTTGATGTCGAGGTTTACGCCCTGCTCGTGAATATTGTATATGTGATACCCCCCCAGGAATGTCATGTCACTCTCGTAGCGTTCCGAAGGGTAAAAGGTCTTAGGGTTCATGTCGCCTGCATCGAGTGTCTTCTTGCCGCTCACGGGGAAGTGCACGGTCACTGGTCTCACGTTGGTGAGGGCTGGGGCGTATCCGTTGGCGGCCTGCCACAACTTGGCGTTCCCAACCTTTGTTAGGATGTGCCCACCTCCGCCCGCTTCGAGCCAGCCATAAACCTTATTGGGATCGACCTGGGCTGCGGACGGGATGCAAACTCCTGTCGGCGTGATAATGTCGCAGAGCCCCTCGGTGCCGGGCATGGGCGTGAAGTCGAGTTGCCCCAGGCCCTCGCCTAAGAAGCTGAGGACGGGGATCTGAAGGGAGCTCCCCTTCACATAAGGATCCACGTCGAAACCCATTCCCGCAAACGCAAGGTTGGTGAGCCGCAAGGCGGCGAGGAAGGCCATGCCAGGAGCAGGTTTGGACGGATCTGGGGGATTCCAAGACCAGGGCGGTGAACCATACCCCCACAGGGGTGCGAAGATGCTCTCGGCGTCTGGAGTCAGGGCGTGGTAAATACCAACCGTACAAGTCTTGGCACCGGCTGCCGGACCTGACAAGGCGCCTATGGCCCCGGTGGCATCTGTGTAAACAGGGTCTACCCCGGTTCGTAAGCGGTTAACGCGATCGAAGTAGCTGGTAAGAGCGGTTGGCGTGGGAGCCCCCTGGTTGGTACCGGCCGAAGGACCTCCGTCGAGAAAGATCAATCCGGCAAGATTCTCATAGCCTCGGCTGCCATCCTTTTGGCGTCTACCTGCATAGTTCGCGACGAACCCTCCTCCCTGGGAATGACCGGCCAGGAAGACGCTCTTAGGCTGGTATGTCTTCGCAATCAAATTGATCATTGCTTCGATGTCTCCGGCATATGCTTCGAAGCTCCAATCGGCCATGAATGGCAAGTCCGCTTGGAGGAGCGGCTTCCATTTCGCGTCGGGCCGTCCCACCAAAAGCTGGGATGCAATCAGAGGGAAGTTGCCCGGTCGAGCTCGTAAAAGTGTGGGGTCCGTGAGAACGGAGGGTCCGAAGTAGTAATCGAGAGCCACTTCAGGATCATACTTCACGCGGGCCTGTCGCAGACCGACGGTGTCCTCGAGATTGCTTCCGCGCCGATCCATCACCCAGACCTCGACGCGACAGGGCGCGCCGTCACAGGTCCGCTGACTCGCCTTATTTACCAGTTGGGCTGCGAGGTAGAGCCAGTGGGTTGGCAAGCTGCTGAAGCCCGGCTGGGCGACCACTATGGCGTTTGCAGGCTTCGGACGGTCCCCATCGAGGGCGGTGCGGACGCGCAAGAAGGCCGCCGTGTTGAGAACGTGGGGAGTTCCGGGTGCATCTGTCCCGGGAATTTGCAGATACTCCCCGATCACATCCGGGTATCCGGGTATCCGGCTTCCATCGAAGCAACTCTTATCCCGCCACTCTTCATTTCCTGATGCAAAGGAATTGGCGATGGGTAGAGCTAAGAACAACAATAATGCAGCAATTGAAAAACAAGCTAATTTCTTCATTGTCCTCCTCCTTCCTTTCTAAAATAGCCAATTTGCATTTCTGATTTCTTTGAGCCAGGATTTTTAGCGCCCCCAACAGAGCCCCTTTTTCCTGCCGGGGGCAGCTTCAGCAGAATTTGATGGGCTTCTCCTTGGGAGGATGGCGCCAACAGAGAAGATCTCCCTGGAGACAAAAAGGCCTGAAGAGGAATTTGTAAGGGCAATTTCCCGAGTATCTCTTTTTCATCATTGATCCCAGAAACTTGGGGTTAATTTGAAAGCTTGATTAGAGGCTGGCAAAAACCTGCGAGCGTGAAGACGGTATTATAAGATGTGCATAAAGTCAAGAAAAAAAATAACAGGCGTGGTAATGCCCCACTCTCCCGTGGTTACTCACCGAGAAAAATTTCAAAACCATTCACTTCGTAAGATTTTCGGAGCCGCTCGCGGAAAATCGAGGGACCTCACCCACGCTTCAGTGATGCGTTACCAGGCGTGCACCATTAGCGGCATCCTGGAATAAAGAAATCAATTTCATTTCCCCTGGACCATTTCGGTCCAGGGCTTCGGGCTCGAGCGGTTCTAAGAGAGATTCCCCTTCTTTGCGGTTTCTTCCTCCCGGAGGATCTTACGCAAAACTTTACCGATTGCCGATTTAGGAAGCGAAGACCGAAATTCCACCTGCTTGGGAACTTTGTAAACAGCCAACCTCTCCCGGCAGAAGGCGATGATTTCCTCCGCCGTGCATGTCTCTCCCGGCTTCAGAACGATGAACGCTTTGACGGTCTCTCCCCGGTACTTGTCTGCGATGCCTACCGCCACTCCCTCCTGCACTTTGGGATGCTGAAAAAGCACCTCATCGATCTCCCGGGGGTAAATGTTGTACCCTCCGGCGATGATCATGTCCTTCTTGCGGTCCACAATAAAGAAATAGTCGTCTTCGTCCTGCACGGCAATATCTCCGGTATAGAGCCACCCCTCTCTCAGCTGTCCGGCCGTTTCCTGGGGGTTGTTCCAGTACCCCTGCATGATCAAAGGACCTTTCATGATGATCTCTCCCGGTTCTCCCCGCTTCACGTCCGTTACCCCATCTTGGATACTGACGAGGCGCACATCATTGTCCGGTACGGGGACCCCGATGCTGCCCACTTTATGACCCAGAATAGGATTGGAAATCCCTAGGGCCGTGGACTCGGACAAACCATATCCCTCACCGAAAGGGATACCCATGTCTTTAACCTGCTCGATGAGCTCTGTAGGCATCGGTGCCCCTCCGGAATTCAACATGCCCAGTTTTCGGTCCAGGTCCAGTTCCGCAGCCTTGGGATGGTTGATCACGGCGTTAATCATCGTGGGGACAGAGGGGAAAAAAGTGATCTCTTTGAAGTTGGCCAGAAGTCCCATGAATTCATCAATCTGGAACCGGGGGACCATAATTTGAGTGGCACAACTGAAGATGGCCCAGTTCATCACCACAATGTTTCCGTAAACATGGAAGTAAGGCAGGACGGCGATCACATTCCGTCTTTCGTAAGAAGTTAGGGTAATTGTGGGATTCCCCCAGAGGGCACATCGAAAGGTTGAGGCAATCACGTTGGCATGCGTAAGGACGGCTCCCTTGGGAATTCCCGTGGTCCCGCCCGTGAACTGAATCAAGGCTGGGTCTTCCGGGTTTACCTGGACACGGGGGCGTTTGGTGGTTTGGACGCTATCGATGAGGGTTGAGAAATGATGCCATCCCTTTTCGAGATCGAGGCTGGCTGCCGTGCTCACACCCATCCCTTTGATATAATCCGTAACGTTGGTTGCGATCACCCGAGGGATAGGAACCTCTTTGCACAGGACCCGGACGGTGGGAAGCACCATGTCAAAGGTGATGAGGGTTGTCAGGCCCGTGACGTTAGCCATCAGTTTAAGCTCTTCAGCCGTGTACATAGGGTTGAGGTTCACGACGATCGCACCCAGTGATAACACCGCATAGTAAGCGATTGGATATTGGGGACAGTTCGGCAGATGGATTCCCACCCGCTCCCCTTTCTGAACACCCAGGGTTCCTAAAGCGTTGGCCATGCGTAGAATCTGCTGGCGTAGCTCCCAGAAGGTTATTTCCGTCCCGTAAAAGTTGAGGGCCGCCTTGTCCGGGTAGGCGTTGGCGGGAATTTGGATCAGTTCATGAATCGCCAGGCGAGGCACGCGAACGGTCGTTGGCACATTGTAATCATAGTGTCTGTGCCAGGGTTTTGTTTCCAAGTTACATTACCTCCTTCTTCAGATTTTGGGAAATTAGTCCGTTTTCGTAAATGGGTTCTTTGACCGGGCCGCCCTTCTCTGTGATAAAATAAAAATCACCTTCCCAGGTCCTTGCCGCCTCCTCGTATGCCTTGCTATTATTGATCTCCTCTTTGTAGATATCATACCATTCTTGTGTCCCGTATTTTGCCATATTGAACTACCTCCCGTTGTTTTTTGCAATGTTCTGCATTGGTCCAGTATACTAATGATATCTTCCTTCTGTCATATCTCCTTCTTGCCCTTCTGCTCATTTTGGAAAACACTAGCCTACACAGAATCCAGGCTGGTGGAGACCATCGCCAGATTCACCAGGACGGCTAAACTAATCTTGCCTTTGACTCCGCTCTTTTCTTGGGTCCTTCTTTTCTTGAATCGAAGTTTGGAATGGCTTTCTTCTCTTGAAATGGAAAGATTTGATCTGCCGGATTTGATAAGGATATTTGATCGAACGTATTGTCAAGAAAGTCCAGGAAAATAAGCCGATCGCGTATCAGGTTGCCTATCCCTGTAATTATTTTTATTGCTTCTTGTACTTCCCAGGCTGCGATTATTGCGGGAGTGGCTGCGGGATTCCCGGTAAGCGTCTCAACCCCACAACCACTTTCCGTGCCGGAAATGTCGCAGATAGCCCTGAGCCCTTTATCCCCAGGAAGGACGGTCATCAGCTGGCCGCAGAAGCCTGCGATGGCACCGTGGACAAAGGGAATTTTTAGCTTATTGCAAGCGTTGGCCACAATCTGCCGGGTCATAAAATTATCCAGGCCATCAAGCACCACCCCCGCATTTTTTATAAATTTAGTGACGGTCTGAGGATTGATGGTATTATTGATGGCGGTCACCACTACCGCGGAGTTAATTTTTTTAACCCTATCCGCTGCCGCCTTAACCTTGGATTTCCGCAAGTCTGCCTCAGTGGCTACTATCTGCCTGTTGAGATTGTTTTCGACAAACCTGCCTTTGTCGATGATGACTAAATGGCCGATCCCCTGCCTTGCAAGCAGTTCGATCATCATTCCACCCAAGCCACCCACCCCGCAGACGGCAACCGTTGAGCGAAGCAGCTTCATCTGTCCCTCGATACCTATTGTGCCGATGTTACGCAGATACCTGGCGGGCACGACGCCTTGTTCCAGGCAGGTGATCTCAATTTCCCGGGATGCGGTTTTTGTTTTGGAGGCGATATATCGTACGCTCTGAAGGTCTATCACCAGCATCTTCTGTTTGCCGGGACTCACCCAGGCCTTGCTTCGCTGGTGAATCAGTTTATCGGCAGGTTGACCTGTAGTCATGTTTATTTATGGGTTTAAAAATAAAATTTAGCATCAACCGATTTCAAATTATTTTTTTCCTGATAAAAATGTTGTCGCTCCTGTAAACCAGAGGGCTTGATTGGCATCGCCTTCGAAGTGAAGTTTTCCTTCGTAAAGAGCATCCATCGATTTATTAAGATCTTGGGATGACATGACTTTAAAAGCGGTATCCGCATCCGACCAGACCATTGCCACATCAAATTGTTTCTGATCCCCTTTCAGTGATGAAATCTCACCGCTATTGAAGATATATAATCTTCCTCTTTTACCGTCAGCGGTTTTAATCAACACTTTTGCTTTTTCGTTTTTAATATATTCTTTAAATTCACTATTTTTCTTTGAGGCTTTTTTAAGCTTGCGATAGAGGATGAAGAGCAGCAGTGTAAATTTCATATCGATATCCTTTCAAAATTGTGTTTTTCATCCGCCGGCGACTTTGGGTATCATATCCAGCCTATCGCCATCTTTTAAGATCACTACATTCATCGTCTTTATATTCGTGCCATTGAGCAGTATGTTGCTGTTATCCCAGATCGGCTGCTTTTTATTGGCTCCTATGGATTTAAGTTTTTTCTCATAGACGGGCCCATAGTGAGTCTCAACATAATCCCTGACTTCATCAATGCTATTTACATTGACGGTTACAGTTCGTACGCCGAGGAAAACCCTCCACGGCCCGATGAAATTGATATTGACTTTAGCCAAGATTGATCGAGTTCGCTTTTAATTTTAGATCCGTGCTTCCGCACTACTTCGCGCCGATTGTTGCAGCGATTTCCGGCATGCCGAGACTTTCCAAGCGTTTCTTCGAGGGCTTGCCGGTAGTTTTGTTCCAGTCTCTAATGGCATAGTATTCGGACAGCATCTTTTCCATATTGGGCACGTGGCCCTCCTGCCCGCCATCGGGAATCGGCCTCATAGCCAGTTCGGGCAGTACATCATCTTTTGCAGAAATGCCCAGCTTGCAAGACAGGGATCGTTGCAGCTGGAAGGCACGTTCCCCGGCCTTCAATAACTGGTCTAAATCGATATTCCAGCCTGTGGAAGCATTGATCATATCGGTAATCAATGCGACCGGTATAATGGCCCAGTGGCAGATACCGATTGAATCGCATACAGCCCTCCAGTTCTGGCTTCTTTCAACCATCTCCGCCTTATCATCAGCCCAGCGGTCTGTTATCTTAAAAGCCAGGTCAGGATGGCCCGTTCCACCGTCTATATTGTATCCGTCGCTTTTGTTATGGTCCGCTCCGCGCGCGGCCGTTGCATAAACAAGGCCCATGGAGTGAAACGCCCTCGGATCGTGCATAGGGAACTCAAGTCCCTTGGTCTGGACTGCCTCTCCGATAGGCCGGCCGTATTTTTGCGCCATCCGCTTCGTTCCGCCTGCGAGGATCGCGCCAAAGCCCTGGTTCTTGCCGATCTGGTGTAAAAGCTCGATCGCAGCGTCGATATTTCCCCACGTGAGCTTGAGACCGCCGGTGTTCTTCTCAGTGATGACTCCCAAGTTATACAGATAGAACGCATAGCCGGCGCTCGCGCCACTGCTGATCGTATCGAACCCATAAGCGTTACACATCTCGTTAAAGTAAACGGCGGTGGACATATCGAGGTCTAGCCCCATCATCGCGCCCCAGGCAATCAATGTTTCATATTCAGGACCTTCGACCCTATCATATAAATACTTTCCTTCTTTGATCTGAAGTATCTTGCGGCAGCGTATGGGGCAGCTGTAACAGGCGGTACTCTCGGTCTGAAATTGCTCCACCTGTGTGGCGCCGCTTATTCTTGCCGATTGTGGCAGGGTAGGGGCAGTATAGTAGTTGGTCGGACCGTCGCCGTAGGAGATGGCCGAGTCGACCCACCCTGCCGTGCCGGTCTCGTGCATGATCATGGAGAAGAAACCTTCCTTGACCTCGGTCATTGCGGTGCGTGCGGCCTCGCGGAACTTTTCCGGGTCCTGCATCGGAAGCTTCATCTTGCCGCGAACCGCAATCGCCTTAACCTTCTTGGAGCCCATGACGCAGCCCAACCCAGCCCGGCCAAGGGAGTGGCCGTATTCGGACATGATATTGCCGTAAAGCACGAGATTCTCCGAGGCGGGGCCGATACAGGCAACCTGAATGCGATTATCTCCATATTCCTTTTTGATTTCCTCCTGGGTCTTGTAGGTATCCTTGCCCCACAGGTGGCTGGCATCTTTAAGTTCGGCGACTCCGTCCTTGATGTATAGGTACACTGGTTTGACTGATTTGCCTTTGAGGATGACGCCGTCGTAGCCGGCATTCTTGAGCTCCGCACCGAACCAGGCGCTGGCATTGGCATCGCCATAGTGCCCGGTGTACGGAGATTTGGTGGCCCCACCCCAGCGGCTAACGCTGGGCCCGCTGGTGCCGTTGAGGAGACCGGGCATGAGGATAAGCGGATTATCCGGTCCGAGCGGGTCAGTTTTTTCATCAACCATGTCAAAGAGGTAGCGCGCGGCCAGACTGGTACTTCCGATAAAATCGCGCGCATATCTCTCATTCAGGGGCTCATCGATGAGCATTCCCTTGGTGAGATCAGCAATGAGTAGCTTGCCCTGATATCCGTTCATGGTCTCCTCCTTCGCATGTGTAGAAAATAGCGTGACCGTGTCCCTGCTTACCGGTAGGCAGACGTTCCAAGTGTCCGTAACTCATAAAATTTTCATGCTTCGAGGGTGGTATCGGCGATGGACTACTAATTAAAAGTCAATGCCTTTGCCCTCATACGCATAGCGGAAGATCTTGCCCAGGTCTTCCTCACCGGGAACGCGCGTGACAGTCATCGTCATAACCTCATTCAGTGCCCTTTCTACCAGCCCTGGCATGGATTGCTCGTACTTTGACTTGTCAATTCCGCAGTCCTTGACTGAGAGCGGCTGACGAATCTCCTTTGCCAGCGCACGGACCCGGGCTACAAGGGCGTTAGCGCATTCTTTGTCGGAGCCGGATGCGACTCGGCAGTAGCGCGCCATCTCCGCATACTTGGCCAGGGTGTCGTCAGAGCCATTCATAAGGTATTCCATGGTATAGGGAAGGAAAAGGCCCACGGCGCGTCCGTGAGGAATGTGGAAAAGCGCGCCGAGCGCATGTCCGGTGCTGTGTCCCAGCCCTGCCATAGAATTGCCGAAAGACATGCCACCGAGTGTAGCAGCGTACATCATCTCCTTGCGTGCCTCGAGGTCCTTCCCGTCTTTATAAGCTTTAGGCAGATATTCAAAAGTTCGCCGTGTGGCGATCAATCCCGGGCCGAGAGTCATACTGGTGCCCCACGTAGAGGTGTATCCCTCGATGGCGTGGCAGATGACATCCATGCCGGTATCGGCTGTGATTTGCGGGGGCAGGCCAGCGACCATCACGGGATCGAGTATGGCGATATCCGGCATATCTTCGGTGGAACCCAGACCGAGTTTGCGGTTATCCTTTGTATCGGTGAGCACGACTGCCCATGTGGCTTCAGCGCCCGTTCCGCTGGTCGTGGGAATGGCCATCAGCTTGGCTTTTTCTCTGAAATTGAAAGTTTCGAGTACGGAGACGGCCTCGGGTTCGAGGTCAGGCCGAGCGAGCAGGCAGATGATCGCCTTGGCCGCATCCATACAGGAACCACCACCTATTCCGATGACCCAGTCGGGCTGGTATTTGCCCACCGCTATTCCGCCTTTCTTGATGGTGTCAAGCGACGGCTCGGGTTCTATTTCATCAAATATTTTCCATTCGATGTTTACTGCGTCCAGTTGGCCGGTCACCAATTTTGCCAAACCGAGCTTCACGATGTTCTTGTCAGTGACGATGAAAGCTTTCTTGCCTTTGACTTGCGCAAGATAATCGAGAGCATTATCCCCATAGACAATCAAAGGACACGCAAAATTCCACATGCTGGCCTCCCTCTATTTTTT
>Ga0315282_10014262_pt1 | contig 11862 bp, 12 predicted proteins | sample YL17G07_20_MG_FD_203693 | JGI IMG/M metagenome (GOLD analysis project Ga0315282, IMG submission 203693) | Sediment microbial communities from Yellowstone Lake, YNP, Wyoming, USA - YL17G07_20 | ecosystem: Environmental > Aquatic > Freshwater > Lake > Sediment | place: USA: Wyoming | collected... | reverse complement strand
AAATTGGGCATAGGAAAATTATACTTGAATCCGTTTGATTAGAAAATCCCATTATTTATCTTTAAAGTAAAAGGTCATCTTAGAGGTATGATCTCTGTCACTTGCCGGTCAAATAAGGTTGGAATAGACTTATTTAAACTAGAGTAATCTTACCCTTATTGCCGAAAGAGGAATTAAGCATGCAAATAACACGGCAGGCTGATTACGCCCTGCGAGCAATGATCTACCTGGCCAAGCTGGACCCAACCCAGCGGGCGGCCACCAGCCAGATCGCTGCAGAACAGCATATTCCCCCTTCTTTTCTGGCTAAGATCATCTCGCAGTTGTCTATTGCGGGTCTTATCCATACTTCCCGCGGCGCTCGGGGAGGCGTTTCGATGGCGCGATCGCCGGAAGAAGTTTCTGTACTCGAAGTCGTTGAAGCTATCGATGGTCCAATTTCATTAAATGATTGCACTGGAGATCCTTCGGCTTGCCCATTCGGTGAAGACTGCCCGCTGCGGCCGTTGTGGTGTGAGACTCAGGCTGAATTGATTGATCGTCTCCGCAAAACGAACTTTGCCCGTTTTGCCTCAATTTCTGCTCAACCGGCTGCTTGACCTTTCCAGTTTCAACAAGGAGGCCAGTATGAAGGATAGTGGGGTTCCGGTGAACCGCCAATGGGTGCTGGTTACACATTCTGGGGCAGTAATTATCGACTGGGGGGATGAGACGTTCCAGGATGTCCATACAGGTGATTTTATTAAAGTGACTGAGGAAGAAATCAGCCACCATATTCAGAATGACGAGCTCGAAGTATTAAAGCGGGCCGGCAAGGTGGCTGAATACGATGCCAAGGTAATATCTTTCTACAATCTACCCGAGCGCCACCAGAAAACTATAGAATAAACGTAAAATCACAAGCCATCCTCCTATCAGCTTGCCGGCTGGTGATCTTTACCCCCATGCGCATGCTCTCCCCTTTTTTACCGGCTTTCAGCCGGGGTATGGGAGTGGATCTGACCACCATTTCGCTGGCGGTTACCGCTTCCATGGGGGCCAGCGCCGTGGGCCCTTTTCTGGCCCCGATTGCTGAACGGCGCGGCCGGCGGGCGGGGATGCTGACCGGGCTGCTGCTTTTTCTCTTCGGGGTGGCCGTGCTCATTTTCTGGCCCAGCATCCAGGCCTTCTTTCTGGCGCTTTTTTTGATCAACCTGGGAGATAATGTGTATGCCCCAGCAGCCCAGGCTTACCTTGGCGATCAGACGCCCTATGCTCGACGCGGCACGGCGCTGGCGATCCTCGAATTGGGCTGGTCGCTTAGTTTCATCCTAACGGTGCCGCTGGTTGGGCTATTAATTGCTCGCTTTGGCTGGGATTCGCCCTTCACGGCCATTGCTGGGGCGGGAATTTTTATGGTGCTTTTATTCCTGAGAGCCGTCCCGAAAGATGACATGCCTACGCTGGCAGTTCCGATGCTCTCCGATCTCAAGACGGTTTTAAAACACGCACCGGCGATTGCCGGGCTGATGATGGGAATGATCATGCTGGTGGGTTATACTGTCTTCAACCTGGTTTTTGGCGTCTGGATGGAAGATTCTTATGGTTTGAAAATTACTGCCCTCGGCCTAGCGGCCGCGGTAATGGGGTTTTCGGAACTGGGCGGAGAGGGGCTGGCCGCCTAGTTATCCGACCGGGTTGGGAAGGGACGCTCGGTGTTTATCGGCCTGGCAGCCAACGTGCTGGTCGCGGTCAGCTTGCGTTGGCTGGCGTTCTCCCTGTGGGGTGCTTTGCTCTGCCTGGCGCTTTTCTATATCTCCTACGAGTTTGCCGTGGTCAGCACCCTGCCGTTGATGAGCGAAATTCTGCCAGCCCAGCGGGCGACTACCATGGCGGTTTACATCGCTGCGGCTTCGCTGGGGGTGGCCATCGGAGCCGGGCTGGCCCCGCTGTTTTACGCCCACGGTATCTGGGCGAACGCTTTAGCCTGTGCTGCCCTGGACTTGATTGCCATGCTGGTATTGACGCGGGTGAAAATAATCAACATCGGGTAAAAATTGAAGAAAGAGGAGTCGGGAGGATAACTATGCCAACCATTGAGCAGTCGCGCAAGTGGTACGCAGGGTCGGATGTGGTGCACGATTTTGAGCACGTCGAGCGGGTCTATCGCATGGCCGAGCGCCTGGCGTTGGCCGAGGGCGCCGATCTGGAGATCGTGCATGCGGCGGCGCTATTACACGACGCCGAGGGTACCACGCCGGGGGCCGAAGAGCGCCGCGACCACCACCACTCGTCGGCGGAGTTCGCTGGTCGGGTGCTGGCGGAAGAGGGTTGGCCAGCTGAGCGGATTGCCGCCGTGCAGCACTGCATCCGCGCCCACCGCTTCAGCGATAACCGCGAGCCGCCGGCTACCATCGAGGCAAAAGTGCTTTTCGACGCCGACAAGCTGGACGTGCTGGGCGCCATCGGCGCGGCGCGCACCATCGCCTATGCCGTACTGGCAGGTGAACCGATCTACACCGATCCCTCGGAACGCTTCCGCCGCACCGGCGAAAAAGAGCCGGGTGAACCGCACAGCGCCTACCACGAATACATTTTTAAGCTGTGCAAGATTAAAGAGCGCCTGTTCACGGCCACTGCCCGGCACCTGGCAGAGGAACGCGACGCCTACCTGGCCGAATTTTTCATCCACCTGGGGGCGGAAGTAAAAGGCGAAAGGTGAAACCGGATTGGACGGACCGCGTTCCTGCCGATGACCCGGCGGTGCGCTCGGTGGATGGCAGATAAGCGCCGTTCAATTGGGACAGCTTTTGGTGAGGTATACGCCTGACCGGGAGTGGCGACGTTTTATCTGAAAGAGCATAAGCGGCTCTCCAGGTAATTTTCTGAGGTAATTGAATACCCTTAAAAATCTTGTAACCGGCTTCCTAACGGTTATTTGCCTATTGACAAAACGGCCATTTGGTATACAATTATTACAATGATACATTTATACAATGCTACAAAGATACAATTCTGGAGGGCTATGTATTGAAGACCCAGGACCTGCCAATTGCTCTCGACCACCGCTCCGGCATCCCGATTTACTTGCAGATCGTCGAGCAAATCCGGCAGCGGGTCTCGACTGGCGAGCTGCGTCCCGGCGACCAGCTCCCTACTGTACGCCAGATGGCGACCGAGCTGCGGATTAATTTCAATACCGTTGCGCGCGCCTACCGTATGCTGGATGAAACCGGGCTGATCTCCACCCAGCAAGGCCGCGGCACCTACATCTGGGAGGGACCGAATGAAGAAACGCTGAAACAGCTCAAAAAGAAAAGCCTGGAAGAACTGACTCGCAACTACCTGGATGAAATCAGCCGGTTGGGTTACTCCCTGAAGGATGCCCTCGAAGAACTGAAACGCATCTACCTGGTTGGTTCTCACGCCGGTAGTGAAAACCAAAAAAGATAAATAAGGTGATGAGAAATAGTGAGGAGAAAATGATGAACCTGCTACAGTCTATTCAAACGAAAAAAGATAATCAAAACCAGTCCCAGCCCAAGGGCCGTACGGAAAAGGCGCCCGATAATATCCATATCAGCCCGCTCGCCGGACTGGTCGCCATGGTCATTTACTTCGTGGCTATCTTCGGAGGGGCGCAGATGGATGGAAAAGTCGCCGATTGGGTGACAGGTGCCTGGGTAACCGGCTTTATGTTACTGGGCTTTTACTTGCTATTCGCCATCAAAGTGGCGCAGCAGTGGGAAAAGGCCGTGGTGCTGCGCCTGGGCAAGTTCCACGGCTTGCGCGGACCGGGCATGTTCTGGATAATCCCGATCCTCGATTCTACGCCGGTGTGGATCGATCACCGCGTGGTGGTGACCCCTTTCAATGCCGAAAAGTCCCTCACCAAGGACACCGTGCCGGTTGACGTGGATGCGGTGCTGTTCTGGGTCATTTGGGACGCTGAGAAAGCCGCCCTGGAAGTCCAGGATTACCGCCAATCGATCTCGTGGGCTGCCCAAACCGCCCTGCGCGAGGTGATTGGCCAGATGACCCTGGCGGATATCCTGGTCGGACGCGCCAAAATGGACGCCGACCTGCAGAAGATCATCGACGAGCGTACTACGCCCTGGGGTATTTCCGTCCAGTCGGTAGAAATAAGAGACGTAATCATCCCACAAGGATTGGAAGACGCCATGTCGCAACAGGCTCAAGCCGAACGCGAACGCCAGTCCCGCGTGATCCTGGGCGAGGCTGAGATGCAGATCGCCGACAGCTTTGCCGAGGCTTCCAAAGCCTATATCAATAACCCGACCGCCCTGCACCTGCGCGCCATGAACATGCTCTTTGAAGGCCTGAAGGAAAAAGGCGCCCTGGTGATCGTGCCCTCCAGCGCAGTCGATACGATGAACCTGGGCGGGCTGAGCGGCATGGTCGCACTCGGCCAGCAGGCCCGGGTAAAACCCGGCCCCGAGGCAGGCGCCTAATACGTTTCACGTGAAACAAACCAGATTATTATGTCTAAGGATTGAAGTACCTTATGACCACACGCACCACGCTTTTCGTAATCCTGCTACTGGCTGTTCTGATGGTGGGCCTGGGCTTGTATAGTTACCCGCGCATGCCGGAGGTAGTCGCCGTGCATTGGAATGCCCAGGGGGTGGCAAACGGCTACGGTTCTCGCCTCGAGGGAGCCTTCTTGCTACCATTGATCACCCTTGGCGTGGCCACCCTGCTCCTGTTCATCCCGGAGATTGACCCGCTCAAGGCCAATATCGAAAAATTCCGTCCGGATTTCAACGCGTTCATGCTGGCCTTCGCCCTTTTCTTCTTTTACCTGTACGCCCTGACCACACTGCTGAACCTGGGCTTTCAGTTCAGTTTGAACCAGTTCCTGGTGCCTGGCTTTGGCATATTTATCTACTGCTGTGGTGTGCTGCTAGGAAAAGCCAAACGCAACTATTTCATTGGCATTCGCACCCCGTGGACGTTGAACAGCGATACGGTATGGGCCAAAACGCACCTGTTAGGCGGCCTGCTGTTCAAGATCAGCGGGGTCATCGCCATCCTGGGTATCCTGTCGCCCAGCCTGGCGCTCCTGTTCCTGCTGGTGCCACTCATGGTGGCGTCCACGATCACGGTAGTCTATTCTTACTTCGTGTTTCGCAGCGAAGCCGAGTAAGGCCCGGATGCGGTTTCACGTGCAACATTTTGGAGACGGATATGATTTATGGGGCGTTCATACTGGCAATATTAGGTGAGATGGCCCTCCCAATTGGAATTATGCTGTGGCTGAAGAAGCGTTACGGCGTAAGGTGGGTGCTGTTTGGGGTGGGTGTGCTCACTTTCATCGGCTCACAGGTGATCCATATCCCGTTGCTGATGGCATTGAACCATATACTGATGGTTCAGCTTCCCCCGTACGACGTCAGTCTCACGGCGATTCTCACCGACGCGATTATGCTGGGCCTGCTGGCCGGGCTGTGCGAGGAGACCGCTCGCCTGGTGGGCTACTGGGTCTTGAAAGAGCGGGCGAAAGCGTTTACAGCAGCTTTGACACTGGGCGCTGGGCACGGCGGAATCGAATCGATCGGGATCGGATTATCACTAACCTTTACTTTTGTCGTGAGCTTGTTGGCAATGCGCAGCAACCAGACGGTAGCCGGGGTGACGCCACAAAGCGCGGAGGCTATTTTTGCTTACCCCTGGTATGTGCCTTTGATCAACCTGTTTGAGCGCTTTACCGCCGCCAGTTTGCATCTCACACTTTCGGTAATGGTCTGGCAGGCTGTCAGGCGGGGCGCCTGGGCGTGGTATCTGGGGGCAGTCCTGTACCATGCTTTTATGGAAGGACTGACGGTTGCACTGCCACTTCTGGGAGGTTCGACTTATTTCCTCGAAGGTATCCTGGGTGTATTCATGTTAGCCAACCTGGTGACTCTCTACCTGGTCAATCGGCGCGAGGTAAAAATGTCCGCCGGAAATAGGGTATTGAATACACTAAAATAGAATATATGTTCTATTTTTCTACCAATAAATTTGTCGGCTCATCTAATCACAGGCTTGTCTCACGCGCTCAAAGCCTGTATACTGTTCTTAGTTGCTGCATCAGAAAGGATCCCGCCGTGAAGAAATCCATCCACCCCGTTCTCTTCTGGGCGCCCAGGGGCCTGGTCATCCTGCTGGCCATTTTCATCAGCCTGTTTGCCCTGGATGTGTTCGGCGAAGGATACGATTTCTGGCAGACCCTGCTGGCCCTTTTCATGCATCTCCTCCCCACTTGCGCTGTCTTGCTCGCCCTGGCGATTGCCTGGCGCTGGGAAAGGATCGGCGGAATCCTCTTCATCGGCCTGGGAGCCTATTACATTATCAGTTTCGGCGGGCGCTTTAATTGGTCGGTTTACCTGATAATTGCCGGCCCGCTGTTCCTGGCCGGCCTGCTGTTCCTGGTCAACTGGAAGGTCAAGGCCAGGCAATAACCAGTTACAACATTTCACTGAGGAGAATACACCCATGAACCTGCTTGAAAACTTTTCCTCCGAAAAAATGGCCCGGGCGGGGTTGATCTGGGACCATGCGCCTGTAAAATGGGAAGCCCTGCCGGGAAGCGGGCTGCGCGTGTACGCCCCGGAAAAATCAGATTATTTCCAAGATCCGGGCGGGGTAACAAAAAAAGATGCTGCCCCTTATTTGTGGCTGAACGCGTCCGGGAACTTTGTCGCCCGGGCGCAGGTGCGCGCTCCCCAATCCAGCCTGCATTGGGATGCCGGGGCAATCATGGCGCGCCAGGATGCTTTGCATTGGGTAAAGGTATGCTACGAACGCACCGATTGGGGCGTCATGGCGGCCGTTAGTGTGGTCACCAACGGCGCATCCGATGACGCCAACGGCGTCGAGTTGTCGCTGCCGGAGGTATGGCTGCAGGTTCACCGGACAGGGGATGTGTTCGGCCTGCATTATTCCGTGGATGGCCAGACCTGGCGCATGGTGCGCCTGCTGCGCATGGCCATGCCAGCCTCGATCAAAGTTGGGCTGGTGGCGCAGTGCCCGGGTGGTCCCGGGGTAGCCATCGATTTCCTCAGCTTCAGTGTCGAGCCGCGCACGGTCAAGGATTTACGAGCAGGAGTGTAAGCGCCACAATCTGCCAAACCTCCCTTGCGAAGGTTGGAATAAACATCTCGCAGTTAAACCTATACCGTTGGAAAGGTTGGCGTCATCCATCTAAACGTTGCGAAGCATACTCGTTAGTCTGAGGTTCTGTTCACAACCTTCCCAAGGTGACCGGTTGACTTCGCAAGGGATCAATCTACTTCATTTAATTTTACCGGCCGGCGCTCCTTGCAGGACAGGGTGGCGGCCTTGGCCATTACCACCGGGGCGCGCCCGTCCATCCCGGTCACCGAAGCCTGGCAGTCCTGCTGCACGCAGGACAGGAAATCTTTCATTTCGGTGATGAAGGATTCCATGTAACGTTCGAGGAAGAAATATAACGGTTTGGCGGAGTGAACGCCTTCGGCATTGCTGTAGATATGGGTGTCGGGCGTGTTGTTGGCTACGGCGATCATCCCGCCTGAGCCGAACACCTCCACACGCTGGTCATAGCCGTAGACGGCCTTGCGACTGTTGTCGATCGTGCCGATGGCGCCGTTAGCAAAGCGCAGCGTAACCACGGCAGTATCGATGTCTCCGGCTTCGCCGATGCGCGGGTCCACCCGCACGGCCGCCTCGGCGTAGACTTCTTCCACCTCACTGCCGGTCAGGAAGCGCGCCATGTCGAAGTCGTGGATGGTCATATCATAGAACATCCCGCCTGAAACGCGCACGTATTCTATCGGCGGCGGCGCCGGGTCCCGGCTAGTGATGCGCAGGATGTGCACCTCGCCAACCTTGCCTTCGGCGACCATCTGGCGCACCCGGCGAAAGTTGGGGTCAAAACGGCGGTTGAAACCGATCTGCAGTTTCACCCCGGCTTTTTCCACCGCCTGCAGGGCCTGGTCGATTTTGCCCAGGTCGTAGGCAATCGGCTTTTCACAGAAAATGTGCTTGCCGGCGTCGGCCGCTTCGATGATTATCCTGGCGTGGGTGTCGGTGGACGAGCAGATCGCCACTGCGTCGATATCGCTGGCTTCCAGGATACAGCGGTAGTCAGAGCTGACTACCGGGATGTGCAGGCGCGCTGCAGTTTCTTCGGCAGCCGCCAGCAGCGGGTCGGCAATGGCCGCCACCCTGGCGCCAGGGATGCGAGTGGCCAGGTTCTCGGCGTGGATTTTGCCGATGCGTCCTGCCCCAATTACACCAATGCATACGGGAGTTTGTTTTACCATTTATTCCCTCTTTTTTAGAATTTGCGTGACCATTCGCCCAGCCAGCGTTCGACCACCACCTTGGTCTGGGTAAAAAACTCCACGGCGTGTTTGCCCTGGGCATGCAGCGTGCCGAAGAAGCTGTTCTTCCAGCCGCTGAAAGGGAAGAAAGCCATTGGTGCCGCCACGCCGATGTTGATGCCGATGTTACCCGCCTCGGCCTCGTAGCGGAACTTGCGCGCGGCTGCTCCACTGCCGGTGAAGACGCAGGCCATGTTGCCGTATTCGCCGCTGTTAACCAGGGCGATGGCTTCCTCCACGCTGTCCACGGGCAACATGCCCAGCACCGGGCCGAAAATCTCAGTGCGGGCTATGGTCCCGCCGTGCGGCACATCGGATAGGATCGTCGGGCGCACGAAGTTACCGCGTTCGTATCCAGAAACGACGGTGTTACGCCCATCCACCACCATCTTCGCCCCTTCTTCCAGGCCCTTCTGGATCAAACCCTCGATACGGCTCTTGCTTTGCGGGGTGATCACCGGTCCCATCTGCACCCCATTATCCAGGCCGTAGCCGACCACGCGGCTGGCAGCCGCCTCGGCCAGGGCCGGGGTGAAGATGCGGCTGGCTTCACCGACCGTGATCGCCAGGGAGGCCGACAAGCAGCGCTGCCCGGCATTACCAAAGGCGCTGTCTGTGACAATCGAGGTGGTCAGGCTGACGTCGGCGTCCGGCAGAATGATGAGCGGGTTCTTGGCCCCGCCCTGGGCCTGGACGCGTTTGCCGTTGGCTGAAGCCCGCCCGTAGACGTGCCGGGCGACGGCTGTCGACCCGACGAAGGTGACCGCCTGGATCAGCGGGTGGTCCAGGATGGCATCCACCGTCTCGGCTGCGCCGTTGACCAGGTTGACCACCCCCTGGGGGAATTTAGCCTCTTCCAGCAGTTGAAAAACTTTGTGCATGGTCAGAGGGGTGCGCTCAGAGGGTTTTACAATGACCGTGTTGCCGCAGGCCACTGCGTAGGGCAAATACCAGAAGGGGATCATGCCCGGGAAATTGAACGGACAAATGATAGCAGCCACGCCCACCGGCTGGCGGATCATGTATTCGTCCACACCACGCGTGATGTCTTCGGAAAAATCGCCCAGCATCATGGTTGGGATACCGCAGGCGACTTCTACGTTTTCGATGGCCCGGCGCAGCTCGCCACGTGCGTCATCCAGGGTCTTGCCGTTTTCCTTCGTGACGGTGCAGGCCAGCTCCTCGAAATGTTCTTCGAGCAGGTTCTTAAGCCTGAACAGGTATTGGACGCGGCTGGGCGCCGGTACACGCCGCCAATCATGGAAGGCGGTCGCAGCCGTCTTGGCCGCCCGGTCGACTTCTTCGGCTGGCGAAAGCGGGACGGTTGCCAGCACTTCTGCCGTTGCCGGGTTGTGCACTTCCAGGGTCTGGATGCCCGCCGGTTCGACCCACGTCCCGTCGATGAAATTGTTAAGTTTTTCTATATTTGACATAATAATTAATTTCCTTTAGTAACTATCCGAATTTTCTCGAATGTCGTTGCGAGCGACATTCTTGGTGCACACCCCTTCGGGTGCACCTGAAGAGGTGCCCGCAGGGGTGAGAAATCTCAAAGTCGGCAGTGAGATTGCTTCGGCGAAGACGTCTCGCAATGACGCTGGGAAAGGGTCAGGGTCACAAATAATATTTTTCCTTTTTTACCGCCTCATCATATTCCGCCCGCGCCTGGCGCACGCTGCCCTTCTCGGATACCTCGGCAGGGGCCACGTCCCACCAGGATTCGTACCCCGGTACGCCTACCTCGCGGTCGGTTTCCACTACCACCACCGTGACGCGTTCCTGCTCGCGCGCCTCCTGCAGGGCCTGTTTGAACTCCGCCAGCCCGTTGGCCTTGATCGCCACGGCGCCCAGGCTGCGGGCGTTGGCGGCGTAATCGATCGGCAGGCGCTCTCCATCGAGCTGCCCACTTTCGGTGCGGTAGCGGAAGTGCGTGCCAAAACCCTGGCTGCCCAGCGACTCGCTCAGCCCGCCAATGCTGCCAAAGCCATGATTATCCACCACCACGATCACCAGTTTGACGTGTTCCTGCACAGCCGTGACGATCTCACTCGGCATCATCAAATAAGTGCCGTCGCCCACCCACACGAATACCTCCCGGCTTGGGTCAGCCAATTTCGCTCCGATGGCGCCAGGGATCTCATAACCCATGGTGGAATAACCGTACTCCAGGTGGTAGCTGTTGGGACTGCGTGCGCGCCACAGTTTGTGCAGGTCGCCCGGGTGGCTGCCGGCTGCCGAAAGGATCACGTCGCGTGGGCCGGCGGCTTCCCAGATCGCCCCGATGAGCTCGCTCTGGGCGGGCAGAGGCTGGTTATTCAGGTGGTACAGGCGCTCCACTTCCGCTTCCCAGGCCTGTTTCAATTCGGCGATCAAGGCGGCGTAATCAGCGCTGACGTGATAACCGTGCAGGGCATCCGACAACTCTTCCAGGGTCAGGTGAGCGTCGGCGATTAGCGGGATAGCCGAGCGCTTGTAGGCGTCGAACTCGGCCACATTGATGTTGACGAAGTTCACATGCGGGTTTTGAAAGAGCGTCACCGAAGCAGTGGTGAAATCGGTGTAGCGCGTGCCGATGCCGATCACCAGGTCGGCGTTGTGTGCCAGGCGGTTGGCCGCCAGGGTGCCGGTTGCGCCAATGGCGCCCACGCACTGCGGGTGATCGTAGGCCAGCGAGCCTTTCCCGGCCTGCGTTTCTCCTACCGGGATGCCGGTCTGCTGGGCAAAGAGCGCCAGCGCCTGGGCGGCCTCACTGTACAGCACCCCGCCCCCGGCGATGATCAACGGACGGCGGCTGGCGCGGATGGCGTCTACCGCCCGACTGAAGGACAGGCGGTCGGCCGCGGGACGGCGCAGCAGCCACACCCGTTTTTCGAACAGTTCCTCCGGGAAGTCGTATGCCTCGGCCTGCACGTCCTGCGGCAGCGCCAGCACCACCGCCCCGGCCTCGGTCGGAGAAGTCAGCACACGCATCACTTCCGGCAGGGACGTGATGATCTGCTCCGGGCGGTAAATGCGGTCCCAGTAGCGCGAGACGGGTTTGAAGCAGTCATTCACACTGATATCCTGCGAGGCAGGCGACTCGACCTGCTGCAGCACCGGGGCGACGTTGCGGCGGGCAAAGATATCGCCGGGTAATAACAGCACCGGCAAGTGGTTGATCGTGGCCTGGGCCGCCCCTGTGATCATGTTGGTCGCCCCTGGGCCAATCGAGGAGGTGCATACGAAGGTGCGCCGGCGGTTGCTCATGCGAGCAAAGCCGGAAGCCATGTGCACGGCGGACTGCTCGTTGCGCACCAGGATGTAGCGGAAATCCGGGTTCTGCTGCAGCGCCTGACCGATCCCGCCCACGTTGCCATGCCCGAAGATGCCCAAGGCGCCGGCGAAGAAGGCGTTCTGATGCCCATCGCGCTCGACGTACTGGTTCTTAAGAAAGCGGATGATGGCTTGAGCGGTCGTCAATCGAAGAGTGCTCATAAATGCTCCTTTTCAAATGAACTCAGATTTTGGGTTGTGG
>Ga0315282_10014260_pt1 | contig 11864 bp, 7 predicted proteins | sample YL17G07_20_MG_FD_203693 | JGI IMG/M metagenome (GOLD analysis project Ga0315282, IMG submission 203693) | Sediment microbial communities from Yellowstone Lake, YNP, Wyoming, USA - YL17G07_20 | ecosystem: Environmental > Aquatic > Freshwater > Lake > Sediment | place: USA: Wyoming | collected... | reverse complement strand
GTCGGTGCGCGGCAGGTTGAGCGTGGCTTTCAGGTCCAGCGCCTTAGGCATGCCTCCTCCGGGGCGAGCATAAACACGCCATTATAGAGAAGAAGCGAAGCGGGTGTCCAGTAAGCGCGCCGCGAGGTAGTGGGTCAATTTCCGGTTTGCCGACTTCACGGCCAAGTGACCGCCGACGTCAGCGGAGGAGCCGCAAGGCGCTGGGACAGTTTCCGAGTCGGCGACTATCCAGGAGTTGAGCGACTTCGCTCTACCCTACGGCGTTACATATGGCAAATCCTTAAGCGTGGAGCGAACCGGAAGCAGTGGATAGTAATGGCACGGTCCGACTGGATTAGTCACTATAGTCGCCTTATGTCTACCGATTCCGAAGGGGCAATCCGAAGTTCTGGCCGAGCGAGGATAGGCAATGGGGCGAGACGGGAACTCGAGGAGACGATGGTGCGCCACCTTCGTGGCAACCGTGTGAACACGCTGCCAATATTGGCACGATCACAAGGTTTGCCAGCCGCCGAGGCAAGAAACCTACAGGCGGGGACAGGCCGTGAACATGGCGGTCCCCTTTATTCCGGAAGGGCCATCTGCCCGTCCACGCGGAAGGTTTGTGTGACCCCCGCGGCTCCGGTGCGAGGTTGTCCCCCGCCAACGGAGACCGTATACTCGCCCGGCGCGATGATGGGGTCGCCAGCTTCGGTGACCATGCCAAGATCTCGCGGCCTCAGCTCGAAGTGAAGCTTCTGTGAGGCGCCGGCGTTCAAATGAACTCGTTGAAAGGCGCGCAGCGCGCGGAGTGGAGCCCCCTTCACATCCGGGAAGCTGAGGTACAGTTCCGCCACCTCGTCCCCGGCACGCTGGCCGGTATTCGTCACGGTCACATCCACGGGTAAAGGCTGCCCCGCCTGAACGCTTCCCGGCAGGGTCAACCCGCTGTAAGCAAAGGTGGTGTAGCTGAGCCCATAGCCAAAAGGAAAGAGGGGCGTTCCTTGAAAGTATCGATAGGTTCGGCCCTTCATGGAGTAATCCTCGAAGGGCGGCAATTGGCTGACATCTGTGTAGAAGGTCACGGGCAGCCTGCCCGCGGGATTATTCTTGCCGGATAGAGTCTCGGCCACGGCGGCGCCACCTTCTTCGCCTGAATACCACGCCTCCAGGATCGCGTTGGCGTGCTCCTTGGCCCAGTTCACTTCCAGCGCGCTACCGTTCATCAGCACTACCACCAGCGGCTTCCCCGTGGCGGCCACGGCTTTCAGCAAATCCTCCTCGGGCTTCGGCAGATCGAGAGACGTGCGGTCGCCACCCTTGAACCCCTCCTCGTTGACTTGCATCTCCTCGCCTTCCAGTTCGCTGGTGATGCCCACCACGGCAACCACCACATCCGCATTCCTGGCGGCGGCAACGGCGTCGGGTGAAGGTGTCAGGTCGTAGCGCGTCGAGATGAGTTGCAGCGCCGGGTTGCCTCGAAGCTGACCATAATCTACCTGCAGCGCATAAGGCTTGTTCTTTTGCAGGTGGACTTTGCCCAGCTTGCTCTGTACTTTGCCGGGCATCCAGGCGGAAAGGACTTCCTTACCGTCCATTGAGATCCTCGCGAAACCCGATCCCTCCACTCCCAGCTTGTAGTCCCCGGTCTCCTGGGGTGTAAAGGTCGTAGTCCAGCGCACGCCCAGCGGCGACTTGCCCACGGCTTCCGGCGGCAATGCCTGTGCTGTGAGGTCAATGCCGTTTTCGACGCGGGTTACCAACGGCGTGGGCTTGGCCATCAGATTGCCAGTCGTGTACTCGGCGCGCGCGCCCGGCTTGCCTTCCGTGGTCAGCAACTCTGATGGAACTGGGCGGCCCTCGTTGCGTAGAAACTGCGTGCCCGGCACGAAAGTGATCTCTGTTGTGGGAAACTCCGCCTTCAGGCCCTCCAGCACTGACACTGAATGGGTGGGAATCCCGGTGTAGTTGCCCAGCAGCACCCTGGTCTGGTCGGCCAGCGGGCCAATCAAGGCGATGCGTTTGACCCCCGATTTGAGCGGCAGCAGGCCGTCATTCTTCAAAAGCACCATGGATTCATTGGCCAGCTTGCGGGCCAGAGCGCGATGGGCCGGACTGTCCAACTCGCTCTCGCTGATCTTTGTGTAAGGAACCATTTCCGGCGGATCAAACATTCCCAGCTTCATCCGCGCGGTCATCAGCCGGGTTACGGCCGCATCGATGTCACTTTCCTTCAGCAGGCCTTGCTTCACGGCTTCCAGGTACGGAGCGTAGTCGTGGTTATCCGTTACCTTGGCGAAGAAGTCTGCACACTCATTGTCCATGCCGCGCTTAAGCGCGAGCGCGGAGGCCTCCGGCTGGCTGGCTGTGAAGTGGTGACCTTTGAAAATGTCGATCACCGCGCCGCAATCGGAAACGACATATCCTTGAAATCCCCACTTGCCGCGCAACTGGTCCTGCAACAGAAATTCATTCACACACGCCGGCTGCCCGTTGACCTTGTTGTAGGCGCACATTACGGAGTCAGCCTTGGCCTCCGTCACCGTGGCGCGGAAGGCCGGCAGATAAGTGTCCAGCTCGTCGTGCTTGCTCACCTGCACGTCCATGGAGTGGCGCGCGGGCTCCGGGCCGCTGTGTACGGCGTAGTGCTTCGGCGTGGAGATCGTCCGGTAGTAGTGGGGATCGTCGCCCTGCATCCCGGTCACAAAGGCCACGCCCATGCGCGCGGTCAGGAATGGGTCCTCGCCGTAAGTCTCCTGCCCGCGTCCCCATCGGGGGTCGCGAAAGATGTTGATGTTGGGCGACCAGAAGTCCAATCCCTCAAAAATGTCGCTGTGACCGGCCCGCACGTCCTGGGCATGCTTGATCCGCCCCTCGATGCTGACGGCCACCGCCATCTTATTGATGCCCGGGACATCAAACGTAGCCGCCAGGCCAATCGGCTCAGGGAACTCGGTGGTCCCGTCCACGGCTACTCCGTGCAGGGCCTCGCTCCACCAGTCGTAAGCCGGGACATTCAGCCGCGGAATCGCGCGCGCCTGGTTCACCAATTGCGAGGCTTTCTCCTCAAGCGTCATCCGGTGTACCAGGTCCGCGGCCCGCTGCTCGGCCGGCAGGCTCGGGTCCAAATAGGCAGGTTTAGCAGTATCTTGCGCCACAGCGGCGCAGGTCATCCCTGCCAGCGCGACAACCATAGCAAGCAATCTCAATCCCATTTTCGTCATCGAAATACCCCCCACTGGCATACGCGAAGCTAGTCTTCGGACTTCAAGCTAATCCACGGGTCATCGACTGTCAATCCCGTTTCTGGGCCGTGCCTGAGCGATCTCTCTGGGCGGGAGATGCTTGGGGGATGTTGGGAAAATCTGGTTCAGCTTTTGGCTTTGGTGAAGTGAGTGGGTGACGGCGCGCCTCGACACGTTGCGCCGGTTGCGGTTCGGACGTGCCTCCAGGGTTTTGCCCACGAAACGGGCTGCCCGAAAAATGTGATGACTGCGCTTAGATAGCAGTTCAGGCACCGATCGGCCTGGCATCAGTAACGAGTAGTCGCCTAGTGTTTATCGACGAATACGCAGGGGCAATCGGAAGTTCTGGGCGAGCGACGGCGCAGTCGGAAGAAATCTTGCCACTTTCTGAGCAGCGGGGCGGCACTGGGCCGGATAACGCCCTAATCGGAAACTGACCGACTACCTGTGGCCACCAGGCGAGAGTGTAGCGGCGGGTTGACCCCGCGCCATCGGCGCCGCCCCTGAGCAAGGTAGCGCAGACTTGTTCTGCAAGTCTGCGGTTTTCTTCGCCATGAACGAAAGTAAGAGCCGCACAGTTACACAACAACTGTGCGCTACCTGGTGCCCCGCACCATGCCCCTTTAGCGTCGTTATTATTATCCCGGCCAGGACGAACCCACGGCATACAGCTCATGCCGTGGTTAGCGACCGGCGAACCTAGGGCAGCGCCAAGTAGCGCAACTCCCGCTTTCTGGAGTTGCGGCTTTTCCAGATTTGTTCTTGCAGTACGGGGCGCAGCCACGGGGTCTGCGAAAAGACGTTGAAGAGCCGCAGGTCTAAAGAGCGAGACCTGCGCTACCAAGCTTCAGGGCAGCATCTGTAGCGGCGGCGTCCTCGCCGCCGAGGGTTTGCTTTCAACGGGTTCGGCGATGAGATATCGCTGCTACAGTTCTAAACGCGGCGTTTTGAGCAGGTAACGCACACTCTTTTTGTAACTCTGCCCTGTACCACATGGTGCAGGGCCAGCACCCGCCGCCGGACCAGGCTCTTTGAGAAAAAAGCCGCAGTCCCGCAGAGCGGGACTGCGCTACCTGCGCCAGCAAGGCGAAAGCCGTATAGCCTGGCCTAGAATCCGAGGCTAAGATGTGCCGGCCAGGCTTGCCTCCGCCGGAATGCGTCGCCAGAAAAGTGAGAACAATGAGAACAGTGAGACTGGTGAGACGATGTTCCTTATCTGATTGATTCCAGGCCAGATGCTTTGCTAGAATCCAGTTCAAAACGCGGCCCGCAAGCGGGTGATGTCCCTTTTCGCCCCGCTGGGCAATTACCCCCCACCCAGCACGCGCCGATAGACAGATCGGACCTGTTGCTGGGTCTCGCGCGGCCGACGCGAGATGGGGCTCGCACCTTCGCTTGCTCAGGCAGGAAACAACAAGACAGGAAAGCCGCACCCGCGGATATCAACTAGAGGTTCTAGGGCGTTCCTTCGGCCACCGCCTAGAAGATTGGAACCGGCTCGTTCATTCTTGCTTGGCCTCTTGAGCCTCATCCCTTCAGGCTGAGGTGGCGCGGGGTCGCAGATGGGTTTCCACGATGCGAAGGATCTCCGCCGGAGGCAGCGGTTTCTCCAGGTAGTCCACCGCGCCCAACTGCATCGCTTCCAGGTAGCAATTCATATCCACAGAGCGCGTAAGAACCAGAACGGGTGTGTGGCGGTCGATCATCATCACTTGCTCCAGGAGTGCCCGTCCCTCGAAGGCGCGACTCCCCTGGCAGACAACTACGAAGTCAAACCTCCCGCTTTGGAGGCGTTGGGCGCCTTCGGGGTAAGAACCGCAAGCCTCCACCTCGTAGCCTTCCTGCTCAAGGATGGCGCAGTAATACTGAAGGTCTCTGAAGTCCTCGTCCACCAGGAGGACTCTTCTCTTCCTGAAAAGCTGATGCCCCGCAGTCACCCGGTGATTCGCGATTCCTGGAGCCATGCGCCACCTCCCCTGTTCCTGACGATCTCGCTGGCGACCCCGCACGCTCCGCGGAGCGGCCGAGCCGGCGATTAACAGGACACGCCATCCGGTTGCCCAAGGCAACCTGTGCGCAACCGCGATCCGAGCTTTCTACTCCCTTCGCAATGAGATGAACTGCAAACAACTCTTCCCTGCCTTCGGAGGAGACACGCTAAGGGTGAGAGGAGAGGGAACCTTGTGGTCCGCAGGGTTGATAAGCTGGTTCGGTGAGGTTCCGAGTCGTTGGCGTGCGGTGGCGCGATGCGTTCCCTCTGGCGAGTTCGCTAGGCACACCACAGCGACCGGCTCTTGCTCGTTCGGAGTCGCTTCGCTGCCGCCAACCCATTCCAGCGCCGCCCACCCCGAGACTCCAAAGGTCACGAGTAGCATCATGAGCCAAAAGCGCTGCCACCCGAGAGATTCCATAGTCTGACGGTAGCGCCCGAAAAACTCGCAGTCAAGCCCTTCGGACCCAAACCTGGCCGCGGCGTTTCCGAATCAGTTCGCACGCGCCCTCCGGTGCGGGAAGCGTCTGCACGCCAATACACCTCTTGACCTCGACCGCCATTGTTGTATCCTGCCCCAGCCTCAGGAGGCTGGGATTCACACAATGAATGCCGGACCGCAACTCACGCCCAATTTCATTTCACTTACCAGTGTGACATCCGACACACAAAAGACGCACCGGTGGTTCATCGTGGCGCTGCTCTTCCTTGCCTCGATGATCAACTACCTGGACCGCGCCACCCTTTCGCTGGCGCTCCCGCTCATTTCAAAGGACCTGGGGTTAGACCCCACCAGCAAAGGCCTGCTCCTTTCGGCGTTCTTCTGGTCCTACGCGTTGATGCAGGTGCCCATCGGCTGGTGCGCGGACCGCGTTAACCTCCGCTGGTTGTACGCCGGAACGTTCGCCCTCTGGTCCCTGGCCCAGGGCCTGACGGGATTTGCCGGAAGCCTGGGAGTCCTGATTTTCTTCCGCCTCCTCCTGGGAATCGGGGAATCCATCTACCTCCCCGGGGGCACAAAGATTGTCAGCCTGCTGTTCCGCTCCCACGAGCGTGGGTTGCCTTGCGGGATATTCGACTTTGGGACACGAATCGGACTGGTCTTGGGAGGGCTTCTCTTTCCCTGGCTGCTGATCCACTACGGTTGGCGACGCACGTTTATCCTGGTGGGCTTCGCGGCTCTGGTGTGGTTGATTCCCTGGCTGCTGCTTTTCCCTGCGCGCCTGGGAGGCGGCGGTAGCGGGCCACAAGCCACGGGTCAGGAAGTTGCCAAACCCCGAAAGTGGATGGTGACCTTCAACCGCAACCTGCTGGGCATTTGTCTGGGTTTTTTCTGTTTCGACTACTACTGGTATCTCCTGGTCACCTGGCTGCCGGACTACCTGGTGACGGTGCGGCACCTGACGATTCTCCGGGCGGGCTTCTACACGGCCCTGCCCTTCCTTGTTTTCGGCGTGAGCGAACCGATCGGCGGCTGGATTGTCGACCGGCTGATCCGCTTCGGCTGGGACGAAACGCGCACCCGCAAAGGTATGGTGACCATCGCGTTCCTCACCGGCCTGTTGCTCATCCCGGCTTCTCGCGTCGAGAGCGCCAACGCGGCCATCACGCTGCTGCTTGGCGCCTCGCTCGTGGGACTGGCCACCGGGAACTTGCTGGTCATCCTGCAAAGCTGTGCGCCGCCGGAAGAAGTCGGTGTGTGGACAGGGTTCGAGAACTTTGCGGGCAACCTCGGCGGCATCGCCGCTCCGCTGGTCACGGGATTGCTCATCCGGGAGACAGGCTCGTATGCTCCGGCGTTCGCGCTGGCAGCCGGAGTGCTGGTCGCAGGCCTTGTGGCGTACTGGTTTATTGTGGGCGAATTGAAGCCAGCTCCGGGTTAGGCTGGCTGAAGATCCCGGCCAGCGGCCAGGGGGAAGGCTATCCCTTCTCTAACAAGATTGCAGACACTGACTCATGAACCTCTGGGCACAACCTCTTAACCCGCTTCACTCGATGATCGCTTCCGCTGCAGCTGCCGCCGTCCCCCTGGCTGTACTGCTGGTCCTCATGGGCGGACTGCGCAAGTCCGGGGCTGTCTCCGCCGCGTGCGGACTGGCAAGCGCAGCGCTGCTGGCCGTCCTTGTCTGGCAGATGCCGCTCAGCCTCGCGGGCCTGAGCGCAGCCTACGGAATCGTCTATGCGCTCTGGCCCATCATGTGGATTGTCTTCACCGCCCTGTGGCTCTACAACCTCTCGGTGGACACCGGCAAATTCGACCTCCTGCGCCGCTGGATGGCCGAGCACGCTTCCGGCGACCCGTGCGTTCAAGCGATCCTCGTGGCCTTCTGCTTCGGGGCATTGCTCGAAGGCATGGCAGGCTTCGGCGCGCCGGTAGCCGTGGCTGCCTACCTGCTGCTGGGGCTGGGGTTCAGCGCCCGCGAGGCCGTGAAGGTATCGTTGATCGCCAACACAGCTCCGGTGGCTTTCGGCAGCCTCGGCATCCCCATCGTGGCCCTGGCGGGTGTGACCGGGCTGGACCAGATGAAACTCTCCGCGATGGTTGGCCGGCAGCTTCCCTTCTTGTCATTTGTCCTTCCTGCCTACCTGGTCTGGGTACTAGCTGGCCGCAGAGGGCTGATACGGACTTGGCCCGCCGCCCTCGTCGCCGGTGGGAGCTTTGCCTTGGCGCAGTTCGTGACCTCCAACTTCTGGGGACCTTACGCCGCCGATATCGTAGCTGCGCTCACCTCCATCGGCGCGCTGGTGACGTTCCTGCGCGTGTGGAAGCCGACCGTCACGGCCGCCCCCGAAAAAATCAACTCTGCCAAAGCGGCAGCGCTCACCCGCCGGGAAATAGTCGCGGCCTGGGCACCGTGGGTTGTGCTGGCGGCCGTCATGATCGCCTGGTCTTACTTCCGACTCTTCCACGTCGGCCAAATCGCCTTGGCTGTACCGCGCCTGCACAACGCTATTTTCATCACGCTTTACCAGAAAGCGTATGGCGCGATCTACCTGTTTCAGCCGTTGGCCGCGGGCACAGCCGCCCTCACCGCTACGCTGATCACCGCCCTGGTTTTCCGAGTCGGGCTGCGTGAACTTCTTGGCGCGGGCAGGAAAACGCTCCGACAGCTCCGCCTGCCGGCGCTGACCGTGAGCCTGATCGTGGCCCTAGCCTATCTCTACAATTATTCAGGAATGGCCTACACGTTGGGGGCGGCGCTGGCGGGACTGGGTAGGCTGTTTCCGCTGGTCAGCGGGTTCCTGGGCTGGGTGGCGTGTTTCCTGAGCGGGAGCGACACGGCGAGCAACCTGCTTTTCGGCAACCTTCAAGTCGCCGCCGCCCATCAAATCGGCGTCAACCCCGTCCTGCTGGCGGCAACCAACTCCTCGGGTGCGGTCACGGGCAAGATGATCTCGCCACAGAATGTTGCGGTAGGCGTCACCACTGTCGGCCTGGTTGGCCAGGAGGGCCACGTGGTGCGCAGCACGTTCTGGCATAGCATTCTGCTGGCGGCGGGACTCAGCGCGCTGGCGTTTGCGCAGGCTTACTGGCTGCGATGGATGGTGCCCTAGCGGTCGTCCCGGCCTATAGGACCTTGAAGATCAAGCCCAGGGTGAAGACCAGGTTATTCTGAACCGGAATCTTGCCGAAGTACTGCTGCGGGTCCGTAAGGGTGGTCCCCGAAATCGTCAGGTCTTGATCGGGGTTCAAGGTGCCCGTTCCACCCTGGGAAATATGGTCGCGCACATCGAGCCGGAATCCGATGTGCTTGTGAGGGTATATCTTCACCCCCGCGCCCACGTTGAACGTCACGGCCCTCCCGGCGATAACCGGCGCTGAGGCGGCGCCCAGGGGCGTAATAATGGTCATATTGCGGCCGGCATTGCGGGCGAAACCGATTCCCGGGGAAATGTAGAACTTCGCTCGCTTGCTTTCGAGGACGTTAAACTCGCCGCTCCCGAAGAACATATTGAGGTTGCCAGCGCGGAGCAGAGCGGTTCCCGTTGGCAGCGTCCCCGGCGGCGTCACGGCACTGAAGGAGCGGGTCTGGTTGCTGTACATATAGTTCAAACTGAAATTGAGTGCCTTCATGAAGCCGAAAGTGAATCGGGCGCCGTAGTCTCCTTGCGTGGCCGATTTGTAGGCCGCGCCGATGCTGTCCCCAGTGATTCCCCCCGAGTACACCTCAAACTCGGCGCTCAACGGCGAGCGGGCAAACATCTTCAGGGGATTGATCGGCCGCGGCGGATCCGCCGCGCGGACCGGGACCGCTGCCAGACTACTCAAGAGCACCAAACTGCACGCCAGCTTCAGTTGGGACACGGTGACACCTCGCAAGGGGAAGTCAGTTAAGCCCACTTCCCAAGAGTCCCAGGCATTGTACTTGAGTCTTGTCAAGGACTCAAGCGTCCTGCTCGCCGCGTTACACAAAATGGTAATAAGGGCGAGGCGCCGCTGGCCAACAGCGGACGGCGAAGTCCTCTCCAATTTGAAATCCGTTCGCCCATGGGTTAACCTACGAGCGGCCAGCCGCTTCCAGACGGATGGAGCGCTTGACCGTCTCGAGCGCACGCCGGAGAATCTGCATGGGCAATCCTGCAAACAGACTATCGACTGAGCCCGCAGTCGGCGGCCCGGGATCGACTCTGCGCGCGCTTCTCGAGAGTCTGCGTCCTGCCCAGTGGGTGAAGAACGGATTCGTCTTCGCCGCCCTCATTTTCTCGCGCAGCCTGATGGACGGGCACCGGACCGGCCGCGTAGCGGCCGCCGCGGTGCTTTTCTGCGCCATTTCGGGCGCGGGTTATCTGTTCAACGATATCTTGGACGCCGCTGAAGACCGCCAGCATCCGGTCAAGCGGCGGCGTCCGGTGGCCTCAGGTCGCTTGAGTGTGCGGGTGGCGGCGGCGGTGGCGGCGCTCCTGACGCTGGCGGCGCTGGCCGGGGCCTGGGTGCTCGACCGTGAATTCTTCCTGGTGACGGCATCCTATGCCACCCTCAACGGCCTTTACTCCTGGTTTCTGAAGCGCGTGATGTTGCTCGATGTCTTCGTGATCGCGGCGGGCTTTGTCCTGCGGGTTCTCGGCGGCGGGGTGGTCATCCACGTGGAGATTTCGGCGTGGCTGATTGTATGTACGACCTTGCTGGCTCTGTTTCTGGCGCTCACCAAGCGTCGTCACGAACTGGTTTTGCTCGGCCGCAATGCCTCCGATCACCGGCCGATCCTGGCGCGCTACAGCCCCTATTTCCTGGATCAGCTCATCGGCATCGTCACGGCCTCCACCGTCATGTCCTATGCGCTCTACACTCTTTCCGCAGATGTGAACGCGAAGTTTCCCGGCAAACGCTTGGAACTGACGATTCCCTTCGTCTTGTTTGGCATCTTCCGCTACCTGTATCTGGTGCATCAAACCAGCGCGGGAGGCAATCCCACGCGCCTGCTCCTCACCGACCGCGTTTTGCTGGCGGTGGTGCTGATGTGGGCCGCGGTGGTGGTTCTCGTCATTTACCTTTAAGGCAGTCACCCATGGCCCGCTCTCGCGTCGCCGTGCTCAAGACCAGCGCGGCCACCGTCATTCGAGATTACCAGCGCCTGCTGCGTTTGGCGGGCTACCAGGGGTTTCTACCCCGCGGCCCGGAAATCGCTCTCAAGATCAACATCTCCTGGCATTTCTTTTACCCGGCCTGCTCCACGACGCCCTGGCAGCTCGACGGGGTCATCGCCACGCTGCTCGCAGACGGCTACGAGCGCGAGAAGCTCTACGGATGTCACAACCGCACGGTGGTGGTAAGCGCCAAGCGCGGCGAGATAGCCAACAAGCACCGCCAGGTAGTGGTGGACAAGTACGGCCTGCGCAACATCCATCTCTACGAAAAGAGCGAGCCCTGGGTCCGCTACGAGCCGCAGGCCAAGATGCTGGTGCTCGACTCCATCTATCCGCAAGGGATTCGCATTCCCCGGCGGCTGATCGGCTCCAGCATCATCCACCTGCCCACCCTGAAGACCCACGTCTTCACGCGCCTCACCGGGGCGATGAAGAACGCTTTCGGCGGATTGCTCTTTGAGAAGCGCCACTGGACCCACAGCGTTATCCACGAAACCCTGGTGGACCTGCTGGCGATTCAGCAGGAGATTCATCCTGGAATCTTCGCGGTGATGGACGGGACCTTCGCCGGCGACGGTCCCGGGCCGCGCTGCCTGGTCCCGCACGTGAAGAACATCATCCTGGCCAGCGGCGACCTGGTGGCCATCGACGCCGTGGCGGCCAAGCTGATGGGCTTCGACCCGCTCTCCATCAAGTTCATTCGCCTGGCGCACGAGAAGGGTCTGGGGTGCGGCGATGTGCGCGAGATTGAGATCGTCGGCGAGGATATTGCGGGAGTGAACTTCCAGTTTGACGGAGCAAGTGACACCTTGGCCAGCCGTGGCCAGAAGCTGATCTATTGGGGTCCGCTCAAGCCTCTGGAGAAGCTCCTGCTCCGCACGTTCCTGGTACCTTGGTCCTACGCGGCCTCCTTCCTCTACCACGACGTTTTCTGGTATCCCCTGATCGGCCGCCGCCGGGTGAAAAAGGCCCTGCGGACCGAGTGGGGGCAACTTTTCTCCCGGTACTAACCCGGATTTCTCACCAGGGAATTGAAGGCTGTCACTTCGGGCATAAGTGTCTTG
>Ga0315282_10014259_pt1 | contig 11865 bp, 16 predicted proteins | sample YL17G07_20_MG_FD_203693 | JGI IMG/M metagenome (GOLD analysis project Ga0315282, IMG submission 203693) | Sediment microbial communities from Yellowstone Lake, YNP, Wyoming, USA - YL17G07_20 | ecosystem: Environmental > Aquatic > Freshwater > Lake > Sediment | place: USA: Wyoming | collected... | reverse complement strand
CATGTTCCTGCCGCAGCTAATCGGGCAGTTGAAGCAGGTGTGATAGCCGACTATGTGTTTCTTGAAGTTCCTCCAGTAGACCTCGCCGTCAAAATGGGACCTCTTCCAGTTGTAGCTAGGCCAGAAGTCCGCTTCATTGGCTATCTCCATGAGCCCGAGAGTCCCCTCCGTCTTCCAGCCCATGCCAGTGCGCTTGATTTCTTTCAATGCCTCGCCATAGAGCTTACTTGGCTGGATTCCCTTATCCCCTTTGACCACTATTGCCTTGAGCCTTTTGAAACCAAGTACCGCCCCTATCCCCCCTCTTCCAGCTTGTCTGACTCCGACATTAACGCAGGCGAATCTGACCAAGTTCTCGCCACCTATCCCGATGCTCGCGACTTCTCCACCATGCTTTTTCTTCAGAGTCTTGGTCGTCTCTTCTGTGTTCTTGCCCCAGATAGAGCCAGCGTCATTCAGTTTTGCCTTTCCATTTACAACAGAAAGGTAGACTGGCTTGTCTGATTTTCCAGTTATCTGTATCCCATCAAACCCCGCCTTCCTAAGCTCACCTGCAAAGAAGTCGCCAGCGCTCGAGCAGACATAATAGCCGGTCAGAGGAGAGACAGATACGAACCAAATCCTGTTGACGCACGGTAGAAGGCCGGTTAAAGTAGATGTAAGAACAAAAACATTCGACTTATCAGAAAGAGGCTCTGCTTTAGGACTGTCTTCAGAAAGTAGTTTCGCGCCCAGGCCCCGTCCGCCAATCCAGTTCTCTATGTAGCTATCCTTAAGCTCTTTTTCAGTGATTTTCCCTCTCGTCAAATCAACCTGAAGCAGCCTGAATTTCATGAGCTCACCTGGACTCGAGGGGATTTGAACCCCTGGCCTTTCGCTTGCGAAGCGAACGATCTACCGCTGATCTACGAGCCCTTACTCTATTATGGCCAAGGGATTAAAAAACAGTTAGCTCACGCAGCAGAAGCCCTGTAGCTGTGCACTTTCTTCATATAGGCTCTTGTGTCCTTAATCACGTCTTCCAGGTCTGTCGCCAACTTGCCTATCTTCTGAGAAATAGCCTTAGCCAGTTTTTTATCCGCCTTTATCTTCTTTGAGAGGAAGAACTCCCTTTTGGCGTCGTTCACCAGTCTCGCGATAAGCACATAAGTGGTGTTGAAGTCAAGATAGAGGTTGTCGACCTTCATGGAGAGCATGTTGATGTCCGCCTTGATTTCATCAGAGAAACCCACGCATGTGTCGAGATAGTACCTGACTATCTTGGCGCACTGCTCAAGGACATCAAACAGCTCGTCAACATATTTTGCAGAATAGCCGAGATTGTCATAGCAGAAATACTCTACTGAAAACCCCTCTCTCGCCATCTAATCAAACCCCCCTTTAATCTTTTCAGCTATTCTGTCCAAATCATCGCTGTCCAGCACGACCCTCCTCCACTTGAAGTCAATCCCATCTCCATGGAATCTAGGGAATATATGGACATGAGCGTGGTTTACAACCTGCCCGGCAGCAGACCTGTTGTTCTGGAAGACGTTGATGCCCTCCGGCTTTATAATCTTGTCTATGGCCTTTGCAACCTTGGCCACCGTGATGAACATCTTGCAGATGTCCTCCTCAGACATGTCGAAAAGAGTACCATAATGCTTCTTCGGGATAACTATCGTGTGTCCAACCGAGCCGGGGTTTATGTCCAGGAAAGCCATTGTACTATCATCTTCATAAATCACCCTGCTTTTTATTCTTTTGTCCACAATCTTGCAGAATATGCACTCGTCCATCAGTGAACACCTGTACCAGGCGCAATCTCCCTCATCGGCGCTATGATACTAATCTTCCCAGCCGAGTCGACAGCCGCCAAGAGCATGCCATTGGACTCTATCCCCCTTATCTTACGTGGCTCGAGATTGGTCAGAACAACTATGCTTTTTCCGATCAGGTCTTCTGGCGTGTACTGGTCCGCAACCCCCGCGACTATCGTCCTCTTCTCGCCCGTGTCTACAACCATCTTGTAGAGCTTGTCAGTGCCAGGGACTTTCTCCACGCTCTCGACCTTAGCCACCTTCATCTCAAGCTTCTCGAAATCGCCGAAGGATATCATCTCATCCAAACCTCTTCTTGAGCTCTGCTACTTCTTTGTCCTCTATCTTCTTGAACAGAGGCCCGAAATCATTTATGCTTTTGCCTGGCTCTAACCTCTTTACACCGTCGCTCCATTTATATTTTTCTCCCAAATCGAGGAATTTTCTTATCTTATGCGCGCTCTCAGGTATGAACGGCTCGAGCAGGACGGATAGGGCAGAGACTATGTTCAGGCAGACATAGACCACATTGGCCTGCTTGTTCTTGTTCTTCCAAGGCTCTTCCGCGGTCAGGTACTGGTTCCCCGTCCTAGCCAAGTCTATCGCAGTGCCAAGCGCGTCTTTGAGCTTAATGCTTTCAAAGAATTGCGTTGCCTCCTTGTGCTTTTTCCCTATCTCATCAAGGACTTTCTCATCCTGCGCTGTGAGCTTGTCTGGCGCCGGCACTTTCCCATCAAACAGTTTTTTCGCAAGAGTCAGCGTTCTGTGGATGAAATTGCCCAAGACGTCATTAAGGTCGTTGTTCACTTTTTCTTGGAATGTCCCCCATGTGAACTCCGTGTCCCTGTGCTCTGGCAGCAGCGAGATGAGTATGAACCTCCAGTAGTCAGCAGGATAGAGCGCAAGAGCCTCGAGCGCCCAGATAGGTCTGTTCCCCTTTGATTTTGACAGCTTTGCGCCGCCGAAAGTCAGATACTCGTAAGAGCCTATCTTGTCTGCGAGCACAAAGTCGCGATGAGCAATCAGCATGCCGGGAAAATAGACAGCATGAAAGACTATGTTGTCCTTGCCGAGAAAGTGGACCAGCTTTGTGTCCTTGTCTTTCCACCAGCTCCCCTTCCCGAGCTGCTCTGTGAAAGTTATATAGCCTATCGGCGCATCAAACCAGACATAGAACACCAATCCTTTTTCTCCAGGAATCGGAATGCCCCACTCTATGTTCCTGGATATGTCTTTCTCTCTCAGACCTTCTTTTACAAACGATGTCGCGAAGTTCTTGGCGTTAGGGAATAGGCCGTTGTGTTTCTCAAGCCAGTCTGATATCTGTTCTTGCACTTTAGGCAAATCAAAGAAAACATGTTCACTCTTCCTTAGGACCGGCGTGCCTTTGCATGTGACGCAATACGGCTCAATCAGCTGTAACGGCTCTAAAGGATTTCCGCAGGCATCGCACTGGTCCCCTCTTGCTCCAGCCGCTCCGCACTCCGGGCACTTTCCCTCCACGTACCTATCCGGCAAAAACCTGTCGCACGTCTCGCAATACAGCTGCTCCACCTCTTTCTTGTAGATGTAGCCGTTCTCTTTCAGCCTAAGATAGAAAGCCTGCGTTACTTTTGTGTGCTCTGGCGTTGTTGTCCTTGAGAAGATGTCCGTCGAGATTCTGAAACCGTCCACTGCTTTTTTCTGTAGCGCGTAGTATTTGTCAGCCACAACTTTCGGAGTTAGCCCCTCTTTCTGCGCAGCTACCGCTACCGGAGTCCCGTATTCATCCGTTCCGCAGACGTATATGCACTCCTCCCCCTTAAGCTTCAAGAACCGGGAATAGACATCCGCGGGCAGTATAGAGCCGATGAATTGCCCCAGATGCAGTTCATTATTCACATAAGGAAGAGCCGAAGTCACTAGATACTTGAACTCAATCGCCTCGTATAGTTTTTCCTCATTATTTTATATAAAGGGCTATTAAAAACAAGCCGAACAAAATGCACGCCATGCTGAAGAAGAGGTAGTAAGGAGCGAGCAAGAGACCGAGCGAGAGATCTATCAGGCCCATAAGTATCATGAAAGCCCTGAGCCCCTTGTTCTTTTCCTTCCAAGTCCTAAAAGTGTAGAAGTTGTTTCTCGCCAGGATTTCCAAGACTCGTCTGTACTCTGCCGGCTCCAGGTTCTCCTCCCAGATGATGCCGTTGCCCCTGATATCCTTGCCGTAAAATTCCAAGATTTTCCTGTTCTTGTGAAATATCTGTACGTAATTGGCTTTTTCTCTCGTTACTCTCTGCGCATTCGTGGGACCGCCAAGCAGTAGAGAAACAGGCAAGTGAGCTCTGTAATATTCTAAAACTATCGGCTTTAACTTCTGCCTCAAATCCTTTACCAGCAGATCTATCCTATCTAAGTCAAGTATGCTGATAATCCTGCCCGTCTGCACGTTTTGCATAATAATATATAGGCTGTTCGGTTAATATTCGTGATAGCATGGAAGCTTTTCTCTGGACGCTTGTTTACACATTCGGCTATCTCGGTATTTTCCTGCTCGGCCTCATCTCTTCCGCCACACTATTCATACCCACTCCTGCTTTCATAATAGTCTTCCTGATAGCGCCAACCATGAACCCTCTTCTGCTCGGTTTCTTCGCAGGGCTAGGCGCAGCTATTGGGGAGATGAGCGGCTACATCATAGGACTTGGCGGGGAGCATGTTTTATTAAAGAAGTATGACAAAAGAATAAGGAGCATGGAGAGGCATTTCGAGAGGTACGGCTCCAACTTCATCATCTTCCTATTTGCAGCGACCCCGTTGCCATTTGACCTGGTCGGCCTGTTCTGCGGCGCCATAAAGTATCCATTCAGGAACTTTTTTCTGGCGACACTGGCGGGAAAGCTGGTCAAGTACTGGGTCATCTCTTTTGCCGGCTACTATGGACTGCGGTGGATCATGAACACGTTCGGAGTGGTGGTATGAAGACCAGAACTCAGGCAAAACTAGAGAACATCCTGCTGCCTCTAGCAAGGCCGCTCAACATCAACCCCAACATCCTGACCATTTTTTCTGTTCTATCCACGCTTGGCTCTGCGTATTACATCCTGAAGTTCGAGCTTGTCGCTGCTTCCGCCCTCTTTTTCATCGGTGCTTTGCTTGACGCCTTGGACGGGCTGGTCGCGAGGGAGCACAGCAGAGCGACAAAGTTAGGGGCTTTTCTCGACAAGACGGCTGACAGGGCAAACGACGGAGTCATCCTCTTGGCTATAGTCCTCGGTGGCTACGTAGAGCCGGTAATAGGACTAGCGGCGTTCTTCTTCATATTCCTCGCGAGCTATATGAGCGAGGCGATAGATGCGCTGTCTGGCAAGAAGATAGCAGAGGCGATCAGCTTCAGGCCTATCCGGAGCGCGGTGGTCTTTCTCGGTCTTTTGTTCGGTTACGTCGCTCCGGCAGTATGGGTCCTGCTCTTTATAGGACTATGGACCACGCTCTATCGTCTATTCAAGGCAAAATGGCTCTTATAATTGACATTTTGGCGCATTCAAATTGCCAATTATCAAGTTGACTTTTTGGCATATCGAAATGCTCTAATGGAAAGATTTATATACCTGTGCTGGGTTTTCTGTTTATGGCGTTCTGCGACGTGTTCACGGACAGCTCGGTTGCCAAGATACTGGACCATCTGGCTAGTCATGAGGCCCGCGATTTCTCTCTCACCGAGCTGGCCAGGGAGTGCGGTGTGAGCTACAGGACGATCCAGCGGGTTTTTCCCATCCTTGTCCAGAACGAGCTTGTGACTAAAACAAGGCGGATAGGAAAAGCCACAATGTACTCGCTGAACCTCGAGAACACCAGGATGAGGGAGCTCCACCGCGTTCTTGTTCAAGGGGAAAAGGGGACAGCGGATAAAGCGCATCACGTTGCCTATACCTGATACACATAGAACAATGCGAGCGCAACGAAACCAAGGTTGATGAGCGTTATCATGAGCATGTTCCCAACCAGCTGCGTTCTTTCCTGCTCCTTGAGGAAGTTGAACAGCGTGAAGTAGCTCATGAGGGTCGGAACCATCAGGAAAAGAGAAAACAGGAAAGAGTAGAAAATCTCGAAATTGAAGACCCCTGCATATTTCTCCGGTTTGTCGAAAAATTTCTTATATATGATTAAGAGGTCTGAGAGATAGAAGAGGGCGTTCAGGCCGAGAAGGCTGAGCATCAAATTTCTTTTTTCCATAGTTATTAAAAATCCCTGTGGGTATAAAAGCATATATGAAAATAGATTTGCACCTCCACACGACCGCCTCTATAGACGGGGTTCATTCGCCAAAGACCATCGTCAGAGCGGCGAGAGAGAAGAAGATTGACGGAGTTGCTATCACAGACCACGATTCTGTCGCTGGCTGGAGGGAAGCGGTCAAGGCGGGGAAAGAGCATGGTGTTCTTGTCATAAAAGGCGAAGAGATTGCTGTTCTAAAAAACGGCGCTGTTGTCGCTCATGTCCTGGGCCTGTTCTTAGACGAAGGAATCAGGGCGAGGTCAATGCCGGAAGTTACCGACGAGATCCATGACCAAAATGGACTAACGGCGATAGCCCACCCTTTCGACAGGCTGAGAGGCGAGTATGGCGACCTGTGGAAGCACTCAGGCTATTTCGATGCTGTGGAGGTTTTCAACTCGCACACGCTTTTTGACAAGGATAACCAGATAGCCAGGGACTTTGCTGACAAAAAGAAAAAGCCGATGATAGGGGGGAGCGACGGCCATTCAAAATACGAGGTCGGGTTCGGCTATACAGAGGCCAGGGCAGATGATCTGGAGGGGTTCAGGAAAGCGATTCTTAAGGGAAGGACAAGAGTCTACGGCAAGAGGACCGGGCTCTTGTTTCACTCTTTCTCGGTTTTAGCGAAAAGAGGACTCTATCCATTCAAAGAGAAATAGTAATGAGAGCTTGTGGGGTTCTGTTCTATAGGAGAGCCCCACCGGGTTTCAGATGCACTTACGCTCCTATCCTAAACATCTTTGTTCCACATTTCGGGCAGATACCTTTGGTTGCCGGCTTGTTGTTCTTCAGCTTCACTTTCTGTGGATTCTGCATCTCTCTCTTTGCCTTGCATTTCACACAATAAGCTTCTACCATAGTTTCACCCCAAAAAAGATTTTGTACGTAATCTCTTATTCTGACAATAGGGTTATATATATCTTTGCTTCATGCAAAGTTTAAAATAGTATTTTCTCCTAATATCTTCGATTGTATGCAACGAAAAGGAAAAACATCTATAACAGAGAAAGAGAAGGGTATTTTTGAAAGGGCAGGCAAAAAGGCAAGACACGCTGGGATGGCTTTCCGCACAGAAGAGGAACTGTTAAATTATATGAGAGGTTATGTCGGCAATGCGAGACAGTTTGAAGAGGTTAAGCAGATTATTGAGCAGAAGCATAAGCTTGAGAGAGTCAAGAAGGTCATCTCTGGCAAACTTAAAAATCAGAGCGGGATAAAAACAAAGAGAAAGATTAGAGGGCGTAGATGAAGTTCTGTCCCAGATGCGGTGCTACTGACAAGGATTTCTACAAGGGGTTCTGCGTAGATTGTTATGCCGAGATAAACGTGTTCGCAGAGATTCCAAGAAATCTGAAGATAGTAAGGTGCAAGAAGTGCGGATTCTGGCTGTACAAGGGCGCGTGGGTTGAGGACTCTTATCAGAATCTGGTGAAGATGCTCTCCGAAAAAGTCAAAACAAAACTCTTCGAGCCGAGATTTGACGTTGACCTGAAAGAGAACATAGCCATTCTTAAGATATCTGGGTTTGCTGACGAGAGGAAAAAAATCCCGATCAACTTGAAGAAAGAGATTCTCATTGAGTTTGAGGAGAAGACCTGCGACACCTGCCTGAAGTTCAGCGGGAAGAACTATGAAGTGAAGATTCAAGTGAGAAGGTCTCCGACTTTTGATGCCGTGAAATACAAAAAACTGGTTGATTTTATAAAAAGAGAGGTAAATTATCTCCTTAGGAGGGATGAGAGGGCTAGGTCGTTCTGGTTTGAGGAGAAAAAAGAGGGCGTAGATTTCCTTTTCGGCTTCAGACAGGTGGGAGAGGCGGTTTTGCACGAGGTTTTGAACAATTTCAAGACAAAACACGAGATGAGTTCCGAATTTTTGGGCCTGGACAGGGATGGGAAGAAAAAAATAAGGCTGACTTACTGCCTTAGAATTTAGACAATTGTCAAATCTTGCAATAAAAATGTAAATAAATATTTTTAAAAACTGCTTTAAAAATTACAATCTTCAAAATTGGTGTCAAAAACCGCATCATGATAAACTATTTATATATGTTATGTGTTATATAACGCAGAGGTGACGGCATTATGGATTCTATAGTAAGAAACGCGATTACACACGACGCTAAAGTCGAACCTACCAACGTTCAGCTTCATGATGGACCGAAAATCATGGTGATTGGCGTTGGCGGGGGTGGCAACAACACCGTGAACAGAATAGCCAGAATGGGAATTTCTGGCGCAGAGCTAGTTGCTGTGAACACAGACAAGCAACACCTGACCCTGGTGCACGACAACATAAAGAAGATGATCCTTGGTCAGAGCGTAACACGAGGTCTAGGAGCAGGCGGCTATCCGGAAGTTGGAGCAAAGGCAGCAGAAGTATCAAGAGCAGCTCTTTCTCAAATCCTTGAAGGCGCAGACATGCTTTTCCTGACCGCAGGCATGGGCGGAGGGACCGGAACAGGAGCTTCGCCGATAGTAGCTGATATAGCCAAAGAGCAGGGCGCGATAGTGATAGCCATGGTGACCTATCCGTTCAGAATGGAGCGGGCTAGGCTGCTGAAAGCAGACGCAGGAATCGATAGATTAAGGAAAGTGGCGGACACAGTCGTGATTATCGACAACAATAGGCTGGTCGAGCTGGTTCCAAATCTTCCTATCGAGCAGGCGTTTAGCGTGGCAGACGAGGTCATCGCACGCGCGGTGAAAGGGATTACAGAGACTATTACAACGCCTTCGCTGATCAACCTGGACTATGCGGACGTTCGCTCTATCATGACAGCGGGCGGAGTCTCAGTTATCTCTGTCGGAGAGTCAAGAGGCCACGGCAAAGTGGAAGAGGTTGTGGAAGACACATTGAAGAACAGCCTATTGGACGTGGACTACACCGGAGCCAAGGGAGCTCTGATCCACATAACCGGCGGACCGGACCTGACATTAGGAGAAGCGAACGAGATAGGCGAAAGGCTGACAGAAGCTATCGACCCACAGGCGACAGTCATCTGGGGCGCGAGGATAGTGCCTGAGTACGAAGGCAGAGTCGAAGTAATAACCATCATGACCGGCGTTAAGTCTTCCCACATAAAGGGACCGATGGCAGAAGCACTCAGCCAAGGCTCAAAAGCCGAAGTAGAATTAGACAAGGCTCTCGGAATAATGTATCTTAGGTAACCTTATATTTTTTTAACTTTAGGACCTTTGGGAGTGTCAGATACCTCCCATCCTAATTCTTTTAATTTAATCCTTATCTGGTCAGACTCCTTGAACATCTTTCTTTCCCTATACTCCTCTCTCTGTCTGACAAGCATCGCAATCTCGTCTGGAACCTTTTCCTCTTTTATTTCACCGAGCTTCAGGCCGAGAACCATATCAAAGTCAAGCATCATCTCAAAAATCCGCGAGGCGTCCTCCTTCCCAAGCGCATTCCTGTCAATTAGGCTGTTCACATCGCGCATGAAATCAGATAAGAGAGCAAGGGCCTTCGGCGTATTCAGGTCGTCCTCGATGTGCTTCCTGAACCCCATCTTCGCGCTCTCCAGGATTTTATCCATGCTTGCCTTGCTCTTGGGCTCTTTCACATCCCTGAGCCTGTCCATGAACTCCCTCATCCTAGCCAGTCCTGTTTGCGCAGACCTCACTGCATTGACATCATACATAAGCTGCGACCTGTAATGCGCACTAAGACAGAACATGCGATAGGCTAACGGGTCTATCCCCTGCTCTGTCAGGCTCTGGAGAGTTAGGAAGCCGCCAGCCGACTTGGCCATCTTCTCTTTTCCCATTATCAGGAACTCGCCATGCACCCAGCACTTGACAGGCTCTTTTCCCGTCGCTGCAATCGACTGGGCTATCTCGTTGGTGTGATGGACTGGAATGAGGTCTATCCCGCCGCAGTGGATGTCGAATGTCTTCCCAAGATATTTCATGGACATGGCAGAACACTCTATGTGCCAGCCAGGAAACCCCTTCCCCCAAGGCGAGTCCCATTCCATCTGCCTCTTCTGGTCTTTCGGCGAGAACTTCCAGAGAGCGAAATCAGTAGGGTTCTTCTTCCCCTCAACCATCTCGACTCTTGCTCCTGCCTTCAGACTCTCTTTCTTCAAACGAGCTAATTTTCCATAATCCTTTAGCTTGGACGTATCGAAATAGATTCCATCGCCTGTGCGGTAAGTATAGCCGTTCTTCTCTATCCTCCTAATCAGCTCTATCTGGTCTTGGATGGTCTCGGTGGCGCGCGGCGTGAAGTCAGGTCTGATTATGTTCAGGGCGTCTGTGTCCCTGAAGAAGCTTTTGGTGTAAAAATCGGCTATCTCCCACGCGCTCTTATGTTCTCTCTTAGCCCCAAGCTCCATCTTGTCCTCTCCTGTGTCCGAATCGCTCGTCAGATGGCCCACATCTGTTATGTTCATCACGTGCTTCACCTTGAAACCGACATACATGAGCGCTCTTTTCAGCGTGTCCTCAAAGACATACATCTTCAGATTGCCTATATGAGCATAATTATAGACAGTAGGACCGCAAGTGTACATCCTAATCAGATCGTCCTCTAATGGGACTATTTCTTCCTTCTTCCTCGTGAGCGTGTTGTAAAGTTTCATGCTCTCTCTAAAGCAGGGGGCGGGATTTGAACCCACGTCTTCCGCTCTGCAGGCGGATGCATAGCCGCTTTGCTACCCCTGCTTACTGTATTTTGGAAGATTATTCTATAAATAGCTATTATTAAGGCTTTACCTTGCAAAAACAGTAGTAATTTATAAATGAGCATCTCCAAGAATAGCAAGGCGATTTTTGTGGAGAAAAACGAAGGGATAGCGGATAGGCAGAAGAAAAGCATGTTTTGGTGCACTTTTCCGATAGCCTTGCTGATTCTCTTATCTATGCTGCCAACCGCATTCTCGCTCGAACCCAGCTATTGGAGCTATTGGAATAGAACACCGAGCAAGGCGATGATAACACTTACAATGGACGATGGGCTCGTGAATGTCCACAATTATATGCTTCCAATCCTAAGGAGTCACAACATAACTGCGACAGTTTACGTGGTAACAGATTATGTCGGAAAGGTGCCTGGCAGGATGACTGTGGAGGACCTCCGCGACCTGCAAGCCAATGGATGGGAAATCGGAAGCCACACACTTGACCACAAGCATCTTACAGATCTTCCATTTTTGCAGGTCCTCAGTGAGTTGAGAGACAGCAAGAAATGGCTGGTCTCAAGGGGCATCAATGTTCGTTCTGTCGCATTTCCTTACGGAGATGATAACCAAGCCATCAGAAGTTGGGCCTCAAGATACTATGAGGTATCGAGGGGAACGGCACGCTACTATACATCTTATAAGAACATCCTCCCCGCCGATAAGTATGTAAAAGGAATGTCTTTGCCCGTAGACCATAATATTACATACAACTATATCGATAGGGCGATTGCGGAGAAGTCCTGGATTATATTCTACTTCCACAACGTATATTCCAACGGCACCATCACAGACAACGGTCAGAGCCTCAATGAGATTGCCGACTACATCAGCCAGAAGGTCAAGGCAGGACAGCTGGAGACAGTAACTCTTATTGATGGATATCATAAACTAAATGGAAGGCCAGGTTTTCTTCCATAGAATAGATAAAGTGAGCTAATGGCCAAAGTGATAGTTTACTCATCCAGCTGGTGCCCGTGGTGCGACAGAGCCAAACAGTTCCTTAAAGAGAACAAGATTGACTTCAAGGAGATTGATATAGAGAGCGACCCAAAGGCAGCCCAAGAGATGGTCGAGAAGTCAGGCCAGATGGGTGTTCCAGTCATAGATATA
>Ga0315282_10014258_pt1 | contig 11865 bp, 11 predicted proteins | sample YL17G07_20_MG_FD_203693 | JGI IMG/M metagenome (GOLD analysis project Ga0315282, IMG submission 203693) | Sediment microbial communities from Yellowstone Lake, YNP, Wyoming, USA - YL17G07_20 | ecosystem: Environmental > Aquatic > Freshwater > Lake > Sediment | place: USA: Wyoming | collected... | reverse complement strand
TCTTCCCCGTGTTCCAGCAGGCCCGCGGCAAGGCTCGCCAGGCCTCCTGCGCCAGCAACCTGCGCCAACTGGGCCTCGCCGTCGCCATGTACTGCCAGGACAACGAGGCCTACCCGCCCCACAACCACCGCCCCACCAACACCGCCATCCGGTGGTACCACATCCTCCAGCCATACATCGCCAACCAGCAGATCTTCGTCTGCCCCTCCATCCGCCCCGCCGACCCCGCCAACCTGCGCAACGGCAGCTACGGCTACAACTACCAGTACCTGGGCAACGCGCACTTCATTGATCCGGCGCGCCGGGTGGTCACGGACGCCCAGATCCAGGTGCCGGCGGACACGGTGGCCATCATGGACTCCGACGGGGTCGCCCGGGCCGACGTCAAGGGCCAAGGGGTCACGTACGTCCCGTACTACCACAGCTTCATCGTGGACCCGCCGATGAGCAACTGGTCCTCGCCGCCGCTGCCCGGGCCGCTGGACGAGGACAACGGATGGGCGTGGCGCGGCCTGCGCAGTTGGCCGGGGTTCTGGCACAATGGAGGGGCGAACGTCGCCTTCTGCGATGGGCACGTCAAGTGGCTGCGCCGCGAGCGCCTGCTCGGCGCCTTCAACGACAACTCCCTCTGGAACGGGCGGGGGGAGCCGGGGATCTAGGGGCCGTGCCCAGTTGCTGCCGCCCTGGGTGCATGCCCCAAGGCACCACGTCCCTTGGCGCGTGACCTGCCCCCATTGGCTGGCGCTGCCACGGCGAGCAGCGGGGCCACACCCACCAGACGGGGCTGCACGCCGAGCGCACACCCCTACGCGTGCGGCCGCCCCTAGCTTGCGAGCGCTATGTGTCGAATGCCTCGCCCTACTCCGCCGCGGCGTTGAACCAGGCCACGTCGTCGGTCCAAACCGCGGTGAGCTTCATGGTTCTGGAGTGGCCGTCTACGAAGGTGCAGCTGCACATCTCGTTGTGCCGGCCCACAAGCCCGTGCCGGCAGCCCGGGGTCCACAATCCGCGCCATCGGGGCTCACTCCACGCCGGTTGTGGCACTGGGCCTGCACGGCCCCACCTGCTCTGGGCTCTCCGCCGTCGCCCCTTGAGTCCCGGCGTGCCCTGCCCGCAATCCTCCCGATGGTTGGCGATTGCCCGGAAGGGGTATGATAGTACTATGGTGTTACCCCACGGGACGCGGGCCGTCGCCCTCGACCCAGCCGCAACCTGCACCACGCAGCTCACCCTCAAGCTGCCTCCCGAGCTGCTGCAGGCGGCCAAAGCCCTAGCCGCCGAAGAGACCAGGCGGACCGGCGTTCGCGTGACGTACGGGGCTATCATCCGCCGGGCGTTGCGGTTGGAGGTGCGACGTGCGATCAACAGCTAGACCCACCGTCCCGACGACCACGTTCGGCCGGGTGCACGATTGGGTGTCCCGGACACTGCTCCGCATCTACAACTGGGTGGACCCCGGGATGGCCTCGGCGAAGAAGGCGGGCAAACAATGACCCGCGCGCCTGCCCCGCTAGCCCCGGGGTAGGGCGCCCACCTCGACTGGGAGGCGGCGGCCGCAGCCTGGCTGGCCGCCGCAGACGCAACACTGAGCGCTGGAGTACGGGCTCCCACCTCAGCCCCCACTCGAGACCTCAGCAACCCTCAGGAACCCGGGGGCACTAGGCTTGCCTCCGGAGGTCGGCGGAACGCCCGCTGCGAGGCGCGCACTCCGCCGATGCCTCACGCCTCCCCCCATCCTCAGTGGCCCACCGCGTGCTACTCCACCGCCGGGTTGAACCAGGCCGCCTCGTTCTGCTCGATCGTTCGGATCTTCATGGCCTTGGCGTGCCCGTCCATGAACCCGCAGTTGCACATCTCGTTGTGCCGCGCCGCTAGCCCGTGCCAGCAGCCCGGTACTTTGGACTCGCGCACCACCTGCTCCGGCCCAATGCGGTTATCGCCGATGGAGTCCGCGACCATCAGCGTCCCCGCGGTGTCCTGGGCCTGCGGCAGCCCCTCGACGGCGCCGTAGTAGCAGTTCCAGCCATACGTAAGCGGCACAGTGCCCACGTAGGCGTGGCCCCACATGCTGGTGTTGCCTGGCTGGGCCGAAGGGCACCGGAAGAGCTGCCCGTTCTTGACGTACGGGATCAGCATGTTGGGCCAGTCGTCCGCCTCGCTCGGACCGCCGGTGTGGCTGGGGCCGCACTCGTCGTAGTCCTGCGCGTACATGAGGATCGCCGCGTTGATCTGCCGCACGTTGCTGAGGCACGACGCTTGTCGCGCCTTCTCCCGGGCCCGCGAGAACACGGGGAACAGGATGGCCGCCAGGATGGCGATGATGGCGATGACGACGAGCAGCTCGATCAGGGTGAAGCCGCGCCGGTGCATGGTGGGAACCTCCCAGTCGGGTCGTGGTACACGTCCGCTCGACGTGGAATGGCTCGAACGCCTGCCGGCAACAGAGGAAGCAGCAGTCGCAGGCCGACGGCCCCGCCTTCCTGGACGCCACCCGTACTGCGGATGTTCAGAGGGGGAGGTTGAGCCGGCGCGGCCTCAGGGGCGAGGCGTAGGGGCGGGTTGCAGCCGGTCCGCGGCCTCCGCAAGGTGGCGGAGCAGCTCGGCGCCTGTCTTCGCCTGCTCCATCGCCTTCACGCACGCCGCTACCTCGGGGAGGTCACGGCCCTCGGCGCGGACGGCCCGGTAGGCTGGCCAGAACGCCGTTGCCGCCTCGAAGGCCGCCTCCAGGTCCGGGTCGTCGGCGCTGATCTGCGCGAGCACCACGGCCTGATGATCGCAGTTGCGGTCCTTGGGGCCGACCATCCCGACCATGCGGACCGCGCGCGGCGGACCAAACTCCGTGAGGCTCATCCACGGTACGCCGTCCATGGCCGCGCGGACATGGGGCTCCTCGCCCCCAAAGTCGCGGAACGAGCGGTCCTCGTCCTCGGGGTACACGATGGCCACCTGCACCTGGTAGGGGGAGGGGCAGGGCACCACGCCGAGGCTTGACTCGGCCCATACCCAGCCCTGCTCACCCGCCCAGAACTCGACGACGTAGTGCGTCTGCAGCGGGGGCGACCACGTGGGGTAGCCGGCTAGCACCCGCGCCGAGATGCCCGCCGCCCGCATGAGTGCCGCCACCAGGTTCGCATTGCTGGTGCAACTGCCCTGGGCACTGAGTGCCGCCACGGCGTCGAGCGCCGGCGGCATGGTGCCGGCCGGGGCCTCGCCGGGCACCTGCACGGCCGCCCGCGCGAAGGCCAGCAGATCCGGCGCCGCCTCGCGCAGTTGCCGCGCGCGCTCCCGGATGGCTGGGTCATCGGCCTGCACACACCGCGTGGCGGCCAGCCACGGGCGAACCTCCGCCGGGAGGGCGTCAGCATCGGGGTACGGGATCTCGGCGGGGACCGACGTGTAGTCGTGGGCCCGCAGCAGAACCGGCACCTCGCACGTGATGTCGGCCCATCGCCCCGCTGGCAGTTTGGCTAGGCGCAGCTCCGCCATCCAGTCCCCGGGCAGTCTCTCTCGCAACGTGTAGCCCTCAAGCCGTTCTGCAGGTTCGACCTGGATCCGCAGGCCCAGTGGCACCTGATCCTCGAAGCAGAGCGGCAGAGGGACCCACACGCGGAAGCCCTCTGCCTCCTGCTGAGCCTCGAACCGGAACCGCCCCTGCGCCAAGGCGAGGGCCGGACCCTCGATGCGTTTGGGTATCCTGGCCGCCTCGAGGTCGGCGGGGTCGGCAGGGCCCACGTCCACCAGCTCTAGGTCGTCCAGCCACGCGGTGCCCGACCCGCTCAGGAAGGCCATGACCAACAGGTGGTGAACCTCGGGCGGCACGGCGCTCTCGGTCTGGATCCGGGTCCACTCCTCGCCGCGGGCCAGGCCCTCGGTGCTCTGCGTGGTGAAGAAGGCCACACACTCCGCCCCGGCATCGCATCCCTGCACGCAGACGCCCGCTCCCGCGGGCGGAGTCACGTCCTCAGTCCTGACCCAGGCCGACAGCCGCACCTTGCGCCCGGCAGGCGCCGGCTCAACACGGTACACGACACCGCGTGGCTGTCCGCCCCGCGTCTCAGCCGGCACCTCGATCCGCAGGCAGGACGCGCCGCCGTGCGGGGCGGCCTGATCCAGCGCGAACCGCCCCTGTGAGGCCGTGTTGAGGGCGCGCCACTGCGCGGCGAACACGTCCTCCGCCTCGAAGTCACCCGCCGCCAGGAGGTTGGTCCCCGCGGCGGCCTCGTCAGGTTGTGCCGACCCCATCCCGGCCACGCCGAGCAGTAGCGCGGCGCCCACACTGAGCATGCCCGCAAGCGGCACCGATGGCGTGTTGGCTCCCTCCAGTTGCGTGCACCAGGCCAGATGCACGAGCGCCAGTTGGTCGGATGCTTCCCTCAGAGGTGAGTGCCCCGTACGCCTGCCGCGGTTCTGGGGATGGAGCGCTACCTAGGTGGCGGCTGGATCACCCGGTAGATCGTCCCGTCGCGCTCGCCGATGTACTCGACGCAGCCGTCCGGCCGGAACGTGGGTGGTGCGTCGCCCGCGGATGGCCGGAAGATCTGCCGGAATGCGGGCCCCGCCCTACCGTCCGCCGCCACGCGTACGCCCTCGTCGTCGTGGATGACCCACGCCAGGTGGCGACCGTCCGGGCTGGGCTTCGCGAGGGGATCAAGGCCCTGAGCGGGCCAGTCTCCGAGGGGGATCTCCTCGGCCTCAGCGGCAGCGGCCTCACTCACGTCCGCTTGGGCCAAGGCCACTGGTGGCGCCCAAGGTCGCGCCACCGCGCACAGCATGGTGGCGCACCCGGCCAGACCAGCAACCCGTCGCCTTGTCCCCGCACCTCCGCCTCTGCCTCAGGCAGGGCCACTACACCGTGGCCCGGCTGTCCGCCCTGCGGCGCACGCGCCTAGCACTGCGTCAGCACTCGCTCCGCCAGAACCCGCCGCCGCTTGGCGTACACGTCATCGCCGGGACCGCGTCGCAGGGCCCGCTCCAGCGCTGCAGCAGCATACCGCAGTTCGGCCTGTGCCGCGGGGAGCGGCACCTCACTCAGGGCCAGCACCCCGTACCAGAACGGGTAGCCCTTCCACCGGCCCTCCCCGTCGCGCGCAGTCCTGAGCGTCTTGAGGGCGCCGGCCAGTAAGCGCTCGGGCTGCTGGAGGCCGCCCGCGGCGAGGTGCCGCCAGAGCGCCGCGCTGCACGTGCCGCAGCAGTACCGTCCGCTCTGCTGCGTCCCGCGCCCGATCCGGCTCAACATCCCTTCCGTCGCCCGCCGCAGCGCCGCCGGCACCGGTGGCTCCTGCACATCCAGGAGGATGAGCGCCCGACACGCCTCCTCGCCCAGAACGTGCAGAGCGCCACCGCGGCTGCTCAGCCCATCGCCCGTGAAGAGCTTCAGCCGCGTACCGGGTCGGTAGCTCTCCGGGGGCGCGAACATCCCGGCGTACGAGCCCGGCAGCCCCTGCCGGGAGGCGAGCCAGTTCGCCACCTCCTCTCGCTCCCGCTTGGAGGGTGTCTTGCCGAGGAAGAAGGCCTCGTCCACGGCATCAAGCGTCGCGGCGAGGCTGCTGGTATGAAGTAGGGCCATGGGATCGCCTCCCGATGGGTCATGTTGGGCGTGCGTCGAGGACCGGTCTGGCGACCGGTTCCACTCATCCGAGGGGCGCGGCGGACTGCGCCTCTACCAGTCGGTCGCCTTCTCGATCTCGCAGAGGCGATGCTGGTCCGCGTCCAGGGCCCACAGGTGCTGGCCGTCCCAGGCCAGGCCCTGCACCCAGCCGAACGGCCGCTCACCCCAGTCCAGGAAGCGGCCGTGGTAGTCGCTCTTGATGATCGCCGGAGCCCAGCTGTCGCAGCTCCACACCCCGCGATCGGCCGGCGTCACGTAACACGGCATCGGCCCGGCCAGGGTGTCCGCCGCGTCCGGCTCCGGTGTGTCCGCCTGCTCCGGGTCCACTCGGTCCAGCCACCCAAAGAACGAGTCCACGATCCAGAGCTGCCCGTCCACCTCGGTTGCGCCGCCCACGTGGGTGAACTTGTCCAGGGGCAGCTCGCGTTCCACGCTGCCGTCCCGGGTGTCCAGCAGCAGCAGCCGCTTCTGGCCCCCCGCCCACGGGTCGCCCTGGGTGAGCACCAACTCATCATGCCACGTCCCCAGCCAGCGGGGCTTGCCCTCGGGTAGCGGCAGCCGCTCAACGACGCGGCCGTTGCGCCGCGAGATGGCCAGGGCCTCGTTCGTCCGGCGGTCACCAACCCAGAATCGCCCGTCGAGCCAGGTGGCGCCGAAGTAGTCTCCGGCCGGCAGGTCTAGCGAGCGCACGATCCGCCAGTCCGCCGGCTGCGGCGGCAAGCTACGCAGCTTCTCCAGCAGGCCGTGTCGTGCCAGCGCCCGGAATACCTGGAAGCTGTGGTCGCCCCAGCCCCCGTCGCCGTACTGCGCGCGGAGGATCATCGGGACTTGCTTCTGCACAATGCGCCGCGCCAGCGGGTGATCCACCTCGCCCGCCATCTCCAGCATCCCCCACGGGTCCCAGTAGCTGAGGCACCCGGCCGCGTTCATGTTGTCGGCCATCCAGGTGAGGCCCTGCGTGACCGCTGCCTCCACATCCGTCACGTCACGCCCCGCCCATAGCGTGGAGATGACCATCTCCGGAGTCCACGGTCACCCGCCGCCGATCCACACGTCCGGGTGATCCGCGAGCCAACGCAAGGCCTCCCGCACCTCGGGCCGCTCTCCCTCGCCCAGCAGCGAGAGACCCCGGGTGAAGTAGAGCTTGGTCGCCATGACGTCCGAGGCGTCTGGCCCTCCGGGCTGGGCCGGCGGCAGCGCGTGGATCCACGCCAGCAGCCGCTGCACGCCGGGTAGCGTTGGCGAGGCGCCAAGCTGTAGCAGCTCGTTGAGCTTGCTGTTGGCCAGCGACCGGGGGTTGTGGTTCGGATCGCCGCTGAAGCTGCCGTCCTCGCGCTGCTCGGCGAGGAGCTCTGCGATGCGCTTGTCCAGGATCGCACGATCTCCCGGCTGGGGCTCCTCAAGGACGCACGTGCGCACCAGCGCCCCCTGGACGCTCTGGTCGTTCGCCACGAACTGCATCGGGTCGTGTCGGAAGCCGTAGGTGAACTGGGCCAGCTCGCCGACCATCGTGGGTCCCTCCCCTCCCGCGGGCGCCTGCCCGCCGGCGGCCGAAGTGAGTGCAGTGAGCCAGACCGCAAGGATGCCTGCACAGCAGATGTACGAGGTCCTGGCACGCATCACTGGTTCCACCTCTCTAGCGGTCTGCCGCGCGCCTCTGCGGCCGGGCGGGCGCGCCGCCTGAGTTCGTCGTCAGCGGGCAGGGCTCCCTCTGGAACCTGCCGGGCCTCAGAGCCTCTCTAGGAGCGCCACGCCCAGCGGCGCGATCTCGAGAGTGCGCAGCGCCTGGCCGTCCCGCATCACCGTGTAGGTCCGGCGCTCCTCCTCCAGGTTCCAGAGGAGGGCCGCCCGGGCGCTGGGGTACCACGCCAGCACGACTGGGAGGTCGTCCACGACGTAGGGCACGCCGTGCAGCGCCGGGAGGATCCCCCGCTTCAGGCGGAACAGCGACGGCAGGTCCTCCGGTACGGCGGTGAGGGCCGGCCCACCTGCGCCGCTCTCGGGCCGCGCGATCAGCCGCCGGCCGGCCGGCGCGAGCCTCCCCTCGGCCACGGCCCGAGCATCGGCGTCGCCGAGGAACGCCCAGCCATCCGTGGGCAGCGCGCTGACGACCTCGAACGGCACCCCGAGCGCGAGGAACAGGCTGTACGGCCGGTCGTCGCCGACGCGGCGCGCCTCCTCGCCCCAGTAGTGCTTGAGCGGTCCGCGCGGGCGGTGCCCGGCGACGACCGCGTGCAGTCGCGCGCTCTCCCGCATCGCCGGCCCGAGCGTGGCCCAATGCTCGATCGGGAACGGGAGCAGCCCGCTCATGAACATCGTGTTGCGCACATCGGCGATGAGGGAGACCGTGAGCTTCGCCGCGAGGTTGCGCGCCGAGAGCTGGTCCGCGGGGTAGGCGGTGGACTCGCTGTACGCCCGCTCCGGAGCGACGAACCGGCGGTGGAACAGCGCGCTGAACAGCTCGTCCGTCTTGCCCTTCACCGGCGCGAAGCCGGCGTCCGAGAACATCAGCTCCCCGACCCGGAACGGCGCCTCACGGAACCGCTCGAGGCGGATGCCGGCCTTCTCCGAACCAAGGTACATCACCATGATGCCCAGCGCGACCTCGGGCGCGGCGGCTCGCATCGCGTTCCACATCGCCTCGAGCTGATCGCACCAGTACTCCTCCCACGCGATCAGCACCTGACTGGGAGCGCGCCGTCGGACCGCGTCCAGCAGCTCCTCCCAGGACCCACCTGGGTAGCCGCGGCTGCGCAGGAACGCCTCCCGGCACGCATCGCAGAAGCAGCCGCCGATCTCCCCCGGAGAGCGGGCCACGCGGAAGTCGTCGTCGAGAAACACGCGGCCGAAGCCCGCCGCCGCGATCTCGCGGACGGCCGCGGCGTTCTCCTCCGGCGCCGGAGCGTGGATCGAGGTTCCGCTGAAGGCGCGCCCCTCAGCGTCCTGCGCCAGGCGCCAGTGTGCAGGCGGCGCCGCGGGGACCCCCTGGTCATCCGTGACCCCCAACGCGTTGCCGGGATGACCGAGCGGGACGTTGACCACGTGCATCCGCAGGCCGTAGGTCGCCAGCTTGGTCTCCCACCGCTGCAGGTCCGCGGGGCGCTGGTACCAGGCGCCATACAGGAACCCGGCCATCCAGACATCGGTGATCCCCGCCTTGGCCACGACCTCCGGCAGTTCGGGGTAGCGCGCGAAGCCGTGGGGCGAGAGGCAGGCATGGAACGCCCGCGTAGCGGGTCTGCCGGGAGGCTCCGCCTGAAGAGGCCGCCTGCCCAGCGCGAGGGCAGCGCCGGTCAGGCCGCAGCGCGCCAGGAAGCGGCGGCGGGTGCAGGGCGCGGGGCGCCGGGGAGCCAGTGGCACGCGGTTCCTCCTGGCCAGTGCGCGGGGCAGGGGCACCGGGGGGGCCTGTAGGGCGCGGGTTCCACCCCGCGCCAGCGTAGGTCGCGCGTCTCGTTCGACGCCCCGCGTAGGTTGGGCGTCTCGCCCGACGCAGGGGTGGGGCTAGGCCTCCGTCCGCTCCGCCACCCACTGCTGCGCCTGGTCCCAGGTGAGGATGCCGTGTTTGGCGCCCATTCCCTGGACGACCGACGCCGCGTTGGCGGCGCCCAGCCGGAGGGCCGTGGGGAACGGCTCGCCCCGCAGCAGCGCTGCGGAGCATGCCGAGGCGAAGGCATCGCCCGCCCCCAGCGTCGCGGCCACCTTCACCTGGTACGCCGGCACCGAGAGCTGCTGCTCGCCGTCGAACGCATCCGCGCCCTCGGCGCCCGCGGTCACGACGACGCGCTTGGCGCCCGCCTCATGGATCATCCGACACATGCGGCACTCGTCGTCCGGGCCGGACTCCGGGTCCACCCCCGTCAGCAGATACGCCTCCCGCTTGTTCAGGAAGACCACGTCCGTGTGCTGCAGCACCGGGCTCAGCGCCTGCAAGCCCTGCCGGAACTGCGTGGACCCCGGGTTGATGGCGAGCATGAGGCCGCGCTCGCCGGCGAACTGCGCCAGCCGCGGGTACAGCTCGGCCGTGTGCCCCGACAGCGACCCCACGAAGAGCAGCTTCGCCCGCGCCAGCGTCTCCCAGTCCACCTCGTCAGCGCACAGGGCCAGCGTCGCACCCCGATACACGAGCACCGTGCGGTCGCCGGTGAAGCCAAGCAGGATCGCCGAGTAGCCCGTGCGCTCCTGGGGATCGGTGACCATCAGGTCCACGCCCACGCCGTCGCGGTGCAGGCGCTCGCGGATCGTGCGACCGGCGGCATCCTTGCCCACCTTGCAGACCACCGCGGCCTGGAGGCCGAAGCGGCTGAACGTGACGGAGGTGTTGACCGCACCGCCGCCCACCGTGACGAACATGTCGTTGACGTCCAGTTTGGCCCCGTACTCGAAGGCCAGCAACGCCCGCTCGTCCTCGGCCGTCCTGATGCACACCAGTTCGGCATCCTGTGCCGAGACGAACACGTCCTGGGTAGCGCTGCCGACCGTGATGACGTCGTACGATGGGGTCGCGGTCATGGGGCGTCGTCCTCGGCATCAACGTAGACCCGCGGCAGATCCGCGGGCGTCGTGGTCATGCGGGTGGGCACGATGACCTCCGCGCCGAGCTGTGCCGCGGGCACGTCGGTCACATCCAGGTTGCACTGGTCCAGCGAGATGCGGCCGACCAGCGGCGCCTGTCGCCCGGCCACTGCGCAACATGGAGGCTGGAACGTTGTCCCCAGCCTGCCAAGCCGCACGCGCAGCAGTCGCCGCAGCGCGTGCTGCGGACGGGCCGCCAGCGACTCAGGCTGCATCCCCACGCCGTGGCGCAGCCCGACCGGTAGCGTCGCCAGCCGCGTGCCCGCGGGGCAGACGAACTCCCGGCCGTACCCGATCGCCGTCCGCCGCGGCAGTGTGCGCACCTCGACGATGCCCGTCCGCAGCTCAAACGTGCGCCGCAGCACCAGGGCCGCGCCGTTGTCTGTCACCCTGAGCGTCAGCGAAGGGTCTCTGCCGAGATGCTTCTCTTCGCTCAGCATGACAGCGAGCGCGCAGCCCACCGGGTACTGCCCGTACAGCAGCGTGCCGATGCGCACCATGTCCAGCCATAGCCGCTGGGGCTCTTCCGCCACGAGGCTCTCACAGAACGCGCCCGAGGCCGCGATGTGCGCTAGCTCCCCCAGCCGCGTTTCCGGCGGCAGCACGGCGGCCGCGTCCCGCAGCCCGGCGTAGTCGGCGTGGTCGAGGTGCGCGAAGGCGCCGCGGCAGCGCAGGTGCGGCCACTCCGCGGGCTGCGGCAGCGGCGTGCCCGGTACCCACCCCGACCGCCCGAGGCCACTGCCATAGAGGAGCTGCCACTCTCCCGCCAAGGGGCTGTGGGCAGTGGGACCGGCTGCCAGCCGGTCGGCGGGGTGGTAGCCACCGCACTGCCGGGCAGGCTGCCCGGCCCACTGTCCGTTCCGGCCGGCCTGTGTGGCCAGCCGCTGGGCGGCCGTCTCCAGCCACTGCAGATGCTCGCGCTGCGTCACGGTCGCCACGAGGCCCGCGCGCAGCAGCGGCTCGCACTCCTCCTCGGCCGCCGGCAGGAACACCGCGATCGGGAGCCGCAGACCTGCCTCTCGCAGCGCGAGGCCCTCGCCGACGGTCGCCACGCCGAGCCAGTCGGCGCCCTCCGCGGCGAAGACCCGGGCTGCCTCCACGAGGCCGTGTCCGTAGGCGTTGGCCTTGACCACGGCCATCAGCCGCGCGCCGCCGCCGAGGCGCGCGAGAACCGCCTGGAGGTTGTGCCGCAGGGCAGAGCGGTCCACGCGGACGTAGGTCAGCGGCGCGCCGCTCACTGCAGCACCCGCTCCATCCACACGATCGTCTCGCCGCGCTCCTGGTCCGCCTCACTGCCGACGATCTGGAAGCCTTCGGTCATGCCGAGGATGATCATGTCGTGCGCTGAGTTTGGGGCTGCGTAGCGCATCCGCCGCATGCCGCGCGATGTGCCGGCCGCCGACTGCGCCCGCAGCAGCTCCCGCCCGATGCCGCGCCGCCGGTGCGAGCCCAGCACGCCCGAGCGCCAGTGCAGCCAGCAGCCCGCTGGCTCCTCGTACGCGATGGCGAAGCCCACCGGGAGGGCGTCCACCTCGGCCAGCACCGCGTGCGCCTGGTGGGCCTCCATCCGCCGGTGCATCTCTGCGCGCTCCTGCTCCAGCACCGGCTCCTCATCCGGAGTGCGCGGCTCCACCGGTGGGCTGCCGTCCCCATGCTCGGCGAAGACGGCGCGGTAGAGCGCGTAG
>Ga0315282_10014257_pt1 | contig 11865 bp, 9 predicted proteins | sample YL17G07_20_MG_FD_203693 | JGI IMG/M metagenome (GOLD analysis project Ga0315282, IMG submission 203693) | Sediment microbial communities from Yellowstone Lake, YNP, Wyoming, USA - YL17G07_20 | ecosystem: Environmental > Aquatic > Freshwater > Lake > Sediment | place: USA: Wyoming | collected... | reverse complement strand
TTTCAGTTGTTGCCAATTATTTATTATATTTGTAGATAGAGCAACATAGTCTATCGGGTTTACTATTCCAAGTCGCCTTCTGGAATTTGCCCTTGCTAGATAACTATGATTAACGTTTTTGGTGGGTGTTTTTGGATTGGTAAATTCTGGAGGAAGCAGCGCAGGATTTTTGGCAATCATTGCCAAGGAACGAGTGTTGAATGCTGGAGGGAGTTCCTTTGGAAAGTACCCTCTACTGATAAGTCCAAATAAAGTTGGTTTAGACATAAAACAAATTCAGCCAATAGCTGAAATATATTAGCAATAAATAACACTTATTGTAAAGTATCAAGGATATTCAATTATGTGTTAATGGACAGATTCTATAGTTGGTTTATGAAGGATTTCATCAAATCCGTTAGCTGCTGCTTCTTGTAACCCCGGCGCCAGATGACCATAAATATCAAGCGTAATCCCAATATTGGCGTGCCCCAAGCTCTGACTAATTGCCTTCACATTTACCCCTGCCGCCAGCATGATGGAGGCATAGCTATGACGCAGGTCGTGCAATCTTAATCCGTCAAGCCCGGCTCTCCGGACAACTTTTATGAATGTGTGCGTAACAGTGCTCTGGTCCAGCAGCCTGCCATCGAGATGGGCAAAGTGCACCCCGCTGCAATGTGCACAGAGGCAACAATTGTGGCGATTGTCAACCTATGACTGCCATATCACTCAGTATGCTGACCTCTGGTTTTGCTTCCTCCTAATATAAACAAGAACCCTCAGTGAGAGATACCGCGGTATTCTCCGAAATCTTAACAGGATTTTAATATTCCTCTGCTATCATTATTATCAGAAAGGAGTGAGATAGAAATGTGGAAGAGCAAAAAGTTTATTTTTATCGCAGTTCTAGCTGTACTTGTGCTGGTCGGGAGCTTAGCCGGGGTAGCCTTCGCCCAGACGGGAAGTGCAAGCGAGGGCTCAGGAAAGACCCTATCAGCTAGAGTCGCCGCTATCCTGGGCATCGACCAGCAAAAAGTGGAAAATGCCTTTGCCCAGGCTCAAAGCGAGATGCGGGAGGAAGCTCTGGATAACTACCTTAAAAGCTTGGTTGACCAGGGCAAGATAACCCAGGCGCAAGCTGACCAGTACAAGGCATGGTTGAAGGCGAGGCCAGACATGGCGCAATACAGGCAGCAGCTGAAAGACTGGCAGCAGACGAGACCGGGCATACCGCCTGAATTGAATGAGTGGGAGCAGGCAAGACCCGACATTCCACTACCCGAGCACTTTGGTGGCCATGGTGGCATGAAGGGGGGTGGAGGGTGCTTCTTCGGTAGCTGGTAATCTTCTGTAATCTAAAAAGACAAGTGTGACAGGAGAGGGGAAGTATTCCCCTCTCCCTTTTTATAATAGATGTAATAGATGCCCTTTTTATAGCTTGGAAAGGTGGCTTAAGTAAAAAACAATAACGCCTGACCTTAACAAATTCTTAACAATTGCGTTATAGTATGTAATAGAAGCTTTAGAGAGGCTCGGGGCTTGGGGGACAGTGAATAAAAGAGTTCTGGTAGTTGATGATGATGCCAAAACTGTAGAGCTGGTCAAGCTCTATCTGAATCGGGATGGATACAAGGTTTTGACGGCTTATGATGGTGTTGAGGCCTTGCGTCTGGCTAGAGAGTGCCACCCCGACCTGATTGTTCTTGACCTCATGTTACCCGGGTGCGATGGCCTCCAGATTTGTCGTACCCTCCGGGCTGAGTCCGACGTGTCAATTATTATGCTTACCGCCAGGACCACTGAAGATGACAAATTGACCGGCCTGGACCTTGGCGCTGATGACTATGTGACCAAGCCCTTCAGCCCGAAGGAGCTGGCTGCCAGGGTACGGGCAGTCCTCAGGCGCCTCCCGGAGGAAACTCTCCAGCGTGGCCCTGCTGAGATTAAACACGGCAAACTCACCCTGAACTTTCCCAGACATGAGGCCTTCCTCGCTGATAGACCTCTGCACTTGACCCCGATAGAATTTAAGTTACTGGGAGTGCTGGCTAGAGAACCGGGAAGGGCTTTCAGCCGCGGACAACTTATTGAAAAAGTCCTTGGCTATGACTTTGAGGGATTTGACCGCACTATAGATGTTCACATCCTTAATCTGCGTCGGAAGCTGGAGCCAGACCCCAGCCACCCCAGATACATAAAGACGGTGTACGGAGCCGGTTATAAATTTGTCGGAAGTGCCGAATGATACATAGTTTGCAGTTTCGCCTCCTGATGGCTTTCATTCTGGTGATAGTGGTGACCATTGGCACGGTATCCTTCTTCGTCAGCCAGAGTACCAAGGGTGAAATCCAGCAGTATGAGGAACGTGGTGAACAGATTCGTACTGCCAGAATGGAGCACGTGCTGTCCAGTTATTATTCCCGGCGGGGAGATTGGATAGGTATCCAGCCCTTCGTGGAGCAGATAGGGGCTCTCGAGAGGCGGCGCATTGTGCTGACCGACACCAGTGGGATGGTCGTTGCTGATTCTCAGGGAGACCTTTTGGGGAAACCTTACCATCCTGAATTACCGGGCAGGAGGCTACTGCGGCCATGGGGAGGGGATGTTCTGGGAACACTCTACATCAGTCCGCCAGCAGATTCTACTTCAACACAAAGCCTCGCCGAGTCAATAAATCGCTTTCTTCTCTGGGGAGGCTTGCTGGCAGTTATCATTGCTCTGGCGTTAACCTTTGTTCTTTCGCGGCGAGTTTTAGCTCCTATCCGCTCTCTTACCGTAGCTGCCAGGCGATTGGGACATGGCGATTTTTCGCAGAGAGTTAACTTTCGGGAGAAAGGTGAACTGGGTGACTTAGCCCAGACTTTTAACTCCATGGCTAGTGACCTAGAGCGCGCTGAACAATTGCGACGGAATCTGGTGGCTGATGTTGCTCATGAACTGAGAACCCCCCTTTCAAATGTTCGTGGTTACCTGGAGGCAGTCCGTGACGGGGTGATAAAGCCGGATGCTGGCATCATTAACTCGCTCTACGAGGAGGTAATCCTGCTCTCGCGGCTGATTGATGACCTTCAGGAGCTGGCTCTTGCCGAGGCAGGAGAGTTGAAACTGGTCAGGCAGACGGAAGATATTACCGGGGTCATTAACCAGGCAGTAGCTGCCGTGCAAGCTCAAGCTACTGCAAAAGGAATATCCCTGCTCACTGAGCTCCCCGGCGGGCTACCTCCATGCGACATTGATTCCCACCGCATTAGTCAGGTCTTACATAACCTTCTCGATAATGCAGTGGCCCATACACCCAAGGGTGGTGCCATCACGGTGGCTGCCAGGCAACAAGGTAAATGGGTAGAGATAGGCGTAACCGATACGGGTGAAGGTATTCCGGCTGAAGAGCTATCCAATATTTTTGAGCGCTTTTACCGCTTGGACAAATCACGCGCCCGGGCGACTGGCGGTAGCGGTCTGGGGCTTACCATTGCTAAACGCTTAGTGGAGGCGCATGGAGGTAAGATTGAAGTCCAGAGTGAACTGGGAAAGGGCAGTCGCTTTGCCTTCACCCTTCCTGTGTTGGAATAATTCATTGGGAACTAGTAACTTTAACAATTTCTTAATAATATCCTATAATACTAATTGTGAGAAGTGGCGTTTTTCGTCTCATCGGTAGAATGCATGGAAAGGCAGAGGTGGAATATGATGAAAATCTTAAAGATAATGCTGATAACCATTATTCTAGGCGAGCTTGCTGTTCCCTTGATAAGCTGTAGTTCTGGCTCGGATGAAGAAACGATACCAGAAAACCAGGTGGTAACAGTACAGCGAGGCAATCTGACCGTAGATATCACTGCCAGCGGTAATCTGGCATATTCCCGTTACGAGGACCTCGCTTTTCAGATATCTGGAACCTCGACGCAGGAACCGCTGACGGTGGAAGAAGTGCCGGTACAAGAGGGAGATACTGTTGAAGAGGGGCAGGTATTGGCTAGAGCTGATACTGTCTATCTTGAGAAAGCAGTAACGACGGCAGAACAAGCTGTGAAAACAGCCGAAATTGACCTGGAAACCGCTAAGAATAGCTATATAAAGCTTACTTACCCCTATGACTATCGTACCTTTACCTTCGATGTCCCGGCGGCTATAGCAATTGCCAACAATGCACAGGGGAAATTAGAGGAGGCCCTAGAGGCAATACGGGACTCAGAACAGGGCATTAAGCCAAGCGATCAGGAGCAGATCGTGGATGTATGGCACAACCTGGAGTTGGCTAAAGAAGATTTGATAAAAATCAGGGAGAATCTGATTCGGGGATATGGACAGGACGTATTTTCATCAGGAATCCTCCGCATGACAGATTTCTGGACGCTGAGGGCAGCTCAACTGAGTATGGACAAAGTCCAAGTAACATTGGATAAAGCTAAGGCTGCTCTGGATGAAGCGAAAGATAAACTGGGAAAGGCGGTAATAGTTGCCCCATTTGCTGGTTTCATCACCACAGTAAACGTCAAGGGTGGTGATCAGGTACAAAGGGGCATAGTGGCAGTGCACCTTGTTGACCCCAACAAGTTTGAAGCCGAGGTTATGGTTAATGAGATGGATATCTTTCAGGTAAAGCTGGGTGGAACAGCCACGGTGCAGGTGAATGCTATGCCAACGCTCATCCTTCCGGCTAAGGTCACCCATATCTCGCCGACAGCAACGATTCAGTCAGGGGTAGTGAACTATCAAGTAAAAGTCGAGTTACAGTCGCTCCAACCAATCCAGCAAGAGACCAAGCAGGGACAAGGGGGGCAGCAAAGACAAGTGCCAACGGTGATACCTCAAGACTTCCAACTCAGAGAGGGATTAACCGTCACTGTGAGCATCGTGGTGGAGGAGAAGAATAATGTGCTGCTGGTACCTAATGCGGCTATCACTAATGAGGGAGGGCAGAGCTATGTCCAGGTGGTATCGCCAGCCGGCACCACCGAAAAGCGAGCCATAAAGACCGGCATCACCGACTACAAGAACACCGAGGTAACCGAAGGACTCCGCGAAGGCGAGAAGGTTAGTGTTTCACAAAGCACTAAGAAGACCACAACGACGACCCAGCAACAACCACAGGGTGGAATAATTCCAATACCGGGAGTGGGAGGGACGCCGCCGGGAGGGCCACCAAAATGATTCAGCTACAGGATATAACCAAGGTCTATCCCATGGGCAAAAGAGAGCTGACCGTGCTCAGGGGTGTAAATCTCCATATTGAGCAGGGCGAGCTGGTGGCGATTATGGGCCCCTCCGGTTCAGGTAAGACGACCATACTTAACCTTATTGGTTGCCTGGATAAGCCGACTTCAGGCAGTTACCTTCTTGAGGATAGGGAAGTTAGCCGCCTCAGCAGTGGCGAGCTGGCACAGGTCAGGGGCAGGAAGATTGGCTTTGTCTTTCAGTCCTTCAATCTGCTGCCGCGGTTTTCGGCACTGGCTAATGTTGAGCTTGGCATGAGGTACGTCGGCGGCAGTGACCGCACCAAGGCTCTGGAGGCATTGGCTAGTGTTGGGCTGTCTGACCGTGCTAATCACCGTCCCACCGAGCTTTCGGGGGGAGAGCAGCAGCGTGTAGCCATTGCCCGGGCTCTGGTGAAAAACCCGCCCATAATCCTGGCTGACGAGCCCACCGGGAACCTGGATAGCCGTTCTGGCGAGGAGATAATCTCCATCCTTACCTCCTTGCATGCCGAACAGGGCATTACCCTGATTATGGTTACCCATGACGCTAACATTGCTCATCACTGCCAGCGTATCATACATCTTATGGATGGTGAGGTAGTTTCGGAGGAAACAGTATGAAGAAGTGGCTTGAACCTTTAGCTACCGCCTGGGTTGGGGTGGCCACTCACAAGCTCCGCAGCTTTTTGACCATCCTGGGAATCGTTATTGGCGTTGGTGCTGTGATTACCCTGATGTCCGTCGGCAGGGGTGCTGAGGCGCAAATCCTCTCCAATATCCAGAGTATGGGGTCAAACCTAATTAACATTAGCCCCGGGGCATTCAGGTTTGGCGGTGTCAGGGGTGCTGCTGGTGGTGTTAGAACGCTGACTATGGAAGATGCGGGGGCAATATCACAGCAGGTCTCCTACATATCGGCAGTGGCACCTTCTTATTCCAGCAACCTCCAACTGGTCGTTGGCAGTCAGAATACGAATTCTCAGGTCACCGGGGTAACCCCCGAGCATATATCGGTGAACAATATGAAGATTGCTAGTGGTTCCTTCTTCTCCGCCGAGGAGTATCAGCGCGGTGCCAAGGTGGCTGTGCTCGGTTCCAATGTCGCCAACACCCTGTTTGGCAGCGCCAATCCCATCGGACAGCAGATGCGGATGGGCACTATTATCGTGCATGTCATCGGCGTATTACAGAGCAAGGGAGCGGGGTTCGGCTCGCCCGATGACGCTATCCTGATTCCATTGACCGCTATGCAGCAAGCGGTGGCTCAACCGCGAACTCCCCAGGGTGGCCGCATCGTGTCATCCATAGCCCTGACGGTCAGCGACAAAGATAAAACAGGTTACGTCGTTGAGCAAATCACCAGCCTGCTCCGCACCCGTCACCGGCTTGCTCCCTCTGCCGACGATGATTTTAATGTCAGGTCCATGGAGGAGATAGCCAGCACCCTCTCGGAGACGATGGGGACGATGACCCTTCTTCTGGGTGCTATTGCTGCCATTTCACTGCTTGTTGGTGGTATCGGGGTGATGAACATAATGCTGGTTTCGGTGCTGGAGAGAACCAGAGAGATAGGCATCCGTAAGGCACTGGGAGCCAGGGAGCGGGATATATGGGGTCAATTTCTAATTGAGGCAGCCTTTTTGACTTTTGCTGGTGGTATCGTTGGGATTATTTGTGGCTGGGGAATATCGTCAATACTTGACAGGATGGGAGTAATGTCAACTTTGGTTACTCCTGATATAGTTATCCTTGCCGTTTCCGTATCGGTGGGCATTGGTCTATTCTTTGGGTTCTATCCGGCATGGAGCGCGTCTCGGCTAAATCCCATTGAAGCACTGAGATCTGAGTAGGAATCAACTTACCATTTGAGCCCTCTTAGGGGTTGAACAACCAATTCAGATAACAGTCAATTCAATAAAGGTCTGCACCATTGGGTGTCAAAAAGATATTTGGTAGCCCATATTGGAAGCATTCCGAACTTTTGTTTGAGAAGAAACGACTTATCCCGGCTTTACAGGAGTTGCTGGTTTCACATTGCACATGACGATGCAATGTGTCCCAGAATAATAGAGCCAAGTAAATATTGACTTTCCTCTAAATATTGACTATACTAGTGAGCAAACTGAATAGCGTTGTTAGGGGTGTCCCTGGGTGCCTGAGGGCTTAATTGGAGAGCAAGCCGGTGGAATTCCGGCGCAGTTCCGCCTGCTGTAAAAGTCAGAACGCCAGCCCTACTAATTGTAACTGCCTCCGCGGAGCAGGGGGTGGGATTTAATTATTTCAGCCGGTTTTTAAATCTCCCTGTGCCTAGAAGCAGGGGGATTTTTGTTTGCGATAAACATAAAGGAGGCCCATGATGAAGCGGCATATCTTAGTCCTTTTGACTTTGTTGGTGATAACTGGTCTGCTTTTGTCAGTTGCCTGTGCTGCTCCAGCTCCTCCTAGTGAAATCACACCAGTGCCGCCCCACGAAGAGAAGCCATCGGAGGAGGTCATGCCTCCGCCGCCTACTGAAGAAAAGCCACCAGAGGAGGTCAAACCGGAACGAGAAGAGCTGCCCAGCTTCCCACTGACTATTGTTGATGACTTGGGCAGGGATATAAAGATTGGAAAGCTGCCACAGCGGATTATTTCCCTCTTCCCCGGTAATACGGAGATTCTATTTGCCCTAGGTTTGGAAGACAAAATAGTCGGCGTCACTCAGTATTGCAACTACCCTGAGGCAGCTAAGAAGAAGCTGAGGGTGGGTGGCTACTCTACCCCGGATATAGAAATGGTGGTCTCCCTGCAGCCAGACTTAGTACTCGCTGAATCAATCCATGAGAAGACTGTCCTCCCAGCTCTGGAAGGCGTGGGGCTGACGGTCATCGTTATGTCTGCAAGTTCTCTAGATACTGTGCTAAAGGATATCAGGCTAGTAGGGCGGATTATGGGGAAAGACAGAGTGGCCGCTAGGTTAGTTAGCAATTTGAGTAACCGAATCGAAGCAGTAACCAGAAAAACGGAGAGTTTAACCTCAGAGGAACGACCTAGAGTTCTTTATGTGTGCTGGCATGACCCCATATGGACAACGGGTTCGGAGACCTTCATCGACGATTTAATTCAGAAAGCTGGCGGAGTAAATATCTTTGCTGATGAGTTTAAGAAATATCGTGTTGTATCAATGGAGGCAGTTGTTGCCAGAAATCCTCAAGTTATTATTGTAAGCGGAATGGGCACAACTAAAGACCTGGTATATAGCTCAATAAAGGCACATCCGAGATTAACTGCAGTGGATGCAGTAGTCAACGGGCGTGTCTACCAGATAGACGGAGACCTGATTGAGCGTCCTGGACCTAGGATAGTAGATGGTCTAGAGCAGGTAGCTAAGTTCATTCACCCAGAGATATTTGGCACACCTGAAACGCAGCAGTAAAGGAAATAAGTAGCGGTAATTTTTAAAGCGGGGGACTTTACGAGGCTAACAGTCTGGAAACGTTTGTTAGTAATTGGGTTGCTATCCAGCTATTCCATTTTGGTTGGAGTCAGAGCAACAGTAGCTGAGCATGATGTGCTTAAATGGAACTGGCTGAATACGCCTAACGATGGTGCGTCTGGCTACTGGGTCATCGCCAATAATGGGGGCGCCGGCACCGAAGTCAATCGCATTGCCATCAGTTCCGATGGCAAAACCATCTATGCTCTTGACAGTGTAACGCCATTGCTCTTCAAGTCCAGTGATGGTGGCTATACCTGGATGGATATAACAAGCCGCCTGCCGGCGTTTATCTCGCTTGATGACCTGGCAGTTTCGCTCGATGACCCTACTTTTCTGGCAGTGGTTGACGCCACCACGCCGGAGCTTTTCTTAACCACTAATGGCGCTGCCAGCTTCATGCCAACTAATGTTGCTGGATTAACTATTGCTGGCATTATTCAGGATGTAGCCATATCTGGTTCCTACAGTGTAGGTGGGGGGATAACCAGAGAAATAATGTTTGGCACCTCAACTGGAGCCGGTGGGGGACAAGTGTGGGTGATGTCTGTGGGCGCTCAATTCCACAACTGGACTGATGTAAGCAGTGGGGCTGCGGGCTGGGCAGCCGCCGATGTATTTACTGTAGCTTTTTCACCTAATTATAGTGCCGACAGGGTCATATTGGCGATAGCAGCTGACAATTTGGCTACCCCCGGCGATGTCGGCAATCCTGGGACAACCTGGCTTTACATTGGCAGAACGGCTATTGCTGCAAATCAGGTAACCTGGAATTCCCCGCTTTTCTCTGGCTATCCAGTAGCTATTGCCCGAGCTGGTGAAGACTCACCAGGCACGCCACTTACTTACGCCGCCTTGACTCTGCCTTCGGACTATTCTGGCGCCGATATCCGGCTGCACCGCGTATATATCGCTTGGTCTGATGGCGTTGGCGGCAATACGAATGACGATGTTTACCGACTGGATGACACCAGTGTGCTGCGTCTTAATGCTGGCGATGGCTTTGAATTCGTCTGTGCAAGTCTGGCATATCATGGCACACATGACGAGGGCAAGCTGCTGGCGGGAAGGCAAGCCAGTAGCTGGGCACTACCTATGCCACCTTCCGTCCAGGTACGCAGTTGTTTAGACCCGCAGACAAGGTCCCCTACCTGGCGAGACAGTCTCAAGCCACCTACTGGGGTCAACGAGGCTCAGGTAGCCTGGTCTGCTGATGGCAAGGTGTCCTATTGTGGCACCAGCACTATTGGTGGTGCGGCTAATGATGAGAGCGCCTTTTCCCGAAGTGTGGACGGTGGTCTCAGCTGGAATCAGACCGGGCTTATTGATACTATCATCTCTACCATAAATGACCTTGAGGTGTTACCTGAAGGGGATGCCCTGTTTATGACCACGGTTAATGCCGGCGCAACTAATCCTGACAGCCTATGGCGGTCAACTTCCATCCCATTAGGTAATAAATGGGAGCGAGTGTTAGCTCGCTCTAGCGCTGGCACTGGCGACAATCCCCGTGTCATGATTGACCCGGACTACGTTGAGACAAAAGTGGTATGGTATGTTAATACTGACCCGGCAATGGCATTTCAGGAGCTATTCGTGTCAAAGGATGGCGGTGATACCTATTCAGCTCGCTTTCCCAATATAGTTTTGGTTGACCTTGCTGTCGAGGATAAGGAAACCGTCTATGGTGTTAGTGCTGCCGGCTTTGTCAGCAAGGGTAGTAACGGTGGCAGAACATGGCAAATACCAGTGAATACTTATCTTGGTAGCGGCTACGCAATAACCTGTGCCCGTACTACCACCACCCCGGATAACCCCAAGGGTAACGTGTTGGTTGGCGGCACGGGTACTGGTAGTTATGATGTAGCCTATTCTACTGACGGTGGCACCACTTTTACCCCAATCGAAACGACGCTTCCTACCCGTGGCAATACTCTTGTAGTTGCTAGTTCCGGCTATGAGACTGATGGTAATATCCTGGCAATAAATTCAGGCGGAATGTATTGCTGGGGAATCTTCTCAGGAGAGAAGTGGGAGACATGGTGGGGCGGTTCAAGCTGGCCTAGTTCTGTCACCGGACTCCAGATATCCAGAAACTATGGCTTCTACTTTTCCACACCGGCAACCGCCTGGTCTTCAGCTACCCCTTATGTGAGGTGGTCGGCAGCCAACGCCGGACTTGATTCCAGCATTAATCTGGGGATACAGCCTGCCCACAAGCTGGCGCTGAGCGGCGGGATGGAAGTCAATGAACCAGTCACAATGTGGGTTATAGACCAGCGTCCTTATAATCCACCCCAGGGTGGTGTCTGGTATTACGTTGACACCCTGTCCTGGCTCGGTCCGAGACCTACTGCTCCAGTAAGTCGGACTATTATAGATTCTGACCCGGTATCTGGGCGGGCGGCGCAAATAAACCTTACATGGGAACCAAGGTCTCTTTCTACAGGATATCAGGTTCAGATAGCTTTAGATGACGAGTTTGCCGCAGTTATTGTTGATATTGGTGGTGGTTGGGCTGGTCCATTTTACTATCCTCCAGCTCCTGAGTCGCCAGCTTTGGTTTTACCTGCTGGGGGTGGTACAGTCACCGACGCTAGGGGTAATACTTGGACAGTGCCAGCCCTCTCCTCAGGTACAACTTATTATTGGAGGGTGAAAGTCCGAGATGTAGCTACTGGGGATGCTATTGAGAGTCCTTGGTCATGGGTGGAAAGTTTCACTGTGAAGCCCGGTTTACCGGTAGTGCGTAAAGATTAACAAGCTAAAATTATGAGCCGTGAAATCTGCCCCAATGCGCAAAGCGGCTAAACAAATTGGCTTTTTGGTCAATGCCGACAATTTTGCTTCAACTTGGTTTGATGTATAATCAGGGTAAAGGTGACATTCTAGGAGGCTGAAATGAGAAGGGGACATAGATGGCATTTAGCCTCACTCGTTGGATTGACTTTCTTATTAGTCAGTTCAATCGAGGTCGTTTAGCAACAGGCAGTTTTAATTATCAGTTCCCTTCAGGGGCTTAATTTCTATTTTCCCACCATGATTTAAGATGTTTTCATCTTTCTTTAGCTCACTTTAGAGCTATCTCTTTCGCCTCTAGTCCTCTGAACTCTATTCCATCGCTCCCCTCCAGAAATTGCCCTACTTGCTCAATTGTTTGTAGACTTTGGTCGTTCATGATTAGTCGCATGTCCCAATCATAAACGAGTT
>Ga0315282_10014256_pt1 | contig 11865 bp, 9 predicted proteins | sample YL17G07_20_MG_FD_203693 | JGI IMG/M metagenome (GOLD analysis project Ga0315282, IMG submission 203693) | Sediment microbial communities from Yellowstone Lake, YNP, Wyoming, USA - YL17G07_20 | ecosystem: Environmental > Aquatic > Freshwater > Lake > Sediment | place: USA: Wyoming | collected... | reverse complement strand
TCGGGTCGCGCACGATGCCCTCGAGCGCGTTCCGGTCGCGCGCCATCGCGTCGCGGTTGCGGTTGATCAGGCTGATCGCCGGCTGCACGAAGGTGTCGAACGGCTCCTCGAGCAGCCGCCGGTACGCTGCCTCGGCCACCTCGCGGCGGCCCTCGCGCTGATACCGGGGCGCCTCGGTGAGGTACTTGCCGTAGTGCTTCTCGAGCGCGGCCAGCATGGCCGCCTCGTGCGTCACCACGGCCGTCACCCGGCAGCCGGACAGCGCTTCGAGGGCGTGCGCCGTCCAGCCGTCGGTCGGGTTCAGCATGCAGACGTGGATCGTGTTGATCTCGGCCTGCGCCGGGAAGACGAGCAGCCGGCCGATGACCTCGGGCGGAATCAGCAGGTTCATCCGCTCGACGAAGTCCGGGTAGACGGTGAGCAGCGACGGATCCACCTGCCGGACGCCGGTCAGCTCCTCAAGCAGCGGCGCCAGCGTGTCCTCGCCGACGATGTGCAGCTCGCTCAGGGCGCCGCCGAGCGTCGATCCGCGCGCCACCTGGAACGCGCGGGCGCGCTCGATGAGCGCCGGTGTCACGACGCGGTAGCCGACCAGCAGCTCGGCGAGGCGATCGTCGAGTTCGGCGTCCGTCATCGAACGCCCGCCTTGAGCGCGTCGAGCCGATCCCTGGCCACCTTGCGCATAGGGCTGTCCGCCGGCAGCAACTGCAGCGCCTTCTCGTACATCGCGCGCGCCTCGTCCACCCGGCCAAGCGCGTCGTACTGGCGCGCCCGCTTGTAGGCGTCCTCCCCCTCGGTTCTCGCCCGCTCACGGACGCGGCGCATCGCCTCGTCCAGGCCCGGCAGCGACGCGCTCAGCTGCTGCGCGCGCTCGTACTGCTTCAACGCGTTGACCAGGTCTCCGTCCTTTTCGGCCTTCACGCCGGCATCGAACGCCTGCTGGGCGGCTGCGCGGATGCCGGTGTGCGCCTGGATCAGCAGCGCGGGCGCGTCGAGGTACGACGGCTCCTCCTTGAGGATGTCCTCGAAGAGGTTCGCCGCCGCCTGGTAATCCTTGTCCTGCAGCGCGGCCTTGGCCGACTGGTAGCGATCCTGGAGCTGCCGCGTGCGCGCGCGCCACGCGGTCACGCTCTCGCCCGGCCGGCGCGACACCCCTCCGGTCTCCGCCGCCGCCTTCTTCTCACGCGCGGCCCGCGCGGCGTCCGCCGTCTCCTTCACGCCCGGCTCCTTCGAGGCCGCCTTCGTCCCGGCGGCCGTCGCCGCTGCACCCTTGCCGGCCGCGGGCGCGGTGCCGGTTGCCGGCTGCCCGGCGGTGACCGGCGGCTGCCCTATTCCGGTCGCAGGCTGTCCCGTGGCTCCCGGCGGCTGTCCCGTCCCGGTCACCGGCTGCCCGACACCCGCAACCCCACCCGCCCCCGTCTCGCCCGTTGCGGCCACCTGCTTCTGGCGCAGCAGCTCCTCGGCCTTCATCTTGAGCTCGAGCGCCTCGGGATGGTCCGGGTTGATGAGCAGGATCTGGTCGAAGTGATCGCGCAGCGCCGCCTCGATCTCGCCGCGCTGCATGAGGTCTTGGCCCTCTTTCAGGTGGCGGGCGATGATCTGCTCGTTGGTCTCCTTGCCCGGCTCGACCGTCTGCTGCCCAGTCGTCTGGGCGGTGCGCTGCGCCTGCTGCGGCTCGCCCGGCGTCAAGGCCACCCGCAGCGCGATGATCAGGATGACGACCACCGCGAACCCGCCGAAGACGACCGGCTTGGGCAGCCGCGCGATCGCCGCGATCACGCCGGGACGGGGCGGCACCTGGCCGGGCCGCGCGACCTTCAGGCTGGACTTCGCCGTCTTCGCAGGCGGCGGCGCCGGCCCGGCCGCCGCGGGTGGAGGACCGCCCGCCGGCGTCCCGCGGCCCTTCACGAGGGTGTCAGAGGTCGCCGGCGTCGCGGGCACCGAGGCTGGCGTCGCAGGCGCGCCCGCCAGCGTCCCCGCGTCCCGGGGTGCCGCCGGCGTGACCGATGCCCCGGACTGCGTGTCGCCGAGCACGGGCGCGATGGCCTCGAGCACCAGGCGGTACGGGCCGAGCATCACCGTGACGCCGGGATCGAGCACCACCCGCTGGATGCGCTGTCCCTCGATCCAGGTGCCGTTCTGGCTGTTCAGATCGATGATCGCGTAGCGCCCGTTCTCGTACCGCAGCTCGGCATGAAAGCGCGACACCGCCTTGTCGGGGTCCTCGAGCACGACGTCGTTCTGGCCAGCCCGACCGATGCGCACGTCGCGCTCCGACAGCTCGACGGTGCGGAAGGGTGAATCGCCGCGGAAGATTGCCAGCCTGGCCACGTCACGTCCCCCGTAGAGGCGGGCTGCCGGACACAGGCAGCCTCGCTGAAGAATATCGCTCGCGATCAGCGCGCGGTGATCGCGCGCGTCCGCTCGAGCCCGGTTTTCGCCGCCACATACCGCGGATCGACCGGCTCGGCCAGCTGCAGCACCTGCTCCCACTCGAGCATCGCGTCCCCGTACCGAAGCTCGTCGAACGCGCGCTCGGCCTCGGCGCTGTGCGACGCGATGGCGGCTTCGAGCTCGGCCGTGATCTCCGCGAACCGCCGCGTGGCGAGGGCGTGCGTCGGCTGTCGGGCAAGCGCCGCGGCGAGCAACTGGGACGCTTCACGCAGACGGCCGCCCTGGTACTGCATGATAGCGTCGTCGAAGAGCGCGTCGGGCACCTTGACGCCCGCCGCCTCGGCGCGCTTCACCGCGTCCCGAACGATGTCGGTGTCGGCCGAGACCTTCAGACGCGTCGCCTCCGTCGCTCCGCTCGCGGGCGGAGCGGTGCCGCGCTGCTGACCCGGCGGTTGCGGTTGCTGCGCCTGCCTGGCCGGGGGTTGCGGCGACTTTGGGATCAAGAGGAACAGCAGCGTCAGCATGACGGCCATCGTGCCCACCGCGGCCAGCGCCAGCCGCGTGGCCTTCCCGAGGCCCGCCTTCGGCGCCGCTGCGCCCCGCGCGGCGCGGTCGATAAACACCAGCCGCTGGTCCCCGATCTCGATCACATCGCCCGCGCTGACCGCCGAAAGGGCCACCGGCGCGCCGTTCACCCGTGTCCCGTTCGCGCTCTTCAGGTCCTCGATGACCCATTGCCCACCGGTGAACTGGAACATCGCGTGGGCCTTGGACACGAAGGCCGAGTCGAGCGCAATGGTGTTGGTGGCTTCGCGCCCGATCGACACCGGGCGTTCGGGCCACAGTCCGTACTCGACGGGCGGGCGCCCGGGGCGCTCCCACACGAGCGCCGGCCGCTCGATGCGCTCCTCCGGCAAGACGGGCGATTCGCGTCTCATGCCGCCCCCGCAGCCCTCATCGTGATGGTCATCGGCTGGTCTTTCGCCGGCCGGCTGACGATGATCAGCAGCTCGTACGGCCGTCCCGCGAGCGGAACGGTCGTGCGCTCCTCGCCCGCGGTGCCAATCGCGCCCAGGCACTTCAGGATCGCGTCAACGACCTCCTTGTCCGGAATGGCGTCCAGCAGATGCTGGCCGACGAGCGCGTCGGGCCTGACGCCGAGGAGCTCCGCGCAGTCGGGGCTCGCGTCGGTCACCCGGAAGAGGGCGTTGGCGAGAATCTTCGCCTCGACGGCTCTCGGTGCAGCGATTCGCGCCGTCGGCGGCGTCGACGGGGCCGGCGACCGCGCGGCGACGATCGGGGCCGGCCTGCGTCCGGGGGTCGGTGAAGGCGGGGCAGGCGCGACCTCGGCGGGCCGCGCAGAGGTCGAAGGCCGCGGCTCGAGCGAGCCGCCAGCCTTCATCCGGGCCAGCACGTAGTTGACGATGTCGGCCAGCTCCTTCACCGGCTTCGCACCCATCGGGTCGCTGACCGTCTCGAGCTGCCCGCCCATCGCCAGGTCGATGTCCTCGTTGAGCGCGACCAGCGGCTGGAGCGTCGTGCCGCGAATGCGGACGGCGACCAGCCAGCCGCCGACGAGCGCGACCAGCAGGGCCGGGGCGAGATAGACGACGCTGTTTCCCGCCTCGGGTGGAAGCGCCGGCCGGTACTCCACCCACGCGATCGCCGCCCTGGGACGGTTCCGGGTGCTCACCGGCCGCGCCACCTCGAACTTGTCGCCGTTCCATGCCGTGCGCAGCCGGAACACCTCGGACGGCGCACCGATGCCGGGAATGCGGGCGATCAGGTCGAACGAGCGCGTAGAGGGGGCGATCACCCGGCCATCGGGCGTCATCACGGTCGCGATCGCCACGTCCGGCTCGCGTGACACGGCATCGGCGGCCGCGCCAACCCCTGCGTCTGCTTCGAGCGCCGCCGAGGCTTCGCCCGCCAGCCAGTTGCCGAGCGCGGTCGCACGCGACATCTCGACAGCATTGAGAACCCGCGCGTGCCACAACCGCAATGCAGCCGTCGTCACCAAGAAGACGACCGACGCGAGGAGCAGCACGGAGAGGAAGACGCGAGCCGCCCAGGAGGTGCGAGCCGCCCGAGGCTTGCGTCCCTCGACAGCGGGCGCGGCCTGCGCAGCAACCGGCGCAGCAACGGGGACCGGGCGGGCCGCCGGTTCCGGCCGGATGCGCACGTCGCCCGCCTCGCGCGGCGCTCTTGCTGCCGCGCCTGGGGGCGGCGGCGTGTAACGCGTCCGGTCATCGTCGGCCTCGGCGGCTGAGGGAGCAACCGGCGCGGGCGGCGGGGCGGGGGCGGCTCGCGGCGGCGGGACAGGAGGCGGCGCTGCCGCGGGGGGCGGCAGGATCACGCGCGTCTTATCTTCATCCACGGCGGGGGGCACCGGCGCAGGCGGCGTGGCAGCCGGCGGCGCGGGCGCCGCCGGCGCGACGAGGGGCGGCGTCACGAGAGCCGTCTTGTCCTCTTTGTCCTCCCCCGCCTCAGCTCCTGCCGGCTTGTCGCCCTCGATGACGAGCGTGATGGTCAGGTGCGCCACCTGCACGACGTCGCCAGCCTTGAGCGCCGCCTCGGGCACCTTGCGGCCATTCACCTGGATGCCGTTGCGGCTGCCCAGGTCGCGAACGGTGACGCCCTGGTCCGACACGATGAACTCGGCGTGCCGGCGCGAGAGCAGCGGGTCCGAGTCGCTGATGTCGCACCGGGGATCGCGGCCGACAGCCATGGTGCCGATCAAGAGGATCTCGCGCTCGCTGTGAGGGTCCTTGATCCGAAGCTTGTTGGTCACGCTGGCTCCATCCGGATCCGCTCGCCGGCACCGACGCCTGCGCCGCGGAGCGTGCCGGCCGGCAGCTCGATCGTGATCCGCGCCCGCCAGCCGCCCCACGCCATCCTGAACGGCCGGAGCGTGTCGACGGAGGCGACGACCGTTCCCGCCCGGTCGAGGAACAGCACGTCGATCGCGAAGCGCATGAACCAGGTGTGCACCATCGAGCAGGGCTCGATCACGAGGCCGTCTCCCCGCGCGAGGGACCGATGGCGCAGCAGGCCGACCATCCGCGACACGGGATCGTCCGCCACGCCCGCCGTCGCCAGCGTCGCCGCCGCGCGCTCCGCGATCACCCGCACGCGCCGGGCCCGGCTAGCGTCCATAGACCATCTGCAGCACCACGGGGCCCATGATGATGATGAGCACGGCGGGAAAGATGAACAGCACCAGCGGGAAGAGGATCTTCTGCGACGCCCGCGCACCCGCCTTCTCCGCGCGCTGGAACCGCTCCACCCGCATCCGCTCCGCCTGCGACTGCAGCACGGGGCCGATCGAGGCGCCCAGGGTGTCGGCCTGGACGAGCACCGACACGAAGGAGGACACCTCCGGAATCTCGACCCGCGCCGAGAACGCCTTGAGCGCCTCCGACCGCGACTTGCCCAGCCGGATGTCGTTGAGGATCGTCGCCAGCTCGTCGCGGAGCGGGCCCGTGCGGCCGCGTTCCACCAGGCGCTGGATAGCGATCAGGAACTCGAGGCCGGCCTCGACCGACAGCGACAGCGCGTCGACGGCGCCGGGGAGGGTGCGCACGATCTTGCGTTCCCGCGCCTTGCGCAGATCGGCCGCCAGCCGGTCGGGCAGGAGGAAGCCGCCGAACCCGGCCAGGACGAACATCAACGGGTTCGCGAAGATGACGAAGATCTGCGAGACCAGCAGCGGCGTCAGCACGGCCGACAGGACCTTGGCCGCCAGCAGGTGATCGACACCCATGAACTCGGCCAGGCCCGCGCGCTGCAGCTCGACGGCGGCCTTGGTGCGGTACTTCGGCCACGTCAGCCGCTTGAAGAGCGGCGCCAGCCGGTCGAGGAGCGGAAACAGCAGGCGGAAGATCACCGAGGGCATGCGCGCGACTTCGACGCGCCGGATGGCCAGGCCGCCGCCGAGCGTGCGGACCCGGACGGGCATGAGCGCGTAGCTGCCAATGGCGACTGCCAGGAAGACGGTCGCCATCGTCATCAGGTACACCACCGAGGTCATCGTCGCGGCTCCTCTCCCGTTCGCATCCCTCTCGTTCGCCCCCCGGCCCGCTCGCCTGGTTGGGCGATCCGGCGTCGAGCGCCCCGCCTTACGAGCCGGTCAGCGCCGTGCAGTCGCGGTTGATCATGCACTCGGTCATGTTCTGCAGCGTCTGCCGGAAGTGCGGCTGCATGATGTTCAGCAGGATGATCGCAATCACCGTGATCAGGCCGCTGATCATCAGGTACTCCGTCGTCGTCTGGCCGCGCGCGCCGCGCCATCTCTTCCGCATGGCCGTCACACGTCCACCTTGACGAGCTTGAACATCAGCCAGAGGCCCATTGCATCGAGGACGAAGACCAGCACCAGCATCATCACGCCGAGCGCGGTCGTGAAGAACGGCCGGATGAAGTTGACGTCGATGAGCGAGAAGAGCAGCAACATCGCGGGCGGGAACAGGCAGACGAGCACGCCCTGCGACATCCCCTGGGCCGTCATGGCCTTGATCTTGCCCTCGACCTTCTTCCGCTCGACGATCGTGTGCGCAATCACCGAGAACGTCTCGCTCAGGTTCCCGCCGGTCTCCCGAAGGGTGAGGATCGAGTCGACCGCGAGGCCGAGGTCCTCGAGCGGGACGCGCTCGGCCAGCCGCCTCAGGGCGTCGTCGGTGAGGCGCCCGAGGTGAATCTCCTTCTGGACCCGGCCGAACTCGTCGGCGAGCGGCGGCTTCATCTCGCGGACGACCAGCTCGAGCGACTGCTGCAGGCTCAGTCCGGCCTTGAGCGCGTTGGCCATCATCAGCAGCGCGTCGACCAGCTGGTTGTCGATGCCGTCCAGCCGGCGCCGCCGCAGGTACCACACCAGCCCCCACGGCAGGAAGTAGCCGGCGAGCCCGAACACGATCGCGCCGATGACCTTGCCCAAGAACCCCTGGCCGAGCAGGAAGCCGACCAGGGCGCTGCCGAAGACCATGATCGAGATCAGGCGGCGGGCCCGCTCGATGGTCATCTCCTCGAACATCGACTCGAACTCGATGGTCATCCACGCGGCGTAGCTCTGGATGCGCCGGGTCCACCAGTCCGTCAGCTGCTCGGCCAGCGTGCGCACGGACAGGAAGACGGCGGCGAACAGCAGGAGGATGGACAGGAACTTGAGCGCCATCGTTCAGGCCGTCTGATGGAGGAAGATCTCGCGCGGCAGCTTGATGCCGCGCCGCGACAGCGTCTCGACGAACGAGGGCACGTAGCCGGTCGGCACGTACTGTCCGTACACCTTCCCGTCGGGCGCCAGCCCGGTCTGGCGGAAGACGAACACGTCGGCGGAGGTGAAGACGTTCCCTTCCTGGCCGGTCACCTCGGTGATGTGCGTGATGCGGCGGCTGCCGTCCTGCAGCCGCGATTGCTGGATGACGAGGTTGATCGCCGAGGCGATTTGATCGCGAATCGCGCGCGCGGGGAGCTCGAGGCCAGACATCAGCGCCATCGTCTCGAGGCGGCTGAGGGCGTCGCGCGGCGAGTTGGCGTGCACCGTGGTCAGCGAGCCGTCGTGCCCGGTGTTCATCGCCTGGAGCATGTCGAGCGCCTCGCCGCCGCGGCATTCCCCCACCACGATGCGGTCCGGCCGCATGCGCAGCGTGTTGCGGACCAGGTCGCGGATGGTGATGGCGCCCTCCCCCTCGATGTTCGGCGGCCGCGACTCGAGCGACACGACGTGCTCCTGCGGCAGCTGGAGCTCGGCCGAGTCCTCGATGGTGATGATCCGCTCGTCGTTCGGCACGAAGGACGCCAGCACGTTGAGCAGCGTCGTCTTGCCAGAGCCGGTGCCGCCGGAGATGACGACGTTCATCCGAGCCTTCACGGCGGCGCCGAGGAAGGTCGCCATCTGCTCGGTCAGCGAGCCGAACGTGATCAGGTCCTCGACGCCCAGGAGCTTCTTCGAGAACTTGCGGATGGTCAGCGCGGGGCCTCTGAGCGCAAGCGGCGGGATGATGGCGTTGACGCGGGAGCCGTCGCGCAGCCGGGCGTCCACCATCGGCACCTTCTCGTCGATGCGCCGGCCGAGCGGCGCGACGATGCGCTCGATGACGCCCCGAAGCTGCTCGACGTTCAGGAAGCGGACGGCCGTGAGCTGCAGCTTGCCGGACCGCTCGACGTAGATCTGGTCGTGGCGGTTCACCATGATCTCGGTGACCGCCGGATCGGCCAGCAGGTCCTCGAGCGGGCCGAGGCCGAGCGCCTCGTCCAGCACTTCCTTGACGATCTGCCGCTTCACCTCGCGCGATTGGATCTCGCTCGCCTCCTCTTCGACCAGTGCGTTCACCTTCGCCTCGGCCCGCGCCCGCACTTCCTGCAGCTTGACCGGGTCGCGCAGGTACGTGAGGTCCGCCTTCTTGAGGTCGATCTCCTCGACCAGCCGGCGGTGGATCTTCACCTTCAGCGCGAGCAGATCGTCCAGGGCCACCTGCTGGGACATCGCCTGGGCCGTGCCGCCGCCGGTCCCCTTGATGTCGCGCAGCCCCCGCGTCGCCACCTCGCGCGCCAGCCGATCGATCCCGCGCGAGATCGCGTGGCGCGGCGAGGTGACCAGGATCGGCGTCCCCTTGGATGCCGCCGTCTGCACCGCCTCCGGGTCGTCGGGCAGGGTGACGACGATGGGCAGGCCGATGACGCGCTCGAGGCGCTCCGGCGCGACCCCGCCGCGCTCCGGCACCCGGTTCACCAACAGGAGCATCGCTTCGGCCGGGATCTGGAGCGACCGGAGGTAGTCGAGGCAGAAGCGGACCCGGGTGATGCCCGCCGGCGTCGGATCGGTCACCACGCAGACGTAGTCGGTGCGGTCGAAGATCTGCGCCGTCAGCGGCGCGATCCCGGTTGCCATGTCGATGACGATCAGGTCGTAGGCGGCAACGGCGAGATCGAGCATCCGGTTCAGGACGTCAACCGAGACCAGCCGCGACTGCAGCACATCGGTCGAGAGCGGGATCACCGAGATGCCGCTCGGCGCGGTGACGAGGTAGCTGGCGAACACCTCGGGCGTGAGGCGGCCGAGAATCGGGACCATCTCGGCGAGCGCTTTCGCCCGCTCGAGGCCGACCAGAGCGGCTGCTTCGCCGGGCAGCGGGTGGTTCCCGTCCACGAGCAGGACGCGCCCCGAGTCCTGCTGCTGCAGGCTGACGGCCAGGTTGGTGGCCACCAGCGTCTTGCCGGCGCCCCCGCTCCCCGAATAGACGGCCACGGTCTTCGCTCGCATATTTATTCAGCGCAGAGAACGCAGAGGGCGCAGAGGCAATTCTCTCGTCACCCGTTGCTCGTCACGCCCCGGCAAGCCTGAAGGCTTGCCCTACCGTGTCATTGAGCCCAGAGCGCGGAGAGCACGCCCAGCAAGAGTGGACCTCCGCGTCGTCGGCGGCCTCTGCGCTGTACCCTCACTGCTGCGGCACCACCAGCCGGGGCCGCAGAATCACCATCAACTGCGTCTGCTTCTGCTTGTCGTGATAGGGCACGCCCGACGGCACGTAGCCGGACCCCGGCACGCGCGACACGCCGGGCAGCGCCCGGAGGATCGACGCGGCGCCGAGCGTGCGCGACGCCCGCGACGCCCCGGTGGAGGTCGTCGTCACGGCCAGCAGTTCCGCGCCGCCGACGCCGACCGGCACCCCCGACATCACGTTGAACTCCCATCGCGCCCGCCGCCAGATGGTCGGATCCGTGAAGGTGCCCGTGCCCACCGGCACGTTGGTCTCGATGAGCAGGTAGGTGGTGAAGGTGCCGTTCTCGGCCGGTGCCCCGGGCCTCACCTTCAGCCGGATGCCAATCTCGGACGGCGCCGCCGCCGCGCCTGTCTTGCCTTTGTTCTGCTGCTGGGCGGCGAGGTAGTCGGTGGGCAGGACGTCGGGACCGCCCATGAACACCTCGCCTTCGGTGCCAATCGGCACCTGCACGGTCTGTTTGAAGAGCGGCCGGCCACTCGGCTCGACCCCCGTTGCGTAGCTGCCGCTGCCAAAGGTGACGCTCGCCTCGATCAGCTCGATCTCGTACTCGACCTGCGGGACGGCCGCCGCCGTCGCGGGCCCCGTTCCCGTCGCGGTTCCAGTAGCGGTCCCGGCGGTCGTCCCGCCCGATGGCTTCACCGGCTCGCCCGGCGGCTTGGCCGCTTCGCCCGGCTGCGGCATGGGATTGCCACCCACCACGAAGGGCGAGGCGGGCGGGATGTAGCGGACGAGATTCCTGGCGTGCGCCGCGTCGATGATTCGGGTGACCGCGTCGAGTTCCTCTTTCGTCTTGACCGTCCCGCTGACGGCCAGCGACCCGCCCAGGCGCCGCACCTCCACGGTCGGGAAGTCCTTCAGCAGGTCGCGCAGGTCGCGCTCGGTATCGACCGCTTCGTGCGTGGTCACGTTGAGCGTGATCTCGTGACGCTTGACACGCTTCTGGTCCCAGATCTGGAGCACCGTCCGCCCGGAGTTCTTGCCGAAGAGGAGCAACTCGCGGCGGCCCGGCAGCACGCGGAAGTCGGCGATGTCCGGGTCGCCGATGGCGATGTCCCCAATCGGGTACCCGGGCGTGAAAGACTTCTGCTCCTTGACGAACAGCGTCTCTTCCAGCTTCTGCGGCTCGCCCGTCTGCGCCAGCGCTCCGACCGCGGTGGCCGCCAGGATCAGTGCGATGCAGGTTGCGCGACGCTTCATGACCACCCCCGCTCGCCACGCCAGGCCGGGAATCCTGCGGCCGCAGGTCCGGACCGGCGCGTGGACCACCCGTGGATCAGAAGACGGACCGGCTGCCGCGGATCTCGCGCCAGACCGGCTGCGCCCGCGGCTTGATCGGGATCTGCACCTTCAGCAGGCCGAACGGATCGAGCGTGCCGAGGTCGACGACCTGCCCGGCATCCAGGTTCGACCGGAGCATGAGCGTCAGGGTGCCGATCTGCTGCGCGAGCACGAGCTCCTGCGCCTGCTGGGGCGCGACGAGCAGCGTGACGTTCGCGACGGTGCGCTCGCGCTCCTGCTGCTGGGCCGCCGCCACCGCGGCCGCCCCCGCGATCGTCTGGCCCTCGACGGGCCGGGTCGTCGGCCGCTCGCGCTGGTGCTCGCGCTCGACGGCCACTACCTGGACGTTCTGCCACATCAGCCGGGTCTCGGTGCGCTCGTCGGCGAAGCTGACCCTGCCGGTCGCCGAGGTCGCGACCGGGCGGCCGAACTCGAAGGTGCCGAGGATGTCCACGAAGTTGCCGGGCCGGACCAGGCCGGCGACGCCGGTCACGTCGTTGACGGCGATGGTGATCGCGCGCCGCCCGCGCGGCACCTCGTAGGCCAGCGCGGTCCGGTTGGCATCGAGCAGGTAGGTGCCGAGCACCTGCGCGCCCTTCGGGATCGGGACCGACGCGACGCGGCCGATGACGCGCGCCTTGTCCGACTCGGCCTTCGGTTGGAAGTACTTCTGGGGTACCTCGATCTGCTCGAT
>Ga0315282_10014255_pt1 | contig 11865 bp, 14 predicted proteins | sample YL17G07_20_MG_FD_203693 | JGI IMG/M metagenome (GOLD analysis project Ga0315282, IMG submission 203693) | Sediment microbial communities from Yellowstone Lake, YNP, Wyoming, USA - YL17G07_20 | ecosystem: Environmental > Aquatic > Freshwater > Lake > Sediment | place: USA: Wyoming | collected... | reverse complement strand
CTGCTTATCAACGAGCCCTTCCTGCACACCAAGAGCCACTGCGCCGCGATCAACTGGCCGGTGTGGAGCTGGATAAGGCACCCCGCCTTGCGCTACATGTATCTGAGCTACGACGCCGACCTCGCTACGGAGCATTCCCTGAAGCGGCGCGATCTGATCATGAGCCGATGGTTCCAGGAGCGCTGGCCGCACGCTTTCAGGCTTCGGTATGACATGAACGTCAAAACCCATTTCGAGAACGACAAACGCGGAGTCATGGCTGCGGCTTCCTTGACCGGCTCAGTCACCGGGCACCACGCGAACCTACTGGTGGTGGATGATCCGCACTCGCGGGATGACATGGACAACGACGCGGCGATAGAGAGCGGAGTTCGGGCCTATCGGACGAACGTGCCCCAGTGCGTGAGCGACCCCGAGACGGCCAGCATCGTGGTGATTTGCCAGCAATTGAACGAGAAGGACCTGAGCAACTGGCTGCTGAGGAACGAGCCGGGCCGATGGACGCACGTGCTCTTGGAGGGCGAGGCCACCGCCCGCCGCACCTATGTTTTCCCGCGCTCGAAGCGGACCGTGACGCGGGAGATGGGCGAACCGTTGCACGCCGCCTACTGGTCTTTGGAGAGACTCCACGGCATGATTCCTTCACTCGGTCGGCGCGGCTACGATGCGCAGGTGCAGCAGTCGCCCTCGCCCATCGGCGGAGGAATCGTCAAGCGCGCCTGGTTCCGATTCTACCGGCTCGACTGGTGCCCGGATCCAAAGGGCATCATGCCGGTGTTGCCGAGTCAGTCCGAGGCTGATGAGACCGTGGAATCTTGGGACATGGCATTCAAGGCGCACACGGACAGCAGCTACGTGGCCGGCCAGCGCTGGCGCAAGAAGGGAGCCAACAAGTATCTGCTGGAGGAGATTCACGAGCATCTGGACTTTCCGAGCACGTGCCGCAAGCTCCAGCTCTGGGACAAGCAATTTCCGCGCGACGGAGCGCGCTGGGTGGAGGATGCCGCGAACGGGCCAGCCGTGATCGCGCAGTTGCACGGCGTGGTTCCCCGGCTGATCGCGGTTCGGGCCGAGGGCAGCAAGCCCGCCCGACTGAGCGCAGCGAGCCGGGATATCGAGGCGGGAAACGTCTATCTTCCCGACCCGGAGATGCCCGGATATGGCTGGGTGAACGACTTCATCGACGAGGTCTGCAAGTGCTACAGCGAGAAGTCGGGGCTCTGGGATCGGGCCGACGCCATGAGCCAGGCGCTGAACAAGCTCGGTGGGAGGCTGGGAACCATGCCAGCGTCGGAAGTGGTTGTGGGCCAGCCGAGGCCCGAGGAGCGCAGAATCGAGCACGGGAGTTTCCGCAAGATGAATTTCTGATTAAAGGAGAAACTATGACGCCCCTTGAGAGATATGCAGATCGCCAGAATGCCGCATGGTGTAAATGTCAGCAAGCCGTGGTTGCCGGAGATACCGTATACCGGAGAGTTATTGCGGATGCTCGGAAAAAGTTCGAGGAGAATCTGGCCGTGGCACAGAAGATTTATGACGACGCAGTGAAGCCGACTGCCAGGGTTTATAATGAACTCCTCCGCGTCGCGTATTTGCAGATGAGCGAGGAATTGATCGACGCGCAGAAAGAATACGAACGGACCACCAAGGAGAGGTAAGGACGAATTATATGCCAAAGAGAAACTCCTTAAAGACTGTACAGAATGCTGAGATGTTGCGTAGAGTTTTGGAGGATGCAAAAAAAGCAGCGGCGGCATTTGAATATATGCAAAAGGGGAATCCGGAGGCTAGGCACTTTCGTATATCAGGGGAGCCTGGTAGCACTATTGATTGGATCGAAATAACTGATGTTGAGAAGAGAGAGGCATGATGGCAGAAGAGAAGCTCGACTTCACAAGACTGTTCTGGCTCTGGGGCAGGCCGCGAGGCGCGGAGGAAGTGAGCCGCTGCGAATGGCTGTTGCCGAGAGCGCTGGTCAACGTGACGCTGAGCCTGGAATCGTTTGAGGTTCCTCAGGACTCTCTGCTCGTTGGTACGGCGAAGAAGCAGTTGATGGTACAGATGCCGATGCTCCAAGGTCCGCCCATAATGACCCTGGTCTGCCGCTGTCCGCAGTTATTGGACTATGTGAAGGCAGAGCAGAATCCGACGGTGCGCGAGCAGGTGCGGGAAGTAATGCCACGCGCCGAGTTCTGTCAGCTCTGCCCCTTCTGGAAGGAAAAGCAGGGGCTTCCGCCGAGAAAAGAAGAAGCGCAAGCCGCTGGGTCGCTGGGAGATTTGCCCTGGTACGGCAAGGTCGTGTGCTTGGCGTTCCTGGTCCTCGGGCTGTTCGCTGCGGCGCTGATGTATCCCGTGGCGTGCGTGCGGAGCGTAATTCGGCGGTGGAGGCATACATGAATGAACCAGAGAAAGATTGGGAAAAAATTCATGATGAGTATTTGAAACGCACTTCATTACTAACAGAGAAATGGGAAAAGGAGAACCACAAACAAGGCATCCCGAGTAACCGTTTCTGGGCTAGAGCACGCCGAAAACTCCTTTCTGTGATCCGCTTCTATTTCTGCTTCCTTCGCTTAAGTTGGTGGCGGGCTAAGTGGGAAGTGCTCAAGCTGCGCTGGCTGGTCTGGACACAACGCTGCGATTTCTGCGGCAGGCGATTATGGTTGAAGCGAGCGCGGACCATCTCTATTGCCCTTCCAGGAAAGTTGCATGTCTATGGGCGTGATTGGTGGTTATGCCACCTATGCTTTGAGTTTGCCAAAGTGCGCTGGCTTAATGTTTTGCAAGAGAAAGAAGTGTCAGAAAAAGTTTCTTGACATCCTCAAGTCATGAGTTCTACTATTCGGGCAAGATGGCGAGACGCACACCTTTCTGGCGTCGTTTTCTAGCGCGTGAGCCTAGCAGATTCATCGACATCCCGCTGCGAAATGATCAGGGGGAACTGACTGGCAAGACCAGTCGATATGCGGTTCTTGCCGATGGTGTCTATGCCCGACTGACACCCGACCAGTCGCTGCCTTCCATCTCCACCGTTCCCGCGACGCAGGAGACTCCGCTTTATCCTGGCGGCCCGACACGTGGCGAGATGGGCATTCCCGACGCGGCCCGTCCCGTCCTCACGCCCACGGCTTCACGCCCGATGGCTCCTCCGACCGAGCGGCCCGAACGTCCGGTCACGACGATGACTCTGGGCGCGGTAGGCACGCTCTTCACGGCGGGGTTCCTGACCGATCTTCAGGAATACAACGCGCAATTCATCGGGCGAAACGCTTTGCCGTACTACGACAAGATGTTTCGCACTTCCGTGCCCGTGCGCGCCTCGTTGCGCGCTTGCTGGCTGCCCATTGAGACGGCGGAATGGGAGGTGAGGCCAGCGCTGAATCCGAACGACCAGGGCTACCAATTCGCGGTCGAGCTTGCCGACATGGTGCGCGAGAATCTCTTCGGCGGCCTGGAGACGCCGATGCGCACCGGGGGCTACGCCTCGCAAACGTTCAAGTCGGTGATTTCGAACGCGCTGCTCTGCCTGCTCTATGGTTGCGCGGCGCACGAGATCCTCTGGGCCGTGGACGGCAGCCGCGTGAGGCTTCGCGCCCTGGCCCCGCGCCTGCCGATAACCTTCTACCGCTGGTGGGTGGACTATGACGGCATGACGCTGCTCGGCCTGGAGCAGCTCGGCTATCGGCGCAACGAGTACGTCAACGTCATCGTGCCCGCCCAGAAGCTGACGACGTTCTCGTTCGGGAAGCTGGGCGCGGGCTTCTACGGAATTTCGGTGCTTCGCTCGGCCTTCATCGACTGGTATTTCCTCGACAACCTGACGCGCATCAACGGCATCGCGGCGGAGCACAATGCCGTGGGCGTGCCACACTTCGAGATCCCGGAAGGGGCGAGCCCCTCGGATGTCGAGACGGCCAGGAAATACGTCACGGAATTGGCAGCGCACGAGGCTATGGGCGTGGTATCCCCGCCGGGATTCAAGTTCGAGATGAAAGGCGTCACGGGCCAGACGCACAACGTTGTGGAGTCGATGCGCTATCACGCCGCGCAAATCTACATGAACGTCCTGGCCGGCTTCCTGCATCTGGCTGAGAAAGTCACCGGAAGCTACGCGACGGGCGAGACGCTTTCGGATTTCTTTAATTTGGCGGAGAACTCCGTAGCGGAGATGATCGCAGAGGAGATAAACCTCTCCGCCGTCCGCCGCCTGGTGGACTACAACTACGAGCTGCCGCACACGCTGCGGATCGACCGGATGCCGTATCCGCTGCTGAAGCCGGCGAAGATCGCCGTGCTGAATCCCATCAAGCTATTCGAGTCCATCCGCTGGCTGATGCAGGACAACACGGACGCCATCCAGCCCAGCGACGCGCTGGAGAACAAGCTGCTGGAGTTGGCCGGGCTGCCGGCGAAGGAGAAGGCGCGTCCGCGTTTCCGAGCCATCGCGCAGACCGTGCGAGAGGCGGAGAAGGGGCCGGAAGACACCATTCCTGGCGAGCCGGAAAGTGAGAGAACTATACCGAAGCAAGAGCCAGCACTGACGATGCGCCTTACTGAACCCGTGAAGTTCCTGCCCTATTCCCGCGTGGGCGAAAACAAGATCAACCTGCGAGCACAGTCCAGCAAGGCCGAGAGCACGGCGCGGCGCGTGGCCGAGACTCTGCGCTCCAGAAAATCCGCGTGGCTTGACGAGCTGCGCCGGATGCTTCTGCCGATAGACCGCTCCGACCGTCGACACGGCCTGGCGCTGGAACATGACAGGGACGCCGCCGCGAAGATAGCGGCGTTGCTGAAACGGAACGCCGATTACGGTCGGGAGCGAGTCTTCAGCGAGCGCTGGCGTGCCACGGGCCGGAGACGCGACGCGGAGGTGCTGAATCTTCGCGGCCTGAAGTTGGAAGAAGAGGCGAAAGAGAAGAAGAAGCCCGTCACCAGAACCCCCGAAGAGCTTGCCATGCTCGCCGTGGCTCAGAGTCAGGGCTGGCTGATCGGGTTGGCTAATAGCTTCACCGTGACGGGCCTGGAGCGCGGACTCACGGGCGAACCGCTGGCCGAATTCGTCGTGGAGAACGTTGCCGGAGCCTCGGACGGCGCTTTGGACAACGCGGCGCTGCGCGCCTCGCGGAATGCCATTCAGGCGGGGCGCTTCGACGCCTACGGCACGCTCGCGCCGGAGATCCGCATGTGGTATCGGCACGAATTCGACGACGACCACACCTGCGACGCCTGTCTGGAGGGTAGCGGCGATGCCTACTACAGCCTGGAGGAGATCGACTGGTGGCCGGGGAAAGACTGCGAAGGGGGTCGGATGTGCAGAGGCGAATTGACTGAGATTTTTCAGGACGAGGGTAAGTACGAGTGGGGCAAATAGCGGGCGTGCAGGATGAACCAAGAGATTCTGTCAAGCAGCAGCGTGAGTGAAGGGACGTGGGTTCAAGTTGACAGTCTTTTGGTGCCTTATACGATAGCCATTTTCGGATTTGCGGCTGCCGACAAGGCACAGATTTACGTTTCATGCAGCGATGACAAGCCCGCTGCAGTGCCACCGGCGGCGGGCGACGGGACGTTGAAGATCGGCTTCGACATTTCGGTGGACGGATACGTTTCGATCATCACCCCATTCCGCTGGCTGCGGGTGCGCAAGTCTGCGGCGGATGCGAGTCCGGCGTTGACGGTGGCGCAGATTCAGGGAATCACTTAATGATGCTGCGGTCATTCGTCAAAAACCTGCTGCTGCGCTGGAAGCTAAGTCTTGGGCTCGCGCAGCGCGGCAGGACGGTGCGTCCAATCAGTTGGTGGACGCTTTTGTGGAGGAAACTATGGAAATGACAAGCAGAATAAATTGCAAAGCTGAGCTTTCAGCGGTGCTGATTCGCGCTGATGGTAGCCGCAAAGCCCTAGGAGTCATCAGCAAGCGTGATCTCACGACTTGGTGGAAGCGGCTGCTGGATCGTTTACGGCATGATGATTGTGGTATCGTCACTAACGCTGGCGTGAACTATATGGCTTCGGACTTCGCCTCGGGTGGGGTCACGCCGACTATCAGCGGATTCAAGTTCCATGATGCGGGAACAGGTACGGGAGCTGCTGCGGTCACCGACACCGCGCTGGGGATTCCTTGGGGCGGCGCGCGTGTCACGGGTACGCCGAGCAATCCCACAGCTAACCAGTATCGCAGCGTGGCGACGATCAGCTTCACCGGCACCTTCGCCATCACGGAGTGGGGTCTGTTCTCCGCGGCGACGGTTGGAACGCTCTGGGACCGACGCGTCTTTGCGGCAATCAACGTGGTGAATGGGGATTCAATCCAGTTCACTTATACTTTAACTGTGAACGCTGGTGGTACATAGACTAGATGGCTATTCCGCCCTTCAAAGCTGCGGGAACGTTCACGGCGGGTACCGGGGCGATTACTCCGCCTTATCCGGCGGCTCCGAACGATCCGGTAGCCGGTGACATTGCGCTGCTGGTGTGCGAATCTGAGAACCAGGCGATCTCGCTTTCCTCGGCCCAAGGTTTTGTCGAGTTAGGTGCGCAAGCAAACAAGGCCGCTGGAACCGCTGCCACCGATCCCGCTTCGCGTCTAGCAGTCTACTGGAAACGGTGCGTCGGAGGTGATACTGCTCCCACGGTTGCAGATTCCGGCAACCACACCACAGGGCAAATCTACCTTTATTCGGGTTGCATTGCTACCGGAAACCCCTGGGATGTCTATGCCGAAGGGAACGATGGCGGCGCGAATGACACCACGGGCGTCATCCCTGGGGCGACCACCACGGTTGCTGACTGCCTGATTGTTCTGATCTGCTCGTCGAGTTACAACGGCACGAGCACGACGGAATTCTCGGCTTGGACGAATACCAATCTCACGAACATTCTGGAGCGGGGAGACAACACCAACACGGCGGGTCTCGGCGGCGGGCATGGACTAGCAACCGGGGAAAAAGCCAGCGCGGGAGCTTATGGTGACACGACCGTCACGCTAGCGCACACCTCTTACAAGGGCGCGATGTCGATTGCGCTTAAGCCGCCTACAGCGCAGACGTACTACCAGACGCTCGATGCGGCAATGGCAAACTTTGCGGCAGCCCGTGCCAGCCTGACCGCGCACAAGCACGATGCTTCAATGGCGGCTTTTGACGGGACTGAAAGCCGTTTGACAACCCACAATAAAGACGCTTCCATGTCCACCTTTGCGGGAACAGTGGCTAAGTTTACTTCCTGTACCCGCACGGCTTCGATGGCGACGTTTGCCGGTTCCGCAGCGAAGCTGACCCAACGTGCGCTGTCTGCTGCGATGGCCGATTTCGCCGCTGCGCTGACCAGTATTAAGTTATATACCAAGGAGCTTGTAGCTGGCATGGCTACGTTCGTGGCGGCTTTGAGCCGTACCTCGCTGAAGGGACTTACTAGTTCAATGGCGAGCTTTGGCGGCCAGACGGCCAAATCGACGGCACATGCTCTAAGCGCGCTGATGGCCGACTTTGCTGGACTGATTAGCAAACGGGCTGCGAAAACCGTCAACTCCTCGATGTCCAGCTTCGCCGCATCGCTGGCGAGCGCCGGAATTTTCCTGAGAACGCTGGCTGCCGGTATGGCATCGTTCGCGGGCGTACTTGCCGCTAGCGCGAAGTTCCACGAAAGCATAAATGCCGGCATGGCCTATTTCGGCGGCTTGGTCAGCAGATTTACGCTCAAGAACCTGGAAGCAGCAGTTGCGGCCTTCTCAGCCTCGGTTGCCAAACGTCTGGGGCGAGCAATCGCGGCTTCGATGTCAGCTTTTGGCGCGGCAGTTTATTCGTCAATCTCTGGCGATCAAAAATCTGACCCACCCTGGTTTTTCACAGGCATGAGGCGTAAGCTGTTGCGGAGGCGTCGAGGATAAAATAAGATGAGGAAGGTGCGACGATGAACCAAGAGATTCTATCGAGTGCGGCAGTAAGTGAAGGCGCCTGGACCCAGGTGGACGGCCTGAAATCGCCGTTTACCCTCACCGTCTGCGGCTTTGCCGCGGGTGATGTGGCGCAGATCTGGGTTTCGAATCTCTACGATGAGCCGGCAGCGGTGACCCCCGTGGCAGGTGATGGCACGTTGCAATACGGCGGGAATATCATCACCGACACGGGTGTCGAAATCACCGGAAACTACCGCTGGGTGCGCGTGCGCAAGTCCACTGCCGGAGGTGCACCGGCCACCACCAAGGCGCGAGTCCAGGGAGCAGGGAGGGACTGATGAAATTCAAGATTGCAAATCGCAGATGGCAGATTTGCCTGGCACTTCTCGGTGCTCTTGCCGTCCTGAATGCACCGAAGGACCTATATCCCCAGGTGCGCACCGGTCGCCTGCCACAGACCTGTCCGGCAAATACCCCACTGGTCCGATTGAATCCTAGCACGCAAGAGTGGCTTTGCATGGCGCTGCCACCGGAAATGGACAACCAGATTCTGTCTAGTTCGGTGGATGCGAATGGCAACCCGAATTTTTTGGCAGCGGGCGCGGGACTGACGCTTAACCTCAATGGCGAGACCACGCCTTTACGGTTGATTGTGGCCGGCCAATATCAGACCTTAACCAGCAATGTCTCGATCACTCTGACGGCGACCTCCAATCAGTTCGTCTACGTCACCCAAGACCTTACGAATCCCGCACTGGTCGCGGCCGACTTCGGCGCTTCGGCTTTGCCGCCGGATTATGACTATGTGGCTCCGGCTGCACCAGCGACCGACCAGCATTGGTTCAATCTTTCCGACAATCAGATGTATCGCTATTCCGGCACGGCTTGGGTAGCGGTGAATCGGATCTTCCTCGGCGTGGCGCGGACTTCGGGCGCGGCGATTGACGGCGTGGTCTGTGAGCCTTACCGACTGAGTCCGCAGAAGCGGTTCGAGATGTTTGGCAACGCCAGCGACGGAATTCTGGAAGTCACCGGGGCGACGACGGTTAGCGGTAGCAAGCAATACTCGTTCGTGCGTGTGGACGGCGCAACGCTTACCGCCGGGGCCGTTAGTGGTGCATCCGGTTATCAGGGCATGATGGTTCGGAGCCAAAATCCAATTCTTATCGTTAATGCTGGCATTATCTCAGCTATCGGCCAGGGAAGTGGCGGCGGCACGGCGACGACCGGCGCAGGCGTAGTTGGATATTCAGGTGGATGGTTTGGTGGTTGGGGTGGTGGCGGCGGCGGAAGCAGTACAAGCGCTGGAGGCCAGGGAGGCGACATTCAGCGCTGGGGTTTCCCCGCTTTATCCTCTGGTCTGGCGGCTGCTGGTGGCGCGATAAACACTGCCGGCGGCACCGGGCGCGTCAGTATTATGCCACCTTTCCCCTTCGTTTGGTATTTAGTCGGTTTATCCGGTAGTGGGGGCGGTTCAGGGGCGGGTGATGGTGTAAACAAGGGTGGCAATGGGGCCGAAGGTGCCGGTGCTTTTTGGATTGCTGGCCCTTCCATTCGCATCAATGCAGGATGCTCGCTGACCGCAGACGGAGGAGCTGGCGCTGCTGGCGTCGCTGGTAATGCAGGCGGTGGCGGTGGCGGTGGAGGCGGGATTATAAGCGTCGCCGGTGGGTTCATTTCCAATGCTGGGACACTTTCCACTAGTGGTGGCGCGGGCGGTGCAGGCGTCGGCACAGGCGGCCCAGGCGGCCACGGCGGCGACGGCATGGCGCTGACCATGCGGCTATGGTGAGGTGAGATATGAGTCCTCTAACATCAACGGAAAAATCGGCGGCGTTGCAGAAAGTCCGTGAAGCGCTGCTCGGCATGAGACTTGGGCACTGGCGGTTCTATCCGGGGCCAGGCGGCGATATTTCGTGTGTCGAATTCCCCATGCTCTCCATCGCCTCGAACGGCGACATCAAGATCACAGAAGGCGGGGCAACCGCAACTATCGGCAATTCAGTTGCGGCTTATCAAGCAGCGTCCTCTCAGGCGAAATCACTTCTAGCCTGGATGGCGGAGGCGGTGGAGTAAAAGCGCATGGAACACTGGCTGGGATACTTCAACGCAGCGGCGAGTTGCGCGGTAGATGTCTCGTTCACCCCGGTTGCAGGCGGGAGTCGCACCGGCAGAGTGCGGTTTACCACGGATGCGGCAAGTTCCCCCGATGATGTTTCAACCAGCGGCACAGGGCAGATTGTCTTGACCCTGCGGGGCGGGACGTTTCGGGGGATGAGTAAGAACTAACTTGGAATCGTCAATATCAAATCCATGATCTGTCCTTACTGCCATCTTCGCAAGGCGCACGTTCTTGATTCGCGCAACGGGCACGGACTGCAAGCGCGTCTGCGCGAATGCCCGAAGTGCGGGCAGTTCGCCACGAAAGAAATCATCGACCCCGAAGTTCCCTCCAACTGGCAATGCCTCGCCAAGCTCGACCGGCATTCCGCCTCTCCGCATTCACTCAAAATTAGGTGATTTTGCTTTTGACATCGGCCACGGGATTGAATAATCCTTGCAACCAGCATGGCGACGAACGCACTTGAAGCTGCGGGCGGGCAGAAGAAGATTTCCGCGGTCATCGGGAAGCGGCCAAATCGAGACGCCACTGAAGTTCAGAGCTTCGTATTTTCCCCCAAATCTGCATGGACTCCCGACGAAGTCAAGGCTTGGCTAAAGAAGCACAAGAAGGCTTCAGCGCTTGACGCCACGGGAGACAGCTACCGCGCGCGGCAGTCCGAGCCCGGTGAATTCAAGAAAGACAGCTTCCGCACCATCACGATCAAGGGCCGCCAGGACGAGCGATTCGACGCCGACGAGTCGATGGAGCTGGACGATACGGCAACGCTGGACACGCTCATCAGACGGCTCGAAGCCGAGGGCTATGCCGAGGAGCTGGTCGAGGCGAGCGACGACAAAGACTACGCCACAGTCGGCGGAAAGCGCGTGCACCGCTCGGATTTCGCCTACGCGCCGCCGGGAAGCGGGCCGAGCGAATGGAAGCTGCCATGCGACACACCGGAACGCACGAGGAACGCCCTGGCGCGCTACAACCAAGCGGACCTGCCGTCGGGCGTGAAGGAGGCGGTGAAGCGCAAGATCCTGCGCAAGGCCAAGCAATATAAAATCGACACGAGCGGGTTCGAGAAAAAGTACATGCGGGAGCCGCTGGAATTCTCCGAAGTTCAAGACGGCAAGATCAAGATCATGGTCGCCTACACCACGCCGACCGGAAAGACGTTCTCGAAGGACGGCCGGGAATTCACCATCAGCGCGGGCGACCTGGAACAGACACTTCGCAATCTGAAGAAGGACGGCCAAGTCCCAACGGATTACGGCCACTGGTCGGCGAAAGAGGATGCGCCGCCGGGAAACGACATCAAAAGCGGGAAGATTCTGGCCGAAGGCGCTGAGATCGCGCCGTTCAAGGAAGGCCGCCAGGCGCTGTGGGCCTTCTGGGAGCCGACGCCGCGAGCGCTGGCCTTCGTCAAAGCAAAAGAGTACACGCATTTCTCACCGGAGCTGGAGTTCGACAGCACGGATGAGACCGGGGAAAAGCGCGGCACGCGTCTCAAGGCAGGCGCGCTGACAAACCGCCCGTTCCTCAAGGAACTGCCAGAAATCGAAGTGTCTGACATCGACTACAACACGAGTCTGGGATTTCCCCCGCAACCGGCGGGGGCGTTGGTATCGCTGCGGCTCACCGAAAGCCGCGATTCGCTCATTGATTTGGAGGAAGACATGCCGAAAAAGACAAAACTGGTGCGTGCGCAAGACAGCGCCGCTGACGTGATGAAGAAGCTTGAGTTGCGGCGCATGGAGGGCGAGGACGGCGTTGCCCTGAAGAAGTTCCGCGTCCACGGCGAGGACGGCGAGGCGCTGGGCGAGCTGGAAGCGGACGACATGCTGGACGCCCTGGAAGATGCCGG
>Ga0315282_10014254_pt1 | contig 11865 bp, 11 predicted proteins | sample YL17G07_20_MG_FD_203693 | JGI IMG/M metagenome (GOLD analysis project Ga0315282, IMG submission 203693) | Sediment microbial communities from Yellowstone Lake, YNP, Wyoming, USA - YL17G07_20 | ecosystem: Environmental > Aquatic > Freshwater > Lake > Sediment | place: USA: Wyoming | collected... | reverse complement strand
CAAGAAAAGTCAAAAAACTGAAAGGAAAATTATTTCAGGGTGGTGATTTTAAACTTTACTCCTTTCGGCTCCGGGCCAGAAAGGATTTCGCTTTCAGCAATTCAATCATCATCCGGCAGTTCATCTTCACGCTGGTTGGCGGTTAAAAAGGGAAATAAGCTGTTCAGGGCATAAAGACAGACTCTTTTACCTTCCGGAATTTCCACCAGACCTTCTCCCCTGATAAAGAAATGGTCTCCTGGCTTGTGCCGAGCACTGCACCTGACCACTATTTCGATCACTTCGACTTTAAGGTCTTTCATCTCTCCCCTTAATAGACAGATAAGTTTCCTCTGAAAAAAAGCAATCAGATAGTTGCCAGCAGGAAGAAAATTTGAGAAAATTAGCTGCCTGAGCGATCAGAGTGAGAAACTTAATTGACAAACATTGTAGTTTGCAATAAAATCTTATCCTAACAAAATTAAGGAGGAGAGTATGGCGAAAGCTGAACCCAATGTCGTCCCGTTGTGCGACGTCTTACTCGTCTTATTAATCATCTTCATGGTCATCACTCCAATGGTTCAGATGGGAATTGATGTTAAACTTCCTGAAGTCCAGGCTGAATCCAAAGGTGGCCAGGACCCCAACATTATCGTTCTCACCATAAAGAAAAACGATGTGGTGGAAATACAGAGAAACCCGCTCGAATTAAGAATGCTTCTTGAAGAATTACGTCGTTTGTATGCTGCTCGTCAGGACAAGACCATCTTCATCAGAGCTGAGGCAAAACTTCCTTTCAGCAAAGTTATGGAAGTCATCGATATCTGCAAAGGTGCCGGTGTAGAGACTCTGGCTATCATTCCTGAACTATTCGAAGAATAAACAAGTTCTTTTACTGAATTAAATTATTCGTCTAAATATTTTTATTTTCCAATCGACAAGTGAGGAATCGAAGAGGGTTCTTTTTCTTTTTTATTTTTTATTCTTAGTCGATTATTTCTGAATGATTGGACCGATAACTTCCCTGGAAATTACCAGTCTCTGGATTTCGTTGGTCCCTTCATAAATCTGAAGCAGCTTGGCATCCCTGACCAGTTTTTCAATCGGATAGTCTTTCATGTAGCCATACCCGCCAAAAATCTGCAGGGCTTCGATCGAAGCTCTCATAGCTAAGTCTGAACCAAAGCATTTGGCCATAGCTGAATTCAAACCGCAGGGCAAGTCCTGATCGACCAGCCAGGCAGCTTTCCAGACCAGTAACCTGGCCGCTTCGATTTCCATGGCCATCTGAGCAATCTTAAAGGCAATCGCCTGAAAAGTGGCGATGGGTTGGCCGAACTGAACTCTGGTTTTAGCATAGTCAACAGCATATTCCAGAGCCGCTCGAGCCACGCCAACTCCAGCCGCTCCCACCGCCGCTCTTGTCCGGCCAAAGGTCCTCATAGCAATCAGAAAACCCTGACCAACCCGACCGAGGATGTTTTCTGCTGGTACTCGAACATCCTCAAGGAAAATTTCAGCGGTATTTGAAGCCCGGTGGCCCATTTTGTCTTCGATTTTGCCTATGGAAATTCCAGGAGTCTCACGCGGAACGAGAAAGGCGGTGATGCCTCGGGGTCCCTTTTCGGGAGCAGCATTGGCAAAAACTACATAAAGATTAGCCACGCCTCCGTTGGTGATGAAGCATTTGGAGCCGTTGATGATGTAATCAGAACCATCTTTCCTGGCTATAGCCTTTATGGCTGAAGTATCAGAGCCAGCTTCTCTTTCAGTTAAGCCGTAGGAAGCAAAGCCCATTTTTTGGGTGAATGGAGTCAAAAATTTCTTTTTCTGGTCTTCATTGCCAAAAAGAATTATCGGGGTGAAAGCTAAGGAGTTAGCCATCATCGTGGTGTACATTCCAGCACAACCCCAGGCCAGCTCTTCAGAAATGATGGCCATTTCTAAATCGTTCAGTCCACCGCCGCCGTATTCCATTGGAATGTTGCAGGTCAAAAAGCCAGCCTCAAAAGCCGTCTTCATCACTTCTTCCGGGAACTTGTCTTCCCGGTCATAATAGGCGGCCTTAGGTCTCATCTCTTTTTCGGCAAAAGAGTGAGCCATTTCCTGTAAGGCCCTTTGTTCTTGAGTCAGCTCAAAGGAAATCACTTTGCACCTCTCTTTAAATAATTTTAGCCTCGAACAATGGAGCTTTTATAATGAATCTATCGAATTTTGTCAACCTCCACCGGTCGGCTGCCCTTTGAGCTGTTTAAAGTTGAAAAGTGGACAGGGATGAACTGAAGTTAGTTTAATCGGTTGAAAAGTGTGCCGGCTTGTTATATAAAAAAAACTCTAATACTTATTTTTGAAAGGGATTTATAAGATGAAAATTTTTGATTCCTTAGCCATCAGTATTCCTGAAATTCTTCTGCCGGCTAAAGGCATTGATCTGACGAAATGGCCGGTCATCGCCTGCGACCAGTACACCTCAGAACCGGAGTACTGGGAAAAGGTTGAAGCTTTTGTCGGCCAAGCTCCATCTACCCTTCACCTTATTTATCCTGAAGTCTACCTCAATACGCCGGACAAAGAGGCCCGGATTGCCAGAATCCAGGCGAAAATGAAGGAATATTTGAGCCAGGGAATTTTCCAGTCGGTTGAGGGAATGCTTTATGTGGAAAGAGAGACAGCTCATGGGTGGAGAAAGGGGTTGCTGCTGGGCGTTGACCTCGACAAATATGATTACAACCCCAAAGCCAGCAGCCTGATTCGGGCCACCGAAGGCACGATTCTCGAAAGAATTCCGCCCCGGGTGAAGATAAGAGAAGGAGCAGCCCTGGAAGTTCCGCATATAATGATTCTGGTCGATGATGCTGACAATTCTGTCCTTGGCCCGGCCACCGATCACAGAGAAAAACTCAGAAAACTCTACGATTTTGACCTGATGTTCAACTCGGGCCACATTCGCGGCTATCTGGTCAATCGGCCGGAAGTGGAAAAGATGATTTTAAGCGGTCTGGAGAAGCTAGCTGACCAGGAAAAGTTCCTGGAGAAATACAGCCTGCCTGAAGGTACTCCCCTGCTGCTTTTCGCCATGGGTGATGGCAACCACTCTTTGGCCACGGCCAAAACCATCTGGGAAAAGACCAAAGCCAGCGTCAAAAACCCAGCCGCTTGGAAGAATTCGCCGTTGCGTTATGCCCTGGTCGAAGTGGTAAACCTCCATGACCAATCCTTAGTTTTCGAGCCGATTCACCGGGCGCTGTTTGAGGTTAAAAATCCAGATAATTTTATAAAAGACCTGAAGCAGTTTTTTGCGGATGCGGTTGAAATCAGGGAGCACCGGTCTTTTGAAGAACTCAAAGATGAAATCAACAGCAAGAAAAAGTTCGATCAGGTAACCGGAATTGTTTTAAGGAGCGGCTTCAAGTCAGTCCGATTCCTGAAACCCACCTACAACTTGACCGTGGGAACTGTCCAGAATTTCCTGGATGATTACTTCAAAAAGCAGGCTGCGGCCGGGATAGATTATGTGCACGGAGACGATTCTCTGTTTAACCTGGTCCAGAAAAAAGATAACAACATCGGCCTGTATCTTCCGGCCATGGATAAAAACGAACTTTTCCCTACGGTTATCCTGGATGGTGCTCTGCCCAGAAAAACTTTCTCCATGGGCGAAGCCTGGGAGAAGCGCTTCTACCTCGAAGCCAGAAAATTGGCAGAATGAACGACCGAACTGAAAACAATTTTCCAACAATTAATCTCTTAATTTTTATTTTATGCCGTCTGAATCCCCTCTTAAGCTTATCTCCAAGTCCTTAGACTGCCGGAGCCGGCTCCAGATTTCTTCCGGCCCGCTGGTTTCATCGACGATAACCTCTACCACTGGAATTTCAGCCTGCTTGAAAAACTCTAAAAGCGGTTGAGTCCTCTCCCGGTAAATTTGATGCCTTTGACGAAAGATCTCAGGCTGTAAAGAATTTTTAGCTTGAGAGGAATGTATTGGCCGGGATGAATGTTCAGCAGAGCATAATTTTTCAGAGTAATCAGAATATTCAGTATTATCAGAATATTCTGAGGCCATCGTTGCCATAGGCTTCTTCTCATCTCTGATTCCCTTCGAAACATTTGCTCTTGGGGAATAATCTCTTTGTGTACGTCTCGACTTGTCCAAAATCGCCCTCAGTTCTCGGCCGAAATCAAAATGAAACAGGTGTCTGCCTGAACATCTCTGCTTTTCTCAATACTGGCCAAAAGGACTCTTGCCCGCTCCAGGAGGTCCAAGCAGCAAAATGGCTTTGAATCCAGAATTCTTGTTCATCTTAGTTAAAAACTATTTTATAGCGCTCCAGATAACCTTACCGTTCGGTCCGAAAAGAATCAGAGAAGATTCCGGATAAGCCATCGTCTTTCCATCGGCTGTTACCATTTTAGCCTTTCCAGCTACCAGACGGAGCCTGCTGTTTTCATCCCACAGCCTCAAGCCCGCACCTTCTTGGGTAATGGCCAGTTCAGCGCGGAACTTGATATTTTTATCCAATAGTGTCAGAATAGTATCATCTTTGACCAAGGCCAGCGCTGCCCGGGGCTGGCCATTTTCATCACATAGCCTCAGCCCTTCACTTTCTTTGCTCACCTCCAGCCCGGTGCGGGTAATTCCATTTTCGCCGGCCAGCGCCAGACTTGCCCGGCCAGTGAATAAGGACAGCAAGGCGCGCTGCATGCCATTTTCGTCATAAAGCCACAGACCGGGACCTTTTTTGGTCACGCTCATTACGGCGCGGAATTTACCATTTTCGTCATAAAGCCACAGACCCGGTCCTTCTTCGCTCATGGTCATCACGGCTCGGGCCAGACCATTCTCGTCCTCCAGGACTAAACTCTTAGTTCTGATCTCTTTAGCCCCTTCTGCAAGTTGGGCCCGGGCTCGCCAAGCTGAAGCCTCAAAAATCGCGGGGATAATCAAAATACCAACTAATAGCAAAATTGCGCCCAGCAGCCAGCGATTGTGCCGCCTGACACTCTTCAGCTCTCGTTCCATATTCTCCAGGCGTTTATCAATGGTCATATTTTCTCCTCCTCTTCCAATTAATCTATCAGCGTTAATCCAGAGTACATTGCTGAAGTAAATTAACCAGCAGCTTTTTTCTCTTTTGAAATTTCAGCTTCTACCTTTTTCTATGAGCCCTGAGAGCCTCCGTCAGCGGCACAGCTAAAAGACCTGGCCTTTGTTTATCTTGAGACATTCCCGAAATAGCCCGAGAATGAACACCGACCTTCTTGGCCGTTCGACCTCACCCCCAAAAACCTTTTTAAATTGTCTTAATTTCTTTATTACTTAAATGTTATTCAGGTAAAAAGCATAAATTTTTAAGGCAAAACTTGTCAAATACTTTTTGGCTATCTTCCAAATGTTCAGTCTAAGGCGTTCTGCCCCTCTTTACCATCTCAGTTTTAAAGAGTCACCTCTAACAACTTCTCTTATCGCCACCCTGGCCGACAATCTCTGTTTAAGGTCACCTCTGAAATTGTCCTCAAATTTAAAATACAGACCAGCTAACTTATTGATTTTAAAGGATATTATAGAGGAAAAAGAAGTGCGCCCAGTGGGACTCGAACCCACGGCCTTCTGATTCGTAGTCAGACGCTCTATCCAGCTGAGCTACGGGCGCACAACTCAAACTGGTTAAATATTAACTTATAGCAGCAATTTTTTCAACCGCTTCAGCTCCATATTTTTATCAGATTTTTATAAAATCTGAGCAAAAACGAAAAATAAAAAACCCAACAAAAAATTCGCCTCAAAGGTAATCTAAAACCGGATTTAATAACCGTTATCAAAAACCTTTGCCTTGGACCTGATCAATCTTAATTGCTTCCTTCTAACCTATCTTAAGCACAGCCGCTCCCTTAACCCGGCTGTATTTCACTTCGGTCAAAGCTTCGTTAGCCTGGGCCAGCGCAAAAATCTGAACTTCGGTTTTTATCGGAATATCAGCAGCAATTTTCAAAAATTCCACTCCGTCCTGCCGCGTGGCATTAGCCACACTTTTCAGGCCTTTTTCATAATAAAGTTCCTTTTCATAATCGAGTTCAGGTATCAGCGTCATATAAATTCCAGCCAGGGCCACAGTCCCACCCCGGTCAATCACCTTGAGCGCCTGTCGAGCCACTTCACCGGCCGGAGCAAAGACAATGGCGCTGTCGAGTTTTTCTGGTGGAACCTCATCCGCAGCCCCCACCCAGTGGGCCCCAAGCTCGAGCGCATGCTGGCGGTGCTCCTGGCTCCTCGAAAAAACATAAACCCGGCAGCCCCAGTGTCTGGCCACCTGAATGGTGACATGCGCCGAAGCCCCAAAGCCAAAAAGACCCAGCTTTTCTCCAGGCTTTATCCGGCTAAGCCTCAAAGCTCGGTAACCGATGATTCCAGCACAGAGAAGCGGCACCGCCTGTTCATCCCGGAAATCATCCGGAAGCTCATAGGCAAAAGATTCTGGCACCACCATATATTCAGCGTAGCCACCGTCAACGTGATAGCCGGTAAACTTAGCTTCAAGGCAAAGATTTTCTCTTCCGCTCCGGCAGAATCGGCAGCGGCCGCAGGAACTGTAAAGCCAAGCCACGCCCACCCTGTCCCCGCAGTGAAAAAGCGAGGTCTCCTCACCTATCTTTTCCACTGTTCCCACCACCTGATGCCCTGGAATTCTGGGAAGAACAACTCCAGGAAGTTCACCTTCAACTGTATGAAGGTCTGTATGGCAGACACCGCAATAATTTATTTTGATCAGAATTTCATCAGGCCCGGGAACCCGCTGATTCACTTCCCGGAGCTCAAGCGGTTTTTTTTCGATCGGCTTGAACTCCGTCAGAACCATAGCTTTCATTTGTTCCCTCCTTGTTTCTGTCCCTTCTCTTTCGAGTTTAAAAGACTTATTTTTCTGGTCAGGCGGTCAACCCTTTTCTGAAAATCCTGTTCGGAGGTTCGGGAAACTCCCCGAGCCAGGGCTAAACCATCAAGAGCAAACTTCAGCGCTTCTTCCGGGTTCTTTTCTCTGTGCTCGTAATACATAGCCAGCTCTCGTAAACAGTCAAGCTCATCGCTTTCCTGAAGCAGATCCTGCCACAGCCCCAGAGCTTTTTCCCAGTTTCCAATCCTTTTAAAATGACAGGATAACCTTTTCTTAACTTTAACCGAAACTTCGCCGGGAAGTTTTTTATCCAGGGCTTTTTCATAAAAGATAACGGATTTTTCTTCTTCCCCGGCCCTTTCCCAGATATTTCCCAGGCCAAAAAGCTCAAACCCGTCAGCTTCCACTTCTTGGGTCTCGAGACTTCTGGCAATAAGCCCGGCACCAGCAACCACCACACCATATAGGGACATAATATCTTCCTGGTTATGGTAAAGAATGGGCTCTATCAGAGAAAAATCCTGATTTCTAAGGTACTGAAAATAACGCCAGGGAATTTCCTCAGAAGGAATATCTTCTGACCGGTCAGCACCCAGAAGTTCCAGAGCCAGATTAGATAGTCGGCAGCTTTCGTATTTGTACTTCCAGAGATGCCGGGCAGAAAAAAGAAAATCCAGATGGGGCAGCTCGGCTAAAGGAAATCTGATCCGGTTAAGGATAAATCTGGTTTCCAGAAGCGGCAAATCAAAGCCTTTGCCGTTATACGAGATGATCGAAGAAAAATTTTTTTCTTCCAGCAATGACCTGAGCTCTTCCAGCATCCTGACCTCTGAAGCTAAATCATTGAGGAAAAATTGAACGACCTTGAATCGATCATTTTCAAAATAACCCAGGCCAATCAGAAAAGGTATGGTTCCGGTTCCGCCAGCCAGCCCGGTGGTTTCCAAGTCAATAAAAACCGAGCTGGAAAGAAAGAGACCCTCAAAAGCCTCATTCCGTCCGAGCACCGCCAGGACTTTTCCGGGAATGTTCAGACCGAGAGAAATCGGTATTTGTCCATAGTGCGAACCTAAATTGAAATTATTTTCCAGCACCAGATACGGCTGACGGCTGCGGCTCAAGGTGGCTTCACTGATTTCAGTTTTTACCTGATCTTTCTTCTCCGGCTCTTTTTTCCGGGAGAGAGCCAGCAATCTTTCCAGCTTTTCTTTGGTGGTCAAATCTTTCTGCGAATTGATACTGTTCCAGAGTTCCTTGACTTTATCCTGCTGTTGGTTTCTGGCTTTTCTTCTTAAAGATTCTCTCAGGTCATCAATATCCATCTGCTCTCCCTTTCTAACGCTCTCTAATCTATCTTTTTATTTATAGCCTTTGTCCTGGTTAAATCATTAAGGCCGCTGCTTCAGGTTCAGCTCAAGCTTATTATCCAGGTCGCTCATTCTCCGATAAACTGGAGAAAAATGTTTCTGGTGCGAGGCCGGTTATCAAAATCTATCAGAACAATCTGCTGCCAGACTCCCAGTCTCAATTTTCTTTCGACAAAAGGCACAACCAAGGATGGCCCGAGGAGAGCAGCCCGAAGGTGGGAAAAACCATTGGCATCTCCCCAGCGCTCGTCATGGCAATAACTCCGGTTGGAAGGCACGAGTTTTTCCAGCAGCTCAGAAAGGTCTTTGATCAGGCCCGGTTCATATTCGATGGTGGTCAGTCCGGCGGTTGAGCCCTGAACAAAAATGGTAACCTGACCATCCTTAAGACCGCTTGCCTGAAGTTTTTCCTTCACCTCTTCAGTAATATCCTTGATATCGTTAAAACCACGAGTGGAAACAGTCAGCGAATCATGGACAGTTTTCATCGGGTTCTCCTTTATCTAATATCTAATATAATCCAATTTGTCCTGTCTTTCAAAAGTTCCAGCTTGAATTTCTTCAGGCTGTTAATATACTGAAAGGAAAAGCCATCCGAAAGGTCTGAACCTATGGAAGTCAGCCATTTTTTAGCTTTTGACCTGGGAGCAGAAAGCGGTCGAGCCATGCTTGGCCGTCTAGAAAACGGCCAGCTCCGGCTGCAGGAAGTCCATCGATTTCCCAACAAGACGATTCGCCTTAAAGACCATCTGCACTGGAATCTTTATTTTCTTCTCGAAGAAATCAGGAAAGTTCTTGAGCGATGCCAGAAAGACGAAGTGCAATTAACCAGCCTCGGAGTTGATACCTGGGGAGTGGATTTTGGTCTTTTAGATTCACAGGGCACCATTCTGGCTCTCCCTTATTGCTACCGCGATCGAGCTTTTCCCCGGGCTATGGAGAAATATTTCCAGCATTTTTCAGCTGAAGAGCTTTATTCTTTGACTGGAATTCAATTCCTGCCGTTTAATTCTTTATTTCAGCTTTATGCTTACGTTCAGGAGAATCCAGAGCTGATGGGAGCAGCCAGCAGATTACTTTTTATGCCCGACCTGATTAACTATCTTTTAACGGGCGAACAGGCAACCGAACTGACCATAGCTTCCACTTCTCAGATTTTATCGCCAATTTCCCGGAAGTGGATACCAGAGCTGTTGGAACGGATGGGAATTTCCAGAGAAATTCTGCCAGAAATCAATCAACCGGGGAAGATCCTGGGAAAAATCTCGGCCTGGCTGGTCGAAGATGGTCTGCCAGAAATACCTGTGATTCAGGTGGCTAGTCATGACACAGCTTCAGCCGTGGCTGCAGCACCGGGCGAAGAAGACGACTGGCTTTATATCAGCTCTGGAACCTGGTCCTTGGTCGGAGTTGAACTGAAGGAAGCCGTGGTCAGCCCGGATTCTTTTAGAGCTAATTTTACCAACGAAAGCGGTTTGAATCAGACAATCCGCTTTCTTAAAAACGTCACCGGACTCTGGCCACTTCAACAATGCCGGAAAGTCTGGTCAAAAGAAAACAACTGGACTTATGAACAACTGGTGGCTTTAGCCTGCCAGTCGGAACCATTTCAACTGTTTATCGAGCCTGATTCCCCTGATTTTCTTCATCCAGAAAATATGGTCGAAGCCATCGCCGGTTTTGCCCGAAAAACTGGTCAGAAACCAACTGAAAATATCGGCCTTATCGTCAGAGCGATACTTGAAAGTCTCGCTTTCAAATACCGACTGGTAATTGAAGAGCTGGAAAGAATTACCGGTAGAAAATTCAGGAAAATTCATATCATTGGTGGTGGTTCCCGTAACCGATTGCTAAACCAGTTCACTGCTGAAGCTACCAGTTTAACGGTATATGCTGGACCCGATGAAGCAACTTCAGCCGGCAATATCCTCATCCAGGCTTTAGCTTCCGGCCTGCTCAAAGACATCCTGGAAATTAGAAAAATAATCAGACAATCATTCGAGATCAAAGAGTTTCGACCTGAACATCCTGACAGATGGAATAAACATTATCCAGATTTCTTGGAGATTATAGCCAGGACCAAAAATCAAGCTTAGTCGGTCTCTACTGGGTGGGCTCAGATACATTGGTGACCCACTGGTAACCATGGCCATAATTTCCATCTTAAGATAATTTATGCTTTTTTCCCTATGGCCAGCCCATAGGAGTCAGTTATTGAATCTTTAAAAAGAGCACCCGGTTATGGAAAAAGTTCAAGGTAAAAGTGTCACTAATGTCTTGAACGAATTTACCTGCTTGACAAAAAGGCAGAAAAAATTATAAAAAGCTTAAGGAAGAAAGGAGGGTTGAGTATGGCTCTTCCTTCTGTGGAAAGGCAATACCTGGAAGCTCAAGAAAAATTCACTGAATTGGGAATCAACCCGGAAGAAGCTTTGAACCGGCTGAAATCTTTTCAGCTTTCAATCCATTGCTGGCAGGGAGATGATGTCCGGGGTTTTGAGAATATCAATAACCTCCTCTCCGGCTCTGGATTACAGGTTACAGGAAATTACCCGGGTCGGGCCAGAAATGCCAGTGAACTCAGACAGGACCTGGAAAAAGCTTTTTCTCTGATTCCCGGTAAACATCGAGTGAACCTGCATTCAATCTACGGTGAGTTTGATGGTCGGGTGGAGCGAAATGAATATGAACCGGCCCACTTTCGGGGCTGGGTAGAATGGGCTAAAGCTCAGGACCTCAAACTTGATTTTAACGCCACCTGTTTTGCCCATCCCAAAGCCGCTGATGGTCTGACCCTGAGTAACCCCCGAAAAGAAATTAGGAAATTCTGGGTAGAACATGTGAAATGTTGCCGAAAAATCAGCGCCTTCTTCGGCCGGGAGCTGAAATCATTTTCTATTCATAACCTCTGGATACCTGATGGCCTGAAAGACTTGCCTTCAGACCGCTGGCTTTATCGAAGTCTTCTGCTGGACTCTCTCGAAGAAATTTTTGAAGCCGAATTCAGCCAGACTCAGATCAAAGACTCATTGGAAAGCAAATTATTTGGCATCGGCAGTGAAGCTTATGTGGTCGGTTCTCATGAATTCTACCTGAGTTATGCTCTCAAAAAGGGAAAAATGGTCTGCCTGGACCTAGGTCACTTCCATCCGACCGAATCAGTAGCTGATAAACTTTCGGCCATCCTTCAGATTTCCGATGAAATTCTTCTTCATCTCAGCCGTGGCCTTCGCTGGGACAGCGACCATGTGATTATCCTGAATGAGGAGATCCAGACCCTGTGCGAAGAAATTATCAATGCCCCGGCTCCTGAAAAAATCCATTTAGCCTTAGATTATTTCGACGCTTCGATGAACAGAATAGGAGCCTGGGTTCTGGGAGCCAGAGCTGTCCTCAGAGGACTTCTCCGGGCACTGTTGCTGCCCTGGAAGCAGATTAAAGAAGCTGAGCTTCAAGGCGACAGCCTGGCCAAATTAGCCTGGAGACAGCTGGCCAAAGACCTGCCTTATGGCCAGGTCTGGGATTATTACTGTCTGACGATGAATGTCCCCTCAGAACATCTCTGGCTGGCTGAAATCAAGGATTATGAAAAAAATGTCCTCAGCCAGCGAGATTAAATAACTCCTGTT
>Ga0315282_10014253_pt1 | contig 11866 bp, 8 predicted proteins | sample YL17G07_20_MG_FD_203693 | JGI IMG/M metagenome (GOLD analysis project Ga0315282, IMG submission 203693) | Sediment microbial communities from Yellowstone Lake, YNP, Wyoming, USA - YL17G07_20 | ecosystem: Environmental > Aquatic > Freshwater > Lake > Sediment | place: USA: Wyoming | collected... | reverse complement strand
CGCCGGCGTCCCGCCGGCTGTAGCGCGGGCGTCTCGCCCGCGTCGTTGTCGTTGTACCGCCGGCGTCCCGCCGGCTGTAGCGCGGGCGTCTCGCCCGCGTTCTCTCCGTTTTCCGTTTCCTTCGAGTTTTGAGTTTCGGATTTCGAGTTTCCCTCCTTTTGGCTTCGTTCTTCGTGTCTGACGACGCTCTCGACCTTCCGCAGCAGCCGCACGATCCGCCGCGCGCGGTCGTTCGGACTCATCCAGCGCTCGTCGGCGGTGCCGAGCCCCGTCATGACCTGCCACAGCGGCTGCCGCTCCTCGACGATCTCCTCTTCCCGTTTTAATTCGTCCAGCCGCGCGTGCAGTTTCTCACACGCGATCCGCTCCCCGTACCGCCGCTTGTCGTCCTCGAAAAGTACGTTCGTCTCTTCCTTCGTCGTGAAGCTGCACCGGTGGTGCTTGTGTGAAAGTGCCATGCGCACGGACCACATTTTCGCCAGCCCCGCCGAAAACATCGCGCGCGCCGGCCTGGCCAGTTCCTCATCGGTCAACCCGTACCGCAGTTTCCGCTCGATGTCTTCGTTGAACTTTCGATGCCGCTCTTCCCGCTCCGCCTCCGTCTCTCCTGAACCCCTTCCGTTCTCTGTGTCTCTGTGCCTCTGTGGTTCGCCGTTGCCGTCCATATTCCACCCCCTGCGCCGTCGAGCCGCCGCCCCGAAACCCGAAACCCAAAACCCGGAACCCGCACCGTCCCCCGGTCCGCGTGTCCGTGTCTTCGAGTGTCTGAGATGAAGAGTTTCGCGCCGTTGCTCGTCAGGTCCGCCCGGTTTCCCCCGTCGCCCCGATGAGGACGAACCGAGGTGTATATGTGTCGAGCGGACCCCTCTACTGTCCTAATATACTATCCGCTACGTGCCAAATGTCAACCAAAAATACCAAAATTCCACCCACCATCCACCCTCCAATAGCCAATAGCCAATAGCCAACAGCCAATCACCGGTGCGGCCCGCGTGATTCACCGCGGTGGACCAGCAACTGCAGCAGCCAGCGCAGGCCGATAAACGCCTGCGCGCGCGCCTCGGACGCTGCCTGTTCGTGAGACCGTTCGTCGCCCTTCTGGTCGAAGGAGGACTTGGCGGGGGTTTCTGCCAGGCCGAAGTATCGCCGCGCGCCTTTCATCACTGGGTTAGACGCAACAGCAACGGGAAACTTGCAGGGAAATCGCGAAATGACGCGGCCGGCCTGCTGCGTGCCATGCGCGGTGTATCCATACGAGGAATACCGCCTCCTGGAGGGTACGCCGTGACATCCTCATCGAACCGGCTCGTGGCCTTGCTGGCAGCGGCGCTGCTGGTGAGCGCCTGCGTCGTGCGCGCCGGCGATTCCGCGCCCGGCGTCGTCAGCCACATCAAGGTGCTCTCGGACAAGGTCGAGGACGTTTCCAGCCTGGAGGCGTGGAAGAAGTCCTTCATCAAGGACGGCATGACGGACGAGCAGAAAGCGATGACCATCTGGGAGAACGTCTACAGGTTCCGCCACCAGGACATCCCGCCGAATGAATACCTCTCCAGCGAAGGCAACGTGCACGATCCGATCAAGACGTTCAACGTTTACGGCTACGGCATGTGCTGCTGCGCCTCGTCGAATATCGAAGCGCTCGCGCGCTACGTCGGTTTGCAGGCGCGCGGACGGATCATCACGGCGCACAGCGTGCCGGAGGTGTTCTGGGACGGCAAATGGCGTCTGCTCGATTCGTCACTTATCACGTACTTCCCCGGCCCGGACGGCAAACTGCTCGGCGTGGACGAACTGATCGCCGGCCTGGACGAGTGGTATCGGAAGAACCCGGGCTACAAGGGCAACGACGGCAAACTGCGGCAGTTCATGGGCAACGGCGGCTGGCGGAAAGGTCCGGAAGTCTTCTCGAAATGTCCGACGTACGACGACAATGGCTGGTTCCCCGCGGCTACGCACGGCTGGTACTCGACGATGGGCGAGTATGTCTGCAAGCCGAACGTCATCTACGAATACGGCTATTCGCAGGGCTACGAGGTGAACGTGCAGCTTCGCCCCGGCGAACGGCTGACGCGCAACTGGTCCAACAAGGGTCTGCAGGTCAACGTGCCGGGCGAAGCACCGGGCTGCCTCAAGGGCGTCGTCGGCCAGAACGACATGCGCTACACGCCCAAGCACGGCGACATCGCGCCGGGACGCATCGGCAACGGCACGCACGAATACGACGTGCCGCTGGCGAACGGCGCGTTCCGCTCGGGCGCGCTGCTGGTGGAGAACCTCGCCGATGGCGCGCAAGGCCCGCGCGTGCAGGACGCCGCGCAGCCGGGGTCGCTCGTCATCCGCATGCCGAGCAGCTACGTGTACTTGAGCGGCGAGGCGGCGGTGAAAGCGGTCGTCGGCGACGGCGGCGAGATCGCGGTGTCCTTCTCGGACAACAACGGGCTGGACTGGAAGGACGTGACGAAGATCGCGGCGTCGGGCGAGCAGAAGATGGACTTGAAGCCCCTGGTGTTCCGGCACTACGACTATCGCCTGAAGTTCGCGCTGAAGGGCAAAGGCACCGGTCTGGACGCGCTGAAGATCGCGCACGACATCCAGCATTCGCAGCGCACGCTGCCCGCGCTCTCGCAGGGCGCGAACACCATCGCGTTCAGCGCCGGGCCGCAGGAAGGCACGGTCACCATCGAGGGCAGCAGCGAGCAGGGCAACAAGGGCAAGAACCTCGTCCTCGCCGACTTCCATCCGCAGCTCAACAGCCTCGACCCGCAGTTCCTGCGCGTGAAGGGCAAGGGCGACGTGACGTTCTCGATTGCCACGCCGGCCGAGATGACGCGCCTGCGCTTCGGCGGCGCCTACCGCGCGCGCGACGCCAAGGACGGGTGGGACTACCAGGTCTCGTTCGACGATGGCAAGACCTTCAAGACCGTGGACCGTGGCGCCGGTCCGACCCAGGGCTGCTGCAAGTACGTTGTCGTCTCGGACGTGCCGGCGGGCACGAAGGCCGCCCAGGTGCGCTTCAGCGGCGTCGAACGCAACACGACCTGCCTGTTTACCGTCCGCATTGACGCCGACTACAAGGAGCCGAACGGTGGCTTCCGGCCGGTCAAGGTCACCTACGTCTGGGACGAAGGCGGCACGGAGAAGAAGGACGTCCACGTCGCGCAGAAGCCCGACGAGACGTACACCATCAACTGCGCCGCCAAGCCGACGATGAAGAGCCTGGTCGTAGAGCTGGCGCCATAAGAAACCGAAACGGGTCTCGGGTACCGGGTCTCGGGTGTCGGGCGCAAGCGCTCTTGGTGGCCCGCCTCCGCAACCCGATACCCGAAACCCGATACCCGAACCCCGAGGTGCGCTTGCGGGGCGTTGCTGCGGTGTAATCATATCGGAGTCCTTGTTTCTGGAGGTGACACGCCATGAGGTTCATGTCTAACCTGCCGGTCGCCGTCCTGGCTGCGTGCATGCTGCTGTGCGCGTGCCTGCTGCGCGCGGGTGACGCCGCGCCCGGCGTCGTCAGCCATATCAAAGTGATCTCTGACAAGGTCGAGGACGTCTCGACGCTCGAAGATTGGAAGAAAGCGTACATCAAGGACGGCATGAGCGATCAGGACAAGGCCATCGCTGTCTGGAAGACGGTCGTCAAGTACCGGCACCAGGACGCGCCGCCGAACGAGTTCGTGCAAACGGAAGGGAACGTACACGACCCGATGAAGACCATCCACGTCTACGGCTACGGCATGTGCTGCTGTGCGTCGAGCAACATCGAGGGCCTGGCGCGCTACCTCGGCCTGCAGGCGCGCGGACGGATCATCAACGTGCACAGCGTGCCGGAAGTTTTCTACGACAACGAATGGCATCTGCTCGACGGCTCGCTGATGAACCATTTCCTGCGGCCCGATGGGAAGGTCGCCGGCGTGGACGATCTGCGCAAGGCCGTGCGCGGCTGGTTTGAGGCCGACCCGGGCCGGAAGGGCCTGCGCGGCAACGATAACGCTCTGCGCAAGTTCGCGCTTGACGAAGGCTGGAAGAAAGGACCCGAGCTGCTGGCCGCCTGCCAGTTCTACGATAAGAACGGCATCAACGCCGCCGGCTGGCACGGCTGGCCTTCCAATATGCAGGAGTACGACTGGAGCGACCAGAAGGCCGCGGAGTACGAGTACGGACCGTCCATGGGCTACCAGCTCAATGTCCAGCTTCGCGTGGGCGAGCGCCTCACGCGCAACTGGTCCAACAAAGGGCTGCTGGTGCCCGGCGACGCCAAGGACGGCCTGCTGAAGAGCCGCCAGGCGCTGGGCTTCCAGACGAAGCTGGGCGACATCGCGCCCGGACGCATCGGCAACGGCACCCACGAATACGACGTGCCGCTCGGCGGCGGAGCGTATCGCAGCGGCGCGCTGCTTGCCGATAACCTCGACGACAGCGCGCAAGGCCCGCGCGTCAAGGACGCCGCAAAGCCGGGCACGCTCATCATCCGCATGCCCAGCAGCTACATCTACCTGAGCGGCGAGGCGGCGGTGAAGGCCGTGGTGGGCGACGGCGGTTCCATCGCCGTGGCCTGCAGCGACAACCACGGGTTGGACTGGAAGGACGTGGCGAAGATTGAGAAAGCCGGCGAGCAAAAGCTGGACCTCAAGCCCTTCGCGTACCTGCGCTACGACTACCGCCTGCGCTTTACCCTCAACGGCAAGGGCACGGGCCTGGATGCGCTCAAGATCACCCACGACATCCTGCACTCGCAGGCGCCGCTGCCGGCGCTGGCCGAAGGCGCGAACAAGGTCACGGTGGCCTGCGGCGCGCAGGAAGGCACGATCACCTACGAGGGGAATATGGACCCTGACGCGGCCAAGGGAAAGCAGGTCGCGCATTCCGATTACCATCCCGTGCTCAGTGGGCTTGATAGCAAGCTGCTCCGCGTGGGCGACAGCGGCAAGGGCGAGGCCACGTACACGCTCGCCACGCCCGGCGACATCGCCCGCGTGCGCATGAACCTCCACTTCCGCGCGCGCGACGCCAAGGACGGCTACGAGATACAGATGTCGTTTGACGAGGGCAAGACGTTCAAAAAGGTCGAGGACGTGGCGGGGCCGTTCAAGGGAAGCAGCAAGTACTTTACCTGTGCGGACGTCCCTGCGGGCGCGAAGCAGGCGCAGGTGAAACTCATCGGCCGCCAGCGCAACACGGCGTGCATCTTCGACATGCGCATTGACGCCGATTACAAGGAACTTAGCGGCGGCTTCCGGCCGGTGAAGGTCACCTACGTGTGGGACGAGGGCGGCGCGGAGAAGAAGGACGAACACGTGGCGCAGAAGCCGGAGGAGACGTACACCATCAACTGCGCCGCCAAGCCGACGATGAAGAGCATCAGCATGGAACTGGCGCAGTAAGGGCGGTATAATGTTGCGTGGAAGGGGAGAGGCCACTATGTCGCCAACCTTGCTTGCACAGGCGCCGCCGCCGCGCATCGCCCGCATCACCGTGGACCAGTACCACCGCATGATCAAGACGGGCATCTTGCGGGAGGGCGCCCCCATTGAGTTGCTGGATGGCGTCCTTGTCTACAAGGATCGCAGCGCGCGGGGGAAGGATCCCGCGACCGTTGCGCCCCTGCACAGCGTTATTGTCTCGTTGCTGGCGGAGCTTAACGCGCGGTTGGAGCCACTCGGCTGCCACATGCAGATTCAGGGCCCCATTTCGCTGCCCCCGCACCATGAGCCGGAGCCGGACGGCGCGATTGTCAAGGGCGCGCCGCGGGACTACACCAAACGCCTGCCCGGCCCCGATGACGTGTGCTGCGTGATTGAGGTCGCCGACAGTTCGCTGGCTCACGACCGCACCACGAAACTGCAGATCTACGCCCAGGCCGGCATCCCGCAGTACGTCATTGTCAACCTCGTTGACTCGCAGCTTGAGGTGTACGAGCAACCCGTGCCCGCCGAGGGCCGTTACGGGAAAGCGACGGTCGTGAAGGCCGGGCAGACGTTCGCGCTGCTGGCCGGAGCGTCCCAGCCGCTCGCCATAGCGGCGGCGGAGATACTGCCGTGACATGTGGAAGGAATCGAGGGACGGAGTGGAGCGTGATTTCACCGCGTGTCATTCGGGCGCTGAGCAGGCGCATCGTCCGCGAGTTCAGGCCGCGGCGCATCGTGCTCTTCGGGTCCCACGCCCGCGGCGCTGCGACGCCGGATTCCGACGTGGACCTGCTGGTGATTCTGCCGTTCACGGGGTCCTCTCTCCGCAAGTCGGTGGAGATCCTTAACCGCGTCAGCCCGGTCTTCCCCGTGGATCTCCTGGCGCGCAGGCCCGAGGACACGCGACGGCGCTACGCCGACGGCGACCCTCTGATCCGGGACGCACTGGACCACGGCGTCGTGCTCTATGAACAAGACCGTTAGGGAATGGGTCGCCAAGGCCGAAGGGGACTTCGCCTCCGCCAGGCGCGAAGTGCGGGCGAGGAAGGACCCCAACTTCGATGCGGCGTGTTTCCACGCGCAGCAGTGCATCGAGAAGTTGATGAAGGCGCTGCTCCTTCATCGGAGGGTGTCCTTCCCGAAGACGCACGATCTCGTCACGCTGCTGCAGTTGCTTGAGCCGGGCGGACAGTGTCCTGCTGTTCTGGTCGAGGAGCTTCGTTTCCTGACACGCGCGGCCGTGGCCTTTCGCTATCCCGGCGAAGCGGCTACGCGTAAGGATGCCCGGGAGGCGTATCGCCTCTGCGAACGTTTGCGGAAGTTGTGGCGTCAGCGGCTCGGACTGCGGCAGCGCCGTTGACCGCTGCGTGCGTCCGATTCGCGAGGCCTTGGAGGCATGAGACATGGGACACAGTACGCCGGTTCGTGCCGTCTTACTGACCGCGCTCGCCCTGACAGCGGCCTGCCGCGCCGAAATCTGCAACCTGAAGGTCGTTACCGACGCCTCGCCGGATTACTCCGACCTGCCGAGCATGATCCACAGCATCACCGCGAAGTGGCCCGCGCCGCAGGAGAAGTGCTGGGCCATGTTCTACTGGAACCACATCGCGCGCCGGCAGACGGCGCCGATCGAACTGCACGGCATGGCCCTCACCGACCCCATCCGGCAGTTCAACGACTACGGCTATACCATGTGCAGCACGATCTCGGGCATCAACTGCGGCATCTGGTACAACATGGGCCTCAAGCCGAAGTATTGGGACATCAGCAACCACACTGTCTGCGAAGTCGAATACGACGGCCGCTACCACATGTACGACAATTCGCTCTCGGCCATCTACACGCTCTGCGACGGCAAGACGCTCGCGGGCGTCGAGGACATCGGCAAGCCGGGCGCGTGCGAAGCCTCGGGCGGCAAGACCGAGCCGGGCCACGTCGCCAGATACCACTGTCTGTGCTCCACCAGCCCCAGAGGTTTCTTGAGCGGAGCGGACTGCGCGCGCAGCCTCGACGAGGAGTACGGTTGTTTCAACCCCAAGGGCCTCAAGTACCGCTACTACTTCTTCGATTGGGATTGGGGACACCGCTACATTCTCAACCTGAAGGACGGGGAGGTCTACACGCGGCACTACAAGAGCCTCGGCGCGCAGCGCCGCTACTACGTGCCCAACAAGGGTCAGGACCCGGAAACCGCCACAGGGCGCAGCGGCGCGTGGGTAGGGGATGACGTCGAGGGAGGGAAAACTCTCGACCCCGAAGTGCCCAACGTGCGGTATCACATTCGCGGCAACGGCGTGTGGAAGTTCACGCCAAGCCTGACGGCCGCCGACTGGAAGAAGGCGGTCCACAGCGCGACGAACATTGGCGCTGCTGACGGAGGTCTGCAGCCGGAGAAAGCCGGCGCGCCCGCGGAAGTCGTCTACAAAATACAGACGGCCAACGTGGCCACCAGCCAGGTCATCACGGCGGCGTTCACGCGCAAGAGCGCCGACGACACGGCGAAGATTTTCGTCAGCACCAGCAACGGCCTGCACTGGAAGGAAGTGTGGAAAGCGGACGCTACAGGCGACGTGCCCGCGAAAGTCGCGCTCCTGAAGGACGTCAACGGCGCGTACGAAGTCCTGATCAAAGTGGAGTTGCAGGCCAAGGCCGCGCCTGCCGACGCCCAACTGAAGAGCCTGGCTGTCGAGACCACGACGATGCTCAACAGCAAGACGCAGCCGCGCTTGAACCTCGGCAAGAATACCGTCTACGTCGGCGCCGGCGAGCAGACGGAGAGCATCGTCTTCTGGCCCGAACTGCACGGCGGCAAGTACAAGGAACTCATCGCGGAAGAACAGAACATCGCGTGCGTCAAGGAGCACATCGGCTACCAGGGCGCGGTGCATCCGGCCAAGGCCAAGGAGGACGCGTGGCTCGTCTACCGGATTGATGCGCCGGCCGACATCACGAAGCTCACCTATGGCGGACGCTTCTACAACCGCGCGCCCGGCAGCCACGCCGACATGCTGCATTCGTTCGATGGGGGCAAGACCTGGACGAAGAGTTGGACGCTCACCGAAGTCAAGCCGCCGTGGGACGTCATCCACTACGAAACCGTGGAGGCGCCGAAAGGCACGCGCTCAGTCCTCACGAAGTACCTGATGAACACCACGGAGGCGTCGCCGTCGGGCTGCAGCATCTACGCGCTGCGCATGGAAGCCGACTACGCGCCGGCGGACACCGCGTTCAAGCCCCTCGAGGTGACGTTCAACTGGTCCGAGCCGCAGAAGGACCGGTCGCTGGTGGAACGCAGCCACACGCAGCTCGTCGAGAAGCTGCCCTGCACGTACACGCTCAACGTCGGCGGCGCGGACCATCCCGTGATGGGCTCGCTGGCCGTGAACCCGAAGGGCGCGCGCGGCGAGCTGAAGTACGGCTACTCGGACGGCAAGGACGCGGGCGGCGAGAAGTTCGTCGGCACGTGGGTCACGTACGGCAAGAACATCGCGGCCGGCAAGAGCTATACCTTGTCGCATCCGTCAGGAAACGCCTGGGGCGCGGGCGATCCCGACGGCAAGAAGCTGACCGACGGCGTGGCGGGTCCGCCGTACGCGGGCGGCACGTCCTACCGCAGCGGCGCGATCTGGAACGGCAACACCAACCCCGTCATCGCGCTCGACCTGGGCGCGGCCGTTGCGTGCGCGAGCTTCGGGATGAATGTCCACGGCTATCCGTTCTACGACACGCTGAAAGGCGAAGTGCAGGACAAGGTGGAGGTGCTGGTGTCGGACGACGGCAAAGCGTACACGTCGCAGGGCTTCCTCGTCACCGACTGGCGCTGGAAGGACCTGCCCGCGAACCACATGTGGCCCGACGAGGAGACCATCACCGGCGCGACGTTCAGGCTGGTCCCGCAGAAGCCCGTCACCACGCGCTTCGTCCAGTACAAAGTGACCAGCCCGCGCTTTTTCTGCTGCACCGAACTGGAAGTGCTGGACGCGATCAAGTACGAGCCGTTCAGCCTGCGCGTTGCGTTGCCCGACGAAAAGTAGGACAAGCTTTCCAGCTTGTCCAGGCGAGGAGCCTGCCGTGAAAAACGTGGTGTTCGTTCTCGTGTCGTGCCTGCTGTCGCTGTACGCGGCCGCGGGAGAGAACGCCTCGAAGCCCGTCGGCGAACCGGTGCTGGAGCTGCCCACGCTGCACTGTCTGGGCGCGTACTGGATCGTCCGCGGCGACGACAACAAGAATGCGCGCGTTGAGGTCGAGTACCGCAAGCAGGGCGACGCCGAATGGAAGAAGGGGCAGCCGCTCTTCCGCGTCGAGAGAGGCGCGCACAAGATCGAGAAGCACGGCACCAGACTGGATGTCCCGGACGACGGGTGGCTGTTCGCGGGCAGCATTTTCTGGCTGACGCCCGACACGGCCTACGAGCTGAAGCTGAAACTCAGCGATTCGGATGGCGGCGGCACGGAGAAGATTCTGGCCGCGCGCACAATCGCGGAACCCGTGCTCGCGCCGAGCGGGCCGCTGTACCACGTGGCGCCGGGCAGCGGGGGAGGGAAGGGGACCGCGGCGGAACCGTTCCTCGGCCTCGATGCGGCTCAGGCCGCGGCCAAACCCGGCGACTGCTTCCTGCTGCACGCCGGCGTCTACGAGGGCACGTTCACGATCAAGAAGAGCGGCGAGCCGGGCAAGCCCATCGTCTGGCGCGGCGCGGGCGATGGCGAAGCGATCATTGACGGCCAGGGCAAGGCCGCGAAGAGACCGGGGCGCGGCATTTCCGCGGGCGACGTCCACGATGTCTGGTTTGAGGACCTGACAATCAGGAACGCGAACTACGCCATCGTCGGCCACCGCTCGCAGCGGCTGGTCGTGCGGCGCTGCCACATGCACGCGGTGGACTACGGCCTCACCTGCACCAACAACGACAACGACAGCGTCCGCGGCTTCTTCATCTCGGACAACGTCATCGAAGGCCCGTGCGCGTGGCCGCGGTCGAAAGGCATCGAGGACCAGCGCGGCATCCAGGTCACGGGGATGGGACACGTGGTCTGCTACAACCGCGTGCGCGGTTTCGGGGACGGCATAGACACATTCCCATCCGTTCGCTGCGCCGCCATTGACTTCCATAACAACGAGATCAGCGAATGCACCGACGACGGCATCGAGATGGATTATTCCGAGCGCAACACGCGCTGCTTCAACAACCGCTTCACGAACGTCTTCCAGGGCATTTCCGAGCAGCCCGTGTATGGCGGGCCGGTCTATATCTTCCGCAACGCGCTCTACAACGTGTGCCTCGAGACGTTCAAGATGCACAACAGCCCCAGCGGCGCGCTCATGTTCCACAACACGTCCGTCAAGAAAGGCATGCCGCTGGTCCTGATGACCGGCGAAAAGGTGCGCAATTCCATCTACCGCAACAACCTCTTCATCGGCACGGCAGCCAACTACGCATACGAGTCTTCCGCGCCGATGGATGAGTGCGACTTCGATTACGACGGCTTCGGCGGCGGGCCGTGGCGGATGTTCCTGAAATGGTGCGGCACGCGCTATTCCACCATTGATGAAACGCGCGCCAAAGCGCCGGTCTACAAACACGTCGTGGCGGTTGACCCGGCGAGCGCCTTCGCGTCCGGCCTCAAGCCGCCCGAGGATGAGAAGAGCCAGTGCGCCATAAGCGTCAACGACCTGCGCCTCAAGGACGGCAGCGCCGCGCTTGACGCCGGCATCCTGCTGCCCGGCGTCAACGCTGGCTTCGCCGGAAAAGCGCCGGACCTGGGCGCGTATGAGTTCGGCGTGGAGCTGCCGCACTACGGGCCGCGCCCGGTGAAGAAGTGATTCACCGCCGTGAACGAGCCTTACAGCCGCCGGAGTCTGACCGCAATGTCCGTCGCTATCGGCGGCAGGGGCAGCGTGAGGCGCTCGCCGGCGGCGCGGGCTTCCTGCGTGACCATCTCGCCGGTGATCGTGTTCCACAGCTCCACGGCGTAGCGGCCGTTCCGCAGGCCCGCGACGGTCAGCGCGATGTCCTCAACCGTCTGTGGTGCGACGCCCAGGCCGCGCGCCTGGTGCGACGTCGTCTCGTTCTGCAGCCAGAGCAGCGCGAGCGTGTCGTCCTGCACGCCGAACGCGCGCAGGTCCGGCGTGGTCTTCAACACATAGCCGAAGAGTTTGTAGTGGCAGACCAGCCAGTCAATGCCGGTGTTGGCGACGCGGACGGTGTGCTTGCCGGCGGGCACGGGCACGACGTATTCGCCGTTGTAGCGCTTGAGCGCTTCTTTGCGCTGCAGCGGGTCCTCTTTGAAATCGGCGTCTAAGGCCGGCGCGTCGTCGAGATAGACCTGCAGCCGCGCTCCGCCGTATTGACTGACGGCCGTGACGATGACCGCGAACTGCCAGGGCCGGTCGCCGTCCACGGCGAACGTGACCGGGTTGTGCCACGCGGGATGGTTCTTCAGACCGTGCAGGTTGGCGCC
>Ga0315282_10014252_pt1 | contig 11867 bp, 11 predicted proteins | sample YL17G07_20_MG_FD_203693 | JGI IMG/M metagenome (GOLD analysis project Ga0315282, IMG submission 203693) | Sediment microbial communities from Yellowstone Lake, YNP, Wyoming, USA - YL17G07_20 | ecosystem: Environmental > Aquatic > Freshwater > Lake > Sediment | place: USA: Wyoming | collected... | reverse complement strand
TTAATACATACACGTAAAACATGATAATCGATTCGAGGCGCCCCGAACCAGAGTTGCGTTGCAACACGGTACGGGGCAGCCCCGAACCAGAGTTGCGTTGCAACACGGTACGGGGCAGCCCCGAACCAGAGTTGCGTTGCAACACGGTACGGGGCAGCCCCGAACCGTGATTGTGAAACAATCTCTGGTTCGGGGCGGAGGAGGTGGGAATTTCACTACTCGCTCGTTACACTCGCTGCGTTTTCAGAACCCTCGGTTCTAAATAATCTCCTACACGGAGGGAACCCAGTTGCTTTCCCTCCGACCCACCCTTCGTTCAAATCCCACCACCAGAATAAACCAAAAACGATGCGACATAAAGCCGCACCGTTTTTGCTTACGCGGAGGAGGTGGGATTTGAACCCACGGACGGCTTTTAGACCGTCACGGCTTAGCAAGCCGCTCGTTTGAACCACTCACGCACTCCTCCTTTAGAGAGAATAATACCGGAAAAACTTGTGGTTCGGCAAGGCTCACCACAACCCTGAGTTTATCGAAGGGTTGTTTTTATCAAATTTTTCTGTTAGTTTTTATACACAATGCCAGAAAAAAGCGAGACAAAATTAAAAAAGCGGCCGCCGATTGTTGTTGTAATGGGGCACGTTGACCACGGCAAAACCACTCTTTTGGATTACATCCGCAAGACGAACGTGGCTACTCGCGAGGCCGGCGAAATCACGCAGGCCATCGGCGCCTACGAGATCATCCATACGCAGACAGACGTAGAACAAACGCAGACAAAGCCTTCCGAAGGAAGGAGGATAACCTTTATTGATACGCCGGGGCACGAAGCGTTTTCCAAAATGCGCTCGCGAGGCGCCGAGGTGGCTGACTTGGCAATACTGGTTGTTGCGGCTGACGAAGGCGTAAAGCCGCAGACAAAAGAAGCGGTGGAAATCTTAAAAGAATCCAAAACACCGTTTGTAGTCGCAATCAATAAAATTGACAAGACCGGTGGCGATATGGAAAAAGCCAAAAACGAGCTTACGGCAGCAGGAGTTTTATTGGAGGGTTTTGGAGGGCAGGTGAGTTTCCACGGAGTTTCGGCAAAAACAGGCGAGGGGATAAATGAGCTTTTAGACCTGGTTTTGCTTGCCACAGACGTTGAAAATTTGACATTTAATGAAGCGGCGCCAGCCTCAGGCTACATACTTGAGGCAAGGCGCGATTCGCGGCGCGGTATTGAAGCAACGGTAATTGTCAAAAACGGCGTTTTAAGAAAGGGAGACGACATAAAAACCAAGACCACAAGCGGAAAAGTCAAGATTTTAGAGAACTTTTTAGGAGAGCAGGCTGACGAACTCCGGCCGTCGGCGCCGGCCTTGGTAATAGGTTTTGAACAACTGCCTAAAGTAGGGGAGGAGTTTAGCGCGGGGAATGTTGCGGCAAGTGATAAATCAAAAGAGATATTGAGGTATAAACCATTAACCAAAAAGACCGGCGAAACAGGTCTTAACCTGATTTTGAAGGCGTCGGATACCGGTTCGCTTGAAGCCCTGTCGGTTGTAATAAAGAGCTTGCATAAGGATGATAAACCGTTGAATGTTGTTCGGGAATCAGTTGGCGACGTGACCGACGGCGACATCAAAGACGCAATCGCGACGCAGGCGGTTATCATCGGCTTCAAGGTTAGAGTTGATAAAGCCGCGAAGAATTTAGCCGAGGCGCACGGCACTAAAATCATAACCTCAGAAATAGTTTACGATTTGGTAAAAGCAGTTCAGGAATTTCTGGAAAATCTTGGTAAGCCGGCAGGCGCGGGCGAATTGGAGGTACTCGCAGTTTTCAACCAGAAGAAACCGGAGGAGCAACTCGTGGGAGGCCGAGTTCTCTCTGGAATTTTTCGGAGCAGAGCCAATCTTGAAATTGTAAGGAAAGTTAATGGGGCTGATAAAGCCATAGCCTCGGGCAAGGCCTTGAGCTTGCGTGAAAAGAAAACCGACATCACCGAAGCCCAAGCTGGCAATGAAATTGGTGTTTTGGTCAAGGCGCCGATTTTAATAAAAGTCGGCGACAAGCTTACGATTAAAGGGAAGTGAACTTCAGGCCCCAACGCGCCCAAAAGTTAATACGGGAAGAGTTAAGCAAAATAGTGATGAGAGAAATGGAATTTCCTGAGGCGCTTGTCACAATAACAGAGGTTGAAGTGGACGGGAAACTCGAAAACGCCAAGATTAAAGTTAGCGTCATACCGCCAAGCTTAGCAGAAAAGGTTTTAGAAAGTTTGAAAGAAAAAACCGGTTACCTGCACCACATTTTATTCAATAAAATAAACTTGAAACCAATGCCATTGATTCACTTTGAAATTGACCGTGGACACGAGAATGCCGCTGCAGTTGAAAAGCTCCTCATAAGAGATGATAATGGTTGAAACGGCCACGTAGCCAAGAAGTAAGGCGGCGGCTTGTCTCACACCTTTAATGGCCAGGTAGCCAAGTAGTAAGGCAGAGGTCTGCAAAACCTCTATACACGGGTGCAATTCCCGTCCTGGCCTCAGAAAAAAGGTGCGGGATCTGCGACAAAACCTCTATACGTGAGTGTCCCGCAACTGTTCCCGCCTTAGCGGGGTTACAGTTGGCGCGATCCCGTTATCTCCGAACGAAGGTGGTGTTAGGCTTTCATCGCGGGCAAACGGGATCCTCGAAAATCTGACCCCCTCCGGCTCGGGTCGGAGTTCGGAGATTTTCGGGACAATTCTCGCCGTGGCCTCAAGTGTAAAATCGTTAGGCGATTATCGACTGGAGACGGGTGTACTGGTAAAGCTTCAATTTAGTTGGTTTTCCAACTGTGCATATCTTTTGTTGATATAGTTGACTTTTCGCGAGTTAAAATTAGACCAGTGACCAGAGAGGAGGTGATTGTATGTCCGAGGACAACGGAGGTAAATTGAAAGTTACCGGAAGCGGAGCTCACCTCGTTCAATCTGTCGAAAGACACGGCTATCCGATCATCACAACCGTGGTCAACTTGCGCGAGGGTGTTCCGCGGAGCGCTGTAAACGTGGAAGTGGACGGTGACGAGATAAAAGTGTCCAAGCTGAATGACGGACAGAGAAGATTTGCAGAGATTGAACTCTGGGAAGGGCTCTGATTGTCGGTTAGACAGCAATCGGAGCCCGTTTTCTTTTACCTTGAAGATTGTTTCAGGCTGACTTAAACTCTCTTATGTGCGCCCGGGTGGCGGAACTGGCAGACGCGCACGACTCAAAATCGTGTGGGTAAACCCCATGAGAGTTCGAGTCTCTCCCTGGGCACAAACTGAAAAATCCGGCTGGTCTGGACCTCTCGTTTTTAAATCTTCATTCTATCGGCGCAACTTCTTCGTAAGATTCTGTGATTTTACCTGTGAGCTCGCTGGCTTTTGTTGCGTAGTGCTCATTGTTGTACTCAATTATAAACCAGCGTTCTCCCCTATTTAACTTTGGCAGGCCGGGTATGTTGTAGATTGTATATGCAACATTACCTTTTATATCTCTCGGCACTGGAATCTTGTAGATATCCTGATTTTTTATCAATTCTTTTGCTGTCGGTATATCTTCCAAGTACTTTCCTAAAGTTTCCCTTAGTTCTTCTTTAGATTCTGGTTGGATAATTACTTTTCCCTTTTCTTCTTCTGGCAGCCGAGGAGGCGGAGGCGGCTGATATGGAGTTTCTTGTGGAGCTATACCCATGAGTTTTATTAGTTTTATTTCGTCATATTGATTTAATCTTCAGGAGAAAGTAGCTGTGGCGGGATATTGATGGAAGTCTCCTCTGTTTCTACGCCTTTGTGCCGAGGGTGGGATTTGAACCCACACGGGATTTCACTCCCAAGGGATTTTAAGTCCCTAGTGTCTACCAGGTTTCACCACCTCGGCGAAATCAGCTTGATAATGACACTTTTTTAGAATAGAGTAAAGAAGTTAATGGCTAGAGTAATTTCCGTTTGCAATCAGAAAGGCGGCGTCGGGAAAACCACAACGGCCGTGAATTTGTGTGCGTATCTCGCGGCCGCTGGCCGCCGCACGCTTTTAGTTGATTTTGACCCCCAAGCCAATGCCAGTTCGGCCCTTGGGCAAAACCCGCTCCATACGACAATTAGTATTTATCATGGCGTTTTAGGCCAAATTGAGCCAAAATACCTCGTTAAGCCGACCTTAATCTTCAATTTTCATTTCATACCGGCGGCGCCGCATCTGGCCGGCGCCTTGGTGGAATTCGTTGGCGTCCAAGGTAGAGAATATTTTTTAAGGAGGTTCTTAAACGGTATCCGCCACGAATATGACTACATTTTGATTGACTTGCCGCCAAGCTTGAGTTTACTCACAGTAAATGGATTAGTGGCTGCTGATGAGGTTTTGATTCCAGTTCAAGCTGAGTACTACAGCTTGGAAGGCATTGGCCAGCTTCTCACGACGATAAATTTGGTGAAAAACAATTTGCGCCACCCCCTAAAGGTGAATGGCGCCTTGATTACTATGTATGACAAAAGAGAACACTTGAGCCGAGAGGTGGCCAAAAACTTGCGGAGGCATTTTCCGCATCATGTTTTCACGACAGAAATTCCCAAAAGCGTGGCCTTAGCTGAAGCGCCGAGTTTTTCAAAGCCAGTTTTACTCTACAGGCCCGATTCACCCGGCGCCATGGCTTATAAGCAATTGACCGACGAAATTATTGCCCAGGAAAAAAACTTAGAGAATGTTGAACTCGTGGCCAGCAAAAATTTCGGTGACTTCAATATAAGTTTATAAAATTATGTTGGGGAAAGGACTAGAGTCGCTCATACCGCCGCAGGGCGATGATACGCAGACACCTCCTCTTGGTGATAATCAAGGTCCCGGGGTGAATTCTGTTGTAGTTCCACAAATTGAGAAAGTTGGTGAACTATCTGTACCTCTGCCCGTGAGACCCTTAACGAAGCTCGTGGCTGAAGATAGGAGGTCAAAAATTCCGGCGCAAGAGGCCATTTATCACATTGAGGTTGCAAAAATTAAGCCCAATCCAACCCAGCCGCGGCGGAATTTTAACGAAGAGGGGTTGCGGGAATTAGCGGGTTCAATAAGAGAGTTCGGTTTTATCCAGCCACTTGTTGTGTCGAAGAGGGAGGTGGAAACTCCGACCGGGGTTGATGTTGAATATCAACTAATCACCGGCGAAAGACGTCTTTTAGCGGCAAAGATGTTGGGACTTACGGCAGTGCCGGCTGTCGTAAGAAACGTTAGTTTGGAGCGGGAAAAATTGGAACTGGCCGTCATTGAGAACATCCAGCGCGAAAACCTTAGTCCAATTGAAATGGCGCGGGCTTTCGAGCAGCTCAAGGAGGAATTTAAACTGACTCAGCGGGAAATTGCGGCCAAGTTGAGCAAGAGCCGTGGTGTCGTGGCAAATACCATGCGGCTTCTAGATTTACCACTCTCCATTCAGGAAGCACTTGAGAAAGGGCAGATTTCCGAGAGCCACGGACGGTTGCTTCTCGCAATTCCCGATCCTAGTGCCCAGCAAAAGCTTTTCAACGATTTGCTCAGTAATCAAATGACGACGAGGGAGCTGAAGCGCCGAGTTGAAACCCACAGACAGAAAAGACAGCCTAGCGAAGATCTTTCGCCGGAGCTCAAGATGATTCAGGAAAGGTTAAGCGTTGAGCTCGGTGCGCCGGTTAGCATTGAGCCGAAGGACGGAGCCAAAAAACTCATAATTACGCTTTACTCTGACGAGGAATTACAAAACATTGTCCGCCGATTGAGCGGCGGCGGCGAGGAGTCTCATTAAATGAGTTTGTAGTTTATTTCTTTTACCTCTTTGGAACTTTTAAGTTTAAGGACTAGTTTTTCTATTTTTTCTTTGTCGGCAGTGCTGCATTGGAGTTTAATAATGGAAAAGCGGCTGCCAGGCTGGCTTGGCATTTCAACGCTTTTTATGTGAATGTGCGATCTGGCTATTACTGCGGTGATATCTTTTAAAAGTCCCAGGTGCGGTTTGACGGTAATTTTGATTTCCGTAATCTTTGGTGCTTGGTGCGCGCTTACAACGCTCCTTTTTTGTTTTAGCGCAACTTTTATGTGCTCTCGGGCATTGGCTGTTTTCACAAATTTGAGCCAGTCCTCCGAGGGCTTCTTGTTTTTTTGAGTTATTATTTGGACGAGGTCGCCCGACATAAGGCGGGTGTTCAATGGCACGATTTTGTTGTTGATCTTTGCTCCAACGCAACTGTCACCAATTTCGCTGTGAATTTGATAAGCGAAGTCAACTGGTGTGGCGCCATAGGGCAAGTCAATAACATCGCCTTTGGGCGTTACGGCAAATATCCGATCTTTGAAAAAATCAACTTTCATTGCATCGGCAAATTCATTCAAATTGCCTCTGTCGCCGAAAAGTTTTGCCTGCCAGCGCCTGAGCTGTTGTACCCAGGAAACCTCTTCGGTCACTTTCTGAGGCGACATTTTCTCCTTCCGGGAATGTGCCTGATCGTAAAGCCAGTGGGCGGCGATGCCATTTTCGTCTTCGTTGTGCATCTCTTCAGTGCGTATTTGGATTTCAACTATTTTTTCCTTAGGGCCGATGACTGTGGTATGTATGCTGCGGTAACCGTTGGGCTTTGGCATGGCGATGTAATCTTTGATGCGGCCCGGCAGCGGCGGCCAATGTCCGTGGATGGCGCCTAAGGCGGCGTAACAATCGCCTACGGTTTTTACAATTATTCTTATGGCTATGAGGTCGTAAATCTTTTCAATGTCCATATCGTGGCGCAGAAGCTTTTGGTAAAGACTTGACCAGCGCTTGGCGCGGAAATCAATTGCCAGCGGCGTGATGTTATGGTCTTTAAGGGCTCTTTCAACTGCCGGTTTTATTTTTTCCAAATAAGACCTCCTTTCTCCGTACTTTTCGCCCGTTTCTTCGCGAAGCCACTTGTATTCTGAAGGATGCAGATAAGGGAAGGCCAAGTCGCGCAATTCGCCACTCAGGTTTTGCATTCCTAAGCGATAAGCCAAAGGCGCGTAGATTTCGTCAGTTTCCAGGGCGATGCGTTTTTGTTTTGGAGACGGCAAGTGCTGGAGCGTTCTCATATTGTTCAGCCGGTCGGCTAATTTCACAAAAATAACCCGCAAGTCTTGGCTTAAAGCCAGTATCAACTTTCTTAAATTTTCAGCCTTAGTTTCTTCGCCGCGGTATTTGATATGTCCCAATTTGGTTACACCGTCAACAATAAAAGCTACGTCTTCACCGAAATTACTCTTGATCGTTTCGGATGGAATGCCGCAGTCCTCAACAGCATCGTGAAGCAAGCCGGCAGCAATCGTTGCTTCGTCGAGACGCAAGCCATTTAGAACATCAGCTGTTTCTAAAACATGATTGAAGTACGCCTCGCCGCTTTTTCTTTTTTGTTCGTGGTGAGCTTCTTCAGCGAACCTGAAAGCGCGTCCGATCAAGCTTTGCGGCTCGCGCTTGGCAATTTCCTTGATTGTCATGCGCCATAACTATAATACAGCCGCTGGGGCAGTTCAATTTTCGGTTTTTTCTCTGGTTTTTAGCCTAGATTTTCTTTTCCTGGTTTAGCGGGTTGGTCCAGGAGGCATAATCGCACTTTGGATAACGGCTGCAGCCCCAGAAAATTTTCCCGCGGGCCCGGCCCTTTTGGACACGCCGCTCAATGACTTCGCCCTCGTTGCACTTCGGGCACTTCATGCCGATTGGCTTTGGCGGCTCCTTTAAGGGCTTAGCGTTTTTGCATTCTGGATAGCCGGAGCAGGCCAAGAACCTTCCGAAGCGGCCGAGCTTTATGACCATCTGTTGGCCGCAAAGTTCACATTTGATGTCCGTTTGCTCCTGAAAGTCGGTCTTTTTTACATCCTCGTATTTTTGAGTGAGAAGCTTGGAGAAAGGGTTGTAAAATTCGCGGATGACGCCACGCCACTCCTTTTTCCCTTCGGCTACTTCGTCGAGCTTTTCTTCCATTTCAGCGGTGAACTGCACGTTGAATATGTCCGGGAAGTTTTCAGTGAGAACCCTATTAACTAAAGCGCCGATTTCAGTTGGATAAAATCTTCCTTGCTGTTTCACAACATAGTTTCGGCTTTGGACCACTGAGATGATTGGTGCGTAGGTGGAGGGTCTTCCAATGCCGTATTTTTCAAGTGTTTTAACCAAGCTGGCTTCGCTGTAGCGCGGCGGCGGTTCGGTTTGGTGTTCTTCACTTGTTACTTGGAGGAGATTTAACTTTTCCTTGACCTCAATTAGTGGTATTGTTTTTTCTTCAAACTTAATCGGCCAAATTCTTAGGAAGCCGTCAAATTTTAGCGTGCTGCCGTTGGCGTTCAGTGTGTAGAGGTCATCTTTGTGGCGGGCTTCTATTTCTATGTGAACAGTATCAAACACCGCCGCCGGGAGTTGCGAAGCCACAAAACGCCGCCAGATAAGCTCGTAAAGGCGATGAGTTGCCTTTTCCAATTTTAGTTTCACCGGGTCTTTCCAAACGTCCGTCGGCCGTATGGCTTCATGTGCTTCCTGGGCTAGCCGCGACTTGTTTTTAAAATGACGCGGCGCTTCGCCCGAGTACGCATCGCCTAAGGTTTCTCCAATCCACTTGACTGCTTCTGATACCGCATCGTTTGAAAGGTTAACAGAATCGGTGCGCATGTAGGTTATATAGCCGTTCTCGTAGAGGTTTTGGGCAAGAAACATTGTTTTCTTAGCCGAGTAGCCAAGTCTCGCGGCGGCTACTTGCTGAAGCGTGCTTGTTGTGAAAGGCGGCAGCGGGTTTTTCCGCGCTTCTTTCTTTTCAGCGAGGGTTACCTCATAAGCGGACTTCTTCAAGCCGTCGGATATTTTTTTAGTCTCCTTTTCCGATTTAATGCCAGGCCTGGGTATTGATTCGTTGCCGATTTTCGCTAGTACCGCCGAGAATGGTTCGCTGCCAGCACTTTTTTCAAGCTTTGCGCTGATTGTCCAGTACTTTTCTGGTTTGAATTTTTTGATTTCTTCTTCGCGCTCAACTATGAACCGGAGGGCTACCGACTGTACTCGGCCGGCTGAAAGCCCGCGCGCCACTTTTTTCCAAAGGAAAGGTGAAAGTTTGTAACCCACCAGCCTGTCCAAAACGCGCCTGGCTTGCTGAGCATCCACTAAATTTATGTCAATGTTCCGGGGGTGTTTTAGAGCGTCTGCGATGGCTGATTTTGTGATTTCATGGAAGGCTATGCGCTCTACATTCGGCGATTTCGAATCACCCAGGCCAAGAGCTTTGGTAAGATGCCAAGCGATAGCTTCGCCTTCGCGGTCTTCATCAGTTGCAAGAATTACTTCCTTGGCGGTTTTCGCCGCTTTCCTCAAGGCGGTTACGCGCGGTTGGATTTTCCGTGGCACGACGTACTGAGGTTCAAAGTTGTTTAGAACATCAATGCCGAGTCTGCTTTTGGGCAGGTCCCTGATGTGACCGTATGAAGATTCAACTTTGTAGCTCTTATCCAAAAACTGGCTTATCGTTTTGGCCTTGGTTGGGGATTCAACTATGACGAGTTTCATTTTTCTTGTTAGAGCGTATAACTTGTTAGAGCGTATAACCGTCTTCCGTTTCTTTTACAAGATTTTTCGTGATTAAAAAGCTCAACGTACGGTTAACATCTCGGATTTCTAAATTAGTCAGTTCTTTGATTTTGTCAACATCGGCTGGTTTTAAATTAAGTTTTAGCGCTTGGAGCACAATCTCTTCCTCGGCGGTGACAGCGCCCTCTTTTTGCTCGACGGGTTGGATCTCCAAGCCGAATGCTTCCAGAATTTCGTCGGCGCAAGTTACAAGCGTAGCTCCTGATCGGATGAGTTGCAGAGAGCCCTTGAAGTTGGGATGCGACACAGGACCAGGTACGACAAAAACTTCCCTGTTTTGTTCCAGTGCAAACCTTGCGGTGGTGAGTGCTCCAGAGTTGATTGGCGCTTCAACTATTAATGTGCCATTGGAAAGCCCGCTTACAATACGGTTGCGTTCAAGAAAGCGATACGGTAATGATTCCGTTCCAAGCGGATACTCGGAAACTATGGCTCCGCCCTCGTTCAATATGCGTTTGGCCAATTTTTCGTTCTGTGCCGGGTAGAAGCGGTCTAGGCCGTTCGCCAAGACTGCCAGCGTGACGCCGGAAGAGGAAAGGCAACCCTCGTGGGCCGCGCCGTCAATACCGAGAGCCAGACCGCTTACGATTATAAACCCGCTTTTCGTGAGAGCCGAAGCCAGATTTTTCGCCAGCTCCTTACCTTCTGATGTGGCTTTTCTTGTGCCGACGATTGAAATGATTAGTTCATTCTTTGGCAGCGGGCCTCGATGGTAAATACCAAAAGGCGGCAGGGGAATCTCCTTGAGCTTTCCTGGGTAATCTGGGTCTTCTAGAAGTACCAGCTTGACGCCGCTTTTGTCCAATTTTTCCCACTCGGCTTGCGGGTTTATGTTGGTCTTGGTGGCGGCCTTCAAATTTTGCCAGGCCTCCGACCATTTTCCGTGCCTCTTTTTCAGGTCAGCGAGTTTTTCATAGCCGCTTCTCTGAAGCAGCGTAAGGGCGTTGTAAAAAGCTGCTTCGGTCATTTCATTTAGCATAGCAGGTTCGGTAAATCAGACAATTAATTCGTTGTTTTCGGTTTTTGCTAGAATATAATGGAAGGAGATGGATAACTTCAAGAAGCAGGTCGCTTTAAGCCTGGTGATTATTTTAGGCAGTTTTTTAGTTTTGGGAGTAGCGCTTTACCTTGCGTCGCTTAGTTTAAAATCCGAAAGCGACAAAGTTCTCTCTGATAAGACGGCTATAGCCACTAGAACGGCAGCCCTCCAAGCTTTGGCATCTTTTAAGAGTGATAGCAGTCTTGCTAGTCGCTACAAGCAAGCCATGGAAAGGTTGCTCGTACCTCAGGAAAAGCTGATTGAATTCCCACGTTCCCTGGAAAAATTGGCCCGCGCCTACCAAGTATCAGAAAGCTTTTCTTTTCAGGGAGCTCAGGTGGCGCCGCAAGGCGATGCGGCGGGGTACATTGGGTTCAGTTTGAGCGCTGGCGGCACCCTGGATAACTTAATGGATTTTTTGAAAGGTATTGAGTACAGCGAACCGCAGTTTTTGGTAAGTTTTGAAACATTTGATTTGTCAAGGAGTGGCGCTGGCTACAGTGCCTTGATAAACGGGCGCGTATTCTTCAGATAAAATCAGGAAATGAAGAGGTTCATAAAAAACCATCCAGAACTGGCGCTCACGATTTTAGCCGCAGCCTTTTTGATTGTACTCACCGTTGTCTATGTTTGGGGTATAAGAAGATTAGTGATTGACCTCAACAAATCAATTGGCGCCGGGACCGCGGCACAGGCGACAAGCAGCCAGAAATTTGATTTGGATGGCGCTCGGAGCTTGGACTTGAAAGGATTGGTTCGGTAGCATAATCTGGAGGGAGTTGCGGCGGCTTGCGTTTGCGTGATTTCGCGTTTGGGTGACAATTTATTGTGGGGCGCGTGTAGCTCAGTGGTTAGAGCGTTTCGTTGACATCGAAAAGGCCCGTGGTTCGATTCCACGCACGCGCACTTGTGGGTGGTACGCAGTTTGGGGGTACCCCGCGCCGAATTCTTGCGCACATAGCTCAGCTTGCCCTCCCACCTTTGTGCAATACAAAGGTGGGAGGGTGAAGTAGAGCGTCCCGACATTGTCTAAATCTTCGATTTAGTTACAATGTCGAGGATCCTCGATTTTGCGCTTCTGTTTCGCAGAAAGCAAAATCGGGACTATCCTGACCTGCCCGCCGTACAAAGCGATTTTGCGCATGTAGTTCAGTGGTAGAACGCGTTCCTGATAAGAACGAGGTCGTAGGTTCGATTCCTACCATGCGCAC
>Ga0315282_10014251_pt1 | contig 11867 bp, 8 predicted proteins | sample YL17G07_20_MG_FD_203693 | JGI IMG/M metagenome (GOLD analysis project Ga0315282, IMG submission 203693) | Sediment microbial communities from Yellowstone Lake, YNP, Wyoming, USA - YL17G07_20 | ecosystem: Environmental > Aquatic > Freshwater > Lake > Sediment | place: USA: Wyoming | collected... | reverse complement strand
GTCCTCTCAGTGACTATTATCCCTGGGGTCAATGATGACCATTTATGGGAAATGGTTCAATTTGCCATCGGGCAAGAACTGACCGGGATCAATTTTCAGCCTTTTGTCCGAAGTGGCCGTTTTCCCCAGGCCCTGAACATTCCCCTGGAGCAGTTTACCTTGGGACATTTCCTCCACAAAATTGAACGACAGAGCCAGGGGAAACTCCGGGCAGGCGATCTTTCTCCAATTCCCTGTCCCGACCCACGTTGTGGGGTCATTTGCTATGCCTTGATTCAACAAGGAGAATTGGTTCCTTTGAACCGATTCGTGGGGCCGGATCGACTCTTAGATCCCATGGCGGACCTAAGCGACTGGGAGACCGTGATTCGCCAGGTTCAAGCGCAGCCCTGTGCCCCTGGCAAAGTTTCGGGGTGCTGCGAGGGGGCCCACGATAGTTTTAAAAAGCTCTTTCATGACTGTGATTTTTTTTCTATTGGATGCCATGGAATGATGGACGCAGAAAATTTCGATCTTGAGCGCGCCAAAAGATGCTGCGTGCACGAATTGACCGCGGAAGGGAAACTCATTCCTTTTTGCCTTTACAATATCAAATATCGACCCACCAGAAAATGGTGCTGAGAAGGATGTCCTTAGAAGTTTTCGAGAATAAAATAATCGGCCCTGGCAACCCGCTGACAAGGAGTTAGGCATTTGAGGGAAGCGGAGAGATCAAGGGAGCAGGAGGGGACACTTGTCGATTCCTAAAGGCCCCGGATTTCGATGGGAAACTTATTATGGCCTTTGGATGATCTTATTCCTGGGGTGGATGTCTCTTTACATGGTCCGGATGATCTTCACCCCTGCATTACCTTTTATTATCGAGGAATACCGGATCAGCTACACGCAGGCCGGCACTTTGGCCACGGCCGTCTTTTGGGCCTATGCCGGGATGCAATTTCCAGCCGGATACCTTGGGGACCGCATTGGAAGAAAACCAATGCTATGTCTGGGAATGCTATCCTGGTCCCTCTTTTGCTTTTTTACCTCTATGGCCTATTCGATCGGAATTTTGTTCCTCTTGAGGTTTTTGACTGGCTTGGCCGAAGGTAGCTATTTCGGAAATGACCGTGCCATCCTTACCGCCTACACGCCTAAAGAACGCTGGGGGATGGCCCAGGGATTTTCCATGACCGGGGCGGGACTCGGGAACTTTTTGGGTATCTTTCTGGGGGGATTGGTTGCAGGATTGTTTGGGTGGAGGTATATTTTCATCTTCGTGGGGCTTGGCTCCCTGGCCGTCGCTTTACTCTTTTTCAAATTCATCCCTAAGACCCGGCGGGACATAATCCAACAAGAGAAGCCAACCCTCCCTTCTCTGCGGAGTATTCTTACCAGGAAAGACCTCTGGATCATGTATTATATCGGTTTTGCCACCATGGAAATATTTTGGCTTTTTGGTATATGGGCCCCTACCATTATTCTGGATATGGGAGTTAAGAGCAAGATGGCTTCTTCCTTTTACGCGAGTCTTTTTGCCCTTTGCGGGATCCCGAGCATGCTCATCTCGGGATTGGCCAGCGATTTCATCCTCAAAAAATGGCGCATCCAGCGCAAATTTGGACTCGCTTTTTGCCTTTTTGTGATGGTGATCTTGCTACTCTTTTCGGGGTTTTATGTCGAGCATCGTCTGAATTTCCTTGTTTTAGCCATCCTAATAGGGGTTTCTGGGTTTCTGGTTTCGAGCTTATTCCCTCCCCTTTATGCCATGATCGCTGAGGCCAGTTCTCCTGGAATTTTGGGAGCCACATTCGGATTCTTCAATTTCATCTCTTTTCTCGGGGCCATCTTAGCCCCCATAACGGCAGGGACCATTAAAGACCTGACCAACTCCTTCGCCTGGAGTTTTTATCTTGGAGCATTGATCATGGGGCTGGCCGGGTTCTTGGCCATCTGCGTTTTATCCCCTGAGCAGCCAAACAAGGCAGAATCTTCCTGCACGGCTTAGAGGGGAGGTGAACGGAAATGAGCGGGCAAATGATCGAAAGAGGTGATCTGAAGGAATACGTTCCTTTCGCTTGCAAAAAGTACGAAAAAATAATAAAAAGGAGGAGCTATATCATGGGCAAGAGGGAGTTAACCATGGGATTAAAAAAGTTTGGGTGGCTGGGGGTGCTTTTGCTAATCTCCGTTCTATTGATCTGCCCCCCGGCTTCTGCCCAGGAGGCCCCCAAAGTTGTCAAGTTCGGGGCTGTCTTTCCCCTGACCGGACCCATGGCTCCTCACGGGGAGGCCTGGAGAGATGCCACGGAAACGGCAGTGACTTATATTAATGATACTGGTGGGATTAAAGCCCTCAAAGGGGCAAGACTGGAGGTGCTTTTCGGCGACAATCAGATGAAGCCAGCGGTGGCAGCCACTGAGGCAGAGAGACTGATCGAGCAAGAAAAGGCTGTGGCTGTCTTTGGTAGTCCACCCAGCGCCGTCACCATGGCAGGGAGTGCTGCAGCCGAACGACTCAAAACTCCCTATCTTGATCCGACCAGTTTTGCCGACCAGCTCTGCCGCAGGGGTTTCAAGTACTTCTTTGAAATGCAGCCTACGGCATATTTTATGGCTGAAACCCAGGTGGAGTTCTTGAACTTTTTCAATAAGACCCATGGCATGAACATAAAAAGGGTAGGGCTCATCCATGAGGACACGGATTACGGGAAATCCTTGTCGAGGGCCCAGCGGACTCTTTTGCCCAAGAATGGGTATGAGGTGGTGGCCGACATAGAATATAACGCCAAAGCTCCCGACTTAAGTTCTCCGGTGTTAAAGTTAAAGGCGGCCAACCCACAATTTGTGTTCGAATCCGCCTACTTTGCCGATGCCCTGCAAATCGCCAAAATCAGCGCCCGGCTGGGGTTTCAGGTTCCCATGGTAGAAGCCGAGACTCGCGGCGATTATAAATGGATTCAGGCAGCCCATCCAAACGGTGAAGGCAGTTTCTGTTTGATCCAGTGGGATAGAGACAATCCCCACCCCCTTTCGAAAGAACTCACCAAGCGCTATGAAGAAAAATATAAAAGGAAAGCCAATTGTCTCGTGGGCGCGACCTTCCAGCTGGTTCTGGTCTTAAAGAAGGCCCTCGAAATTGCCGGTTCAGCGGACCGGGAAGCGATTAAGGATGCTCTGTACAAAATCGAAATTCTCCCGGGTCCGGAATTAATCATTCCTTATGAAAAGATTAAATTCGATGAAACGGGCATGAATACCTTTGGCCGGCCTATGATAGCCCAGATCCAGGATGGAGAATTAAATATGATCTGGCCGACTCGCCATGCCCGAAAACAGGCCCGGATTCTGGAAGGCTGGAAAAAACCTTAGCCCCAAGAGGAGGGGAGGTTGTTTTGCCTTCCCATCCATTTTCCGATTGAGAAATTTATGTACCCATTCCATGGTTTTTGTAAAATTTAATCTTTCATAGATTCACGGCCTGCTTGCCTAAATTTTTTTGGGCAAGACATTGGCAAAATGCTTGAAATGGAGGGAGTACATCATGAAGCGAATCCGTTTTAACCTGAGAGTAAAAATGTTCTGGAGCCTTTTAGTGGGCTTGGCCGTTGTCATTGCTTTTGCCAGCACAGGTGTGCTGGCCCAGCAGCCTCCGAAGGTTATCAAGTTCGGATGCGTTTTCCCCTTAACCGGCCCGGTTGCCGCCTATGGGGAAAGTTACCAACAGGCCGTGAATACGATTGTAGAGTATATCAATGAGGCTGGGGGGATTAAAGCCCTGGGAGGGGCCAGGTTTGAAGTCATTTACGGGGACAATCAAATGAAGCCGGCCGTAGCAGCTTCTGAGACAGAAAGGCTTATCGAGCAAGGGAAGGTTATAGCCATCTTTGGTGTTCCACCCAGCGCTACGACACTGGCTGCCAGTGCGGCCGCCGAACGCCTCAAGACCCCCTTTCTGGATCCGACCAGCTTTGCGGATCAACTTTGCCGGAGGGGATTCAAGTATTTCTTTGAATTACAGCCCACGGCTTATTACATGGTTGAAACCCAGGTAAACTTTTTGAATTACTTCAACAAAGCTTACAATATGAACATCAAGAAGGTAGGAATCATCCATGAGGATACGGATTATGGAAAATCCCTTTCCAGGGCTCAGCGGGAGCTTGTGCCGAAAGCCGGTTATGAACTGGTGGCGGATTTAGAATATAACGCCAGAGCGCCTGACCTGAGCTCCCCGGTCTTAAAATTAAAATCCGCCGACCCGCAATTTGTGCTCCAATCTGGCTATTTCCCCGATGCTCTGCAGATCGCTAAGATCTCTAACCGTATTGGTTTTCGGGTACCGATGTTGGATTCCGAGAATCGGGGCGTGCATCAGTATCCCAAAGCGGCTGGACCATTGGCGGAAGGAGATCTTTGCTTAATCCAGTGGAATGCTGATTCTCCTCACCCCCTTTCCAAGGAACTGGCCAGGCGGTTTAAAGAAAAATATAAGGAGAATGCCGTTCATGCTGTAGGAGCCGCTTTTCAGCTTGTTTTAGTCCTGAAGAGGGCAATCGAAACCGCAGGTTCAGCAGACCGGGAGGCGGTGAACGACGCTCTGCATAAAATTGAAATTCTTCCCGGGCCGGACCTCATCCTCCCTGCCGAAAAGATTAAGTTTGATGAGACGGGCATGAATCCCCATGGCAGGCCCATGGTTTCCCAAAACCAAGGTGGAGAGTTCGTCACAATTTGGCCTGAGCGGTTTGCCTCTAAGAAAGCCCGTATTCTCGAAGGTTGGAAAAAACAGTGAGCCTCATGGAGTTGCATTTTCTTATCCCTCTGATCCTCCCATAACAGAAAGAATGGGAGAAAAGAGGAGAACCAAGACTTGTTTGGATTAAAAACCATTATAAAGCCATCCATTTTCAATGCGCAGCCCGAATCCCTGTCGTCCCTGACAAAAAGGCTTGAGGAGGAATACAGGGATTCGCAACGCTTGGCAGCGATGATGGCTGGAGTAAAGGGAGGAAGATATGAATGCGGTTGCTAAATTTGAGCAGACCAGCAGGTTTTTAGAAGACCTCAAGCGGTGCATCGACTGTGGCAATTGTACCCTCTGGTGTCCGATATATGAGGAAGACCAGGTAGAATCATCGGTGGCCAGGGGTAAACACAAAATGATCAGGGCGTTGCTGGCGGGTGAGGGGGACTACTCGGAAGAGTTTGCCACCCTGCTGAGCAAATGTACCTTATGTATGGCCTGCACAGAGCATTGCCCCTTCAAATCTCAGGTTCAATCAACAATTATTGCCTCCAGGGCGGACAAAGTAAAAGCAAAGGGCGTACCCCTTTCTTCAAAATTCATTTATCGATGGTTAATTCCACGCCGGAGACTTTTTGGCAATGTGGTCAAGATGACTTCCTGGCTGCAGTGGATTTTTCTCCCCAAAACCGAAGCTCACATCAGACATTTACCCCTTTTCCTCTCAGGTCTGGGTAAGGGGAGACAAATTCCCTCCATCGCTTCCAAATTCTTAAGACAGATGGTGCCGGTTGTCAATAAACCCCGGGATGGGGCGAAGGCAAGAATGCGGGTCGGTTATTTTATCGGCTGCGCGACGGATTTCATTTTCCCGCAGGTGGGCCGAAAGACAATAGATTTTCTTACCAAACATGGGGTGGAGGTAGTTGTGCCCAAAAAACAGGGTTGTTGCGGAGCTCCGGTATGGTTGGGTGTAGGAGATTTTGACACGGGGCGCAAGCTGGCGGATACCACTGTCAAAGCCTTTGCGGATTTAGATTATATCATTGCGGATTGTGCTACCTGCACCAGTGCCCTGAAGGAATATCCTAAATTTCTGGCGGATACTCCCGATCGGAAAAAGGACTATACGAAATTTGCTGAAAAGGTTAAAGATGTTGCCGAATTTCTCGTGGATGTTCTCAAGCTCCCTGAATCTGCTTACATGCCTTCCGCAACAGTTAAGGGCAAGAAGATTACCTGGCATGATCCCTGTCATGCCAACCGGTATTTAGGGGTCAAAGAGCAGCCAAGAGAGATTATTCATGCTTTATCGGATGTGAATTTCGTTGAGATGGTAGGAGCGGATCGTTGCTGCGGGATGGCCGGGGGCTTTAGCATTCACTATTATGAACTATCGAAAAAGATTGGGGACAAGAAGGCAAAGCATATTAACGGGACAGGAGCCGAGATTGTTGCCACCGCTTGCCCCGGATGTATGATTCAATTAACGGATACGATAAAGAGAAATAAGATGCCGCAGAAAGTCATGCACCTCATGGAACTTTTGCAATAGGACAGAATCTACATGGCCTATAAAGGGAACCCTTCTGAATTTCAAGGCTGAAAAGGGAAGGGCTACCCCCGAAAAACCTGTTTAGCGGTCTGGAACCGCTTAATTATTTTGATAGGAGGGGAAAAGATATGAAAGCGGAAAGGCAATGGCACAATATTTTCTGTCATGTATGCCCGGTCCATTGTGCCCGCAAGGTGGCAGTCGAAAATGGAAAGATTGTAGAAGTGGAGCGGGATACGGAAAGCGGATATCCCAGCGAATGGTGCACTTATACAAAAGCCCGGATTATTAAAGAAGTTTGTTCGCATCCAGATCGCTTAAAATATCCCCAGAGAAGAGTAGGGCCTAAGGGGGGAGGTAAGTGGGAACGAATTTCATGGGATGAGGCCCTGGATACCATTGCCGCAAAGATTACCGAATACAAAAGTAAATTTGGTCCGGAAAGTGTTGCCCTGTGTTTGGGAGAGCCCAAGGGTTTAGAGTTTGCCTTTGCCCAGAGATTCGCCAGTGTTTTTGGGACGCCGAATTGTGCGACGCCGGGAAATTACTGAGGGGTACCCAGGGTGGCAGGTGCCACCTCTGTTTTTGGGACTTCTTTCAATGCCGACCCCGGTCTTAAGACGGGTTTATTGTTGCTCTGGGGCTCTGATCCGCTTTACCTGATGGGCGGCGAATGGAAAGAGACCATCCGATCGGCCATCTTAGCGGGTGCCAAACTGATGGTCATCAACCCGAAGAGGATCGATACAGCCAAGAGAGCTGACCTGTGGATCAGTCCCAGGCCGCAAAGCGATGGGGCGTTGGCGATGGGCATCATCAAGATAATGATCGAGGAGAAGCTGTATGATGCCGATTTCGTGGCCAAGTGGACGGTTGGATTTGAAGAGCTTCGGGAGGAAGTGAAGACCTTCTCACTCGAGGATGTAGAAAAAGCGACCTGGGTGCCGAAGGCCCAAATGGAAAAGGCGGCCAGGATGTTTGCCGGGAACAAGCCCCTCTGCTATTTCGAAGGGAATGCTCTCGAGAGAAGTATCCATGCTTTCCAGGAAATGCGCGCCGTTTATATCCTGCAGGCTCTTGTCGGCGACCTGAACGTTCCAGGGGGGAATGCTCTGGGAACACCCGCTCCCTTCGTCAGGATGGGACGCTTCTTCTTACTGAAGGGATCTCCCAGGAAATTAGAAAAGGGGCTTGGCAGCCCCTTCCGCGTGGGTATGCAGGCTGCTTACGTACCTACGCAGGCCTTCGTCAGGGCCATCTTGGATGACCGGCCTTATCCCATCAAGGCTGCCCTTTGCGTTCTGAGTAACCCCCTGGTCAGTTATCCCGATAGTGAAGCTACCTACAAGGCGTTCATGAAGCTTGAATTTTTTGTTGTGTCGGAGCTGTTCCCCACACCCTCAACGGCTGTGGCGGACATCGTTCTTCCTGCTGCCTGGCAGGCCGAGCACGATGTGGTGGGATACTGGCCTGGCTGGTATGGAGAAATCCGGGCTTATCCCAAGATAGTCGATCCGCCGGGGGAAGCCCGGCCGGATCCTGAATGGATCAATGAGCTTGCCAAAAGGGTAGGGCTCAGGCAGTATTTCTGGGAGAATTGGCAAGAGTGTCTGGATGAAATCCTTAAGCCCAGCGGCCTGACCTATCAGCAACTGAAGGAGAAGCGGTGTTTGAAACTGGAGAGGCAGTACAAAAAGCCCGAGGACGGCATCTTCAAGACCCCTTCGGGCAAAGTGGAAATATATTCTAACCAGTTAAAGGAACTCGGCTATAGCCCAATTCCTCATTTCAAAGAGTTGACCCAATTTTGCTTTGAGCCGTCGGCAGAATATCCTCTGCTGATGTTTAACGGCAAGGAAGCTGCCTATATGCTCACGGGATATAAACATGTACAGTATGCCAGAGCTCTACGGCCCAACCCCACGGTAGATTTAAACCCTGAAACCGCTAAAAAATTAGGACTCCAAAAAGGCGAATGGATCTACATTGAAACGAGGAAAGGGAGGGTGAAACAGATTCTGGATCTGGACCCGGACCTCAATCCTCAGCTGGTTTACGCTTCCTGGGGCTGGTGGTTTCCGGAAGAACCGGAAGACCTCTTCCAGTTCAGAAAATCAAACATTAATGTTCTTACTCATAGTGAACCACCCTATGACCCGGAAACAGGGTCTGTGGAGTTAGGGGCTATTCCCTGCCGGGTTTATAAAGCTTGATGAAAGCCTAACTCCTTTTTTATCGAAGCCTTAGACCTTTTGAGTCGATCAAGGATTCAGGCGAGGATGGAGATATTCTGCCTAAACTTCAATTTCAAATTGTTAAATCGAATGCAAAGATTTGAGCCTGGGAGGATTCATTGACTGGGATGAGAGATCCTGAACAAGGCCATTGAAAAAAACCTCTGTAAGAGAAAGGGACCCTAAAGTCTAACATTATTCATGAAGGAGGACTACCATCATGGGAACGATTCCTGCTGAATATCTCCCGCCAAAGGAACATGCGCCGGAAAAGATTTATCCGCTTCCGGAAGTGCGTTTTCCCAAAAAACTGAACCTGGCTGACCTGAATTTGGATCGGAACATCCTGGAAGGAAGGGGATCCAGGGTTGCCATTCTTTATAAAGATCGGAAGATTACCTATCTGGACCTGCAGAAGGAGGTGAACCGCCTGGCCAATGCCCTGCGCAGCCTGGGGATTGAAAAGAATGACCGGGTGATGTTGCGGTCTCCAAACCGGCCGGAGTTCATCGTTGGGTGTTTTGCCTGCTGGAAAATCGGAGCGATTCCTGTGTTGGTTAATCATATGTTGAAGTCGGAGGAGATCATTTTCCGGGCCAACGATTCCGAGGCCAGAGCTATCCTGGTGAGTTCGGATACTTTCGGGGAAGTGGAAAAGTCGTTGAAGCAGTTTAAGACCGTGGACCGAGTGATTGTTTGCGGGGATAAGATCGATAAGTATCATTTCTATGGAGATTTGTTGAAAGGACAGTCCGATCGGGTAGAAATGGCCGAGACGACCAAGGATGATCTGATTCGCATCATCTACAGTTCCGGCACGACAGGGAAACCCAAGGGGATCCTTACAACCGTAGGAGATGCTGCGGGAAGTGGGGAAATCACCAGTCGTTATTTGCTGAATTTGACGCCCCAGGATGTAATAGGGGGCCATCCGGCGTTTACCTTTGCCTTCGGGTTCGGTTTTATCCTCTTCTTCGGGCATAAGGGCTGCACCTTATCCGTCGTTGAAAAGTTTGATCCGGTGTTGATGTTTGAGACCATCGAGGCACACAGGATCACCGTGCTCTGTTGTGTGCCCACGGCATTTCGGATGATGTTAGGCATCAAAGATGCAGAGAAGAAATATGATTTGTCCTCTTTGCGCTTGTGCCAGAGCGCGGGAGAGTGGCTTCCGGGGGCCACGGCGAGAGAATGGTATGAGCGGTTTGGGGTGAAGATTTTGGATTCAGTGGGTTCGGGGGATTTGAATTATTGGTTATCGACGCGGGTGGATACGCCGGAGGAGAAGCTGGATTCTTCGGGGTTGCCGATTCCCGGGGTGGAGTGTAAGGTGGTGGATGAGAATTTCAATGAGGTACCCCGGGGGACGGCTGGGGAGTTGTTGGTTCGGGCGCCGTGGGGGCAGCAGTATTGGAGGAGGCCGGACAAACAGAGGGAGGGAGTGTGGAAGGGTTGGAATCGGCCGGGGTTGATTTATATGGAGGATGAGGATGGGTATTTTTGGTATAAGGGCCGGGATGATGAAATGATTGTGAGTTCCGGATATAAGATCCCTGGGGGCGAAGTGGAGTCTGCTCTGCTCAGCCACGAAGCGGTATTAGAAGCGGCTGTGGTTCCTTCCCCGGATCCTGTGCGGGGCAACATTGTCAAGGCCTTTGTTGTCCTGAAAGAAGGGTACAAGCCCTCTGATACGCTCGCCGAAGAGTTGAAGAATTTTGTCAAAGAGAGAATTGAGGTGTATAAATATCCCCGGGAGATTGATTTTGTGGACGGCAGATCTCTGGCCCGGACGTCCACTGGGAAAATCCAGCGGTTCGTCCTGCGAGATAAAGAGAAAGAAAAAGGAAAAAGTGGATAGGGGTAGAATTTATTCAGAATCCCTTGACTGGCGAATCGAGCCATAAAACCCTGTTAAGAAAAGGAGACGGGTCATGCGCAAAAAACATTTGAACCTTTGGAGGGGATTTTTTTTCGCAGTTTTGCTGATGTTCGCCCTATCTGCCACGGGGAATGCCCAGGCTCAGCCTTTCCCCAAGGTTGTCAAATTCGGTTGTGTATTTCCATTGACCGGCCCGGTGGCCAGCTACGGGGAAAATTACAGGCGAGCGGTGGATATCGTTGTGGAGTACATCAATGATACCGGGGGAGTTAAGGCTCTGGGAGGGGCAAAGCTGGAGGTGGTTTATGGAGACAATCAGATGAAGCCGGCCGTGGCAGCCACCGAAGCTGAAAGGCTTATTGAGAGGGAGAACGTCGTGGCGGTTTTTGGGGTTCCCCCCAGCGCTACGACCCTGGCGGGAAGTGCGGTAGCCGAACGACTCAAGACGCCCTATCTCGACCCGACCAGTTTCGCAGACCAACTGTGCCGGAGGGGGTTCAAATACTTCTTTGAATTACAGCCTACGGCGCAGTATATCGTCGAAACCCAGGTGAATTTTTTGAATTACTTCAATCCGGCCTACGCGATGAACATCAAACGGGTGGGGATCATCCACGAGGATACGGATTATGGGAAATCCCTTTCGAGAGCTCAGCGGGAGCTTTTGCCCAAAGCCGGCTATGAACTGGTGGCGGACATAGAATATAATGCCAGGACTCCGGATCTGAGTTCCGTCGTGCTCAAATTAAAGGCCGCCGATCCGCAGTTTGTGATCCAGTCTTCTTACTTTCCCGATTCTCTTCAGATTGACAAGATCGCCCATCGGATCGGCCTACGGGTCCCATTTCTGGATGCCGAGGGGAAAGGAGATTATACCTATCCCAAAGCCGCCGGACCCGTAGCCGAAGGAGATTTTGTTTTGGTGCAGTGGAATCGGGACCATCCTCAGTCTCTTTCGAGAGAACTTACCAGGCGCTTCGAAGCGAAATATAAAGAAAAACCGGTCCAGGGAATCGGGGGAGCATTCCAGCTGGTTTTGGTTCTTAAAAGGGCCATCGAGACCGCGGGCTCAGTCGATCGAGAGGCGGTGAACAACGCCCTGCATAAAATTGAAATTCTTCCCGGCCCGGATCTGATCCTCCCGGTGGAAAAAATCAAGTTTGATGAGACCGGGATGAATTCTTATGGAAGACCGCTGGTAACCCAGATCCAGGACGGGGAATTCATCACCATCTGGCCGGAGCGGTCTGCTTCCAGGAAGGCGCGAATTCTTGAGGGCTGGAAGAAGCCTTAAGAATAAAACGATGGGTGGGGATCTTTCTTTCACCTTCCCCACCCTATTGTTAACATAATACCATTTTGAGTATTGGAAGGTTGAAAATATGAAAGTGGGGTTGGATATCCTTCTTCAGTCATTATTGAATGGCCTGGTCATGGGAAGCATTTATGCCCTGATTGCTGCCGGATTGACCA
>Ga0315282_10014249_pt1 | contig 11868 bp, 9 predicted proteins | sample YL17G07_20_MG_FD_203693 | JGI IMG/M metagenome (GOLD analysis project Ga0315282, IMG submission 203693) | Sediment microbial communities from Yellowstone Lake, YNP, Wyoming, USA - YL17G07_20 | ecosystem: Environmental > Aquatic > Freshwater > Lake > Sediment | place: USA: Wyoming | collected... | reverse complement strand
TGACTTCCCTCCTTCGGAAATTCCGGGGGAATCATACCCCTGATGGCTGACCTTGGCAAGTCAACCGCAACCCCTCAATCTCCGTCTAAGCACAACTGCATATCAGGCGACGGGGAAGATCTTTCGTGGAGCGCGGCTCCCGCGTCTGAGCGGGATTGCCGCCGCCTTCTTTACCCCGGAGCTCATGCTCCGGGGGCAAGATGCAATGACCCCGGGCGGGGGGAGCTTCCGACCTGGAGTTGATGATGATCATTCCGGCAAGCCCGGGGGCCGAAAAGCAAAGCTTGCGCACTCCAAATTTTCTGTTACAATAACTGCTTAATCTTTTTCGTTGAGACCGGACGGGAAGGGTAGGGGTAGGTATGGCCAAGAAGATCAAGCTCTCGCGCAAGCAGATTCAAAAACCGGACGAATTCATCAACTGGTTCGACCAGGCCCTGGATTACATCCAGGCCAACAGCCTGCAAGTGGTCCTCGCCATCAGCGCCATCTTGGTGGGCGTGGTCGCCGGGCAAGGCCTTCAACATTACCGGGAAAGCAAGAAGGATGAAGCGATCCAGGCCCTGACCGATGCCACCGCCACTCTCCAGGCGCCCCTGCAAAAGGACTTGACCGACCAGCAGATCCTGGCCGGGGCTCAAGGTTATCCTTCCGCGGATGCTCGAAATACCGAGGCCATCTCCCGTTTGTCCAAAGTGAGCAAAGACTATCCGGGAACGCTCCAGGCCAGCCGCGCCCAACTGTTTCTGGCCGGCGCCTATTTCGATAACAAGAACTACCGCGAGGCCGTGGAAACGTATAACGGTTATTTTCAAGCCAACCCCGCGCTGGATCCCGAGCTCAAGGCCGTCGCCCTGATGGGTCTGGCCTCCAGCCATTATAACCTGGGCAACTTCAAAGAAGCCTTGAACGCTTATCGCCAGATCATCGAAATCAAGAACGCGCTGAACCGGGATGAAGCCTTGATCGGCGCCGCCCGCTGCCTGCAAAACCTGGGCGATGCCGACCAGGCCGTCGCTACCTTGAAACAGGCCGAAGACGAGTACCCCGGCACCGTGGCTACCCGCGGCGCCGCTATGCAGATCCGTATCCTGGAAAAAGCCAAAACCCTGACCCCGCCCCCCAAGGAATCCTCGGCCAAGGGGGCGGATTCATTCCCCTCCGCGGCCGCCAAGGCGCCTGCCCCCACCGAGGCCCCTCAACCTGCCGCTCCGCCTAAACCCGCTCCTGGAGAGTCGCCTCCCAAGGAACCAGCCCCCAAGTGAGCCTGCTCAAAAAAATATCCCTGGGTCTCCTGATCGTCTTCCTGGGCTCCAACTCGGCCTCGGCTCGGGTGCTCTGGAAGCGATCGCTTGAGCCCTGGAGCCATTTTCGCTCCAAGACCGCGCGGCCGGAGAAAACCCCGCCGCTCTTGCAGGACGGAAAAATCTACACCGTGTCTTCCCGCGGCAGATATGTCGTCCTCGATGCCGACTCCGGCCGGCCTCTGGTCAAGGTCATGCTGAAATTCCGGGCTGCTTCCGGTTTGCTGGTGCAAGAGGGCAGGGTCTATGTCGGGTCTGAAACCGGCGAACTGGTCTGTCTTGACGCCGCCTCCGGCAGCCTCCTTTGGACTTATCCGTTGAAGATCATTGATATCTCCCCTCCGATCATTGCCGGCGAATTCGTCATTTTCCAGACCGGGCTTGACGCAGTCACTGCTCTCAACAAAGCCACCGGCCAATGGGCCTGGACCTACCAGCACCACCGGATCAGCGACATCGCGATCATGGGCATGTCCGCGGCCGTGGCCGATGAGCAGTTTGTCTATGTGGGCGCCTCGGATGGCTATCTCTTGGCCTTGCGTGGGCAGGATGGCGGTTTGGCCTGGAAAAAACAAATTTTCAGCAAGGGCAACTTCCGCGACATTGACGCCGGCCTGGTCACGGACCCGACCACTATCTTTGCCTGCGATTTCTACGGCGAGATGGCTGCGGTCAGCCGACGCTCCGGTGACAAGTATTGGGATTTTCAAGCGGGCGGCCTGGCCCGGCCCATCCTGAGCAAAGGAACTCTTTATGTCGCCAGCCGCGACGGCAGGGTGGTGGCGTTGGATAAAGAAACCGGGCTTAAGCAGTGGGAAACCGAACTCGAGAAAGCAAAAAAAATCAACCCGGACACCAGGCTTCTAACCCCGGCTCTCTACAAGCAATGGCTGGTTGTCCCCAATCTCCAGGGCAAAATCTTCTTCCTGGACCCGACCACCGGCAAAGTGGAAAAAACCATCCGCTTGTTCAAGAGCATTTCCACGCCGATTCAGGCAGGGGATGATAGCTTGTATCTTTTCAGTAACAAAGGCTTCCTCTATAAGTTAAGTTATTGAGCCTCGAATTCCTTCCTCTTTCTTTCTCTCATTCCATTTCGATCGGTTCGGCAAGTTCAACCGGGAGCTGCGCCCGGGCCTTGGAGAATATTCGCCAATTCACAAGAGCGAAGATCAAGAGCAGGCCGGCGTTGCTGAGGAGATAAGAAGCCAGGAGCAGTTTTTCCGCGTGCTCGTCGCCCAGGTGCAACAAAGGCGAATTCAGCGCGGTAATCGGGGTGAGATCAAACACCGCTCCTGCTTTGCGCCCAATCTGGATCAGGCCCGAGACCGCGCCAAAGCCCAGCACGTAGATCAGAAAGCCGATCGAGGTCCATTTTTTGAACCGGGCGCTGACACCCTGAAAGAAGAGAGAGTCGCGGAGCACGATCACCGCCAGGGTGCTCATTTCCACCAGGAGAAGCCGGGGAAACAAAACATTGGGATAATACCAGTTACCGAGAATCGCGCTGGCCACCAAGACCAGAGCGGTAAGACCAACCACGGTGAAAATTGCGGGGGCATCCCCGCGGAAAAGGTCCAGGAACCGGAGCCGGCTCGTGCGAAAGCGATAGAGCCAGGGGCGGATTTCGGCCAGCGGACGGGCGTGGTTCAGGATCACGAAGTAAAGCAACCCTAAATTGATCGCATTGAAGGGGACAAACACATCCCAATACTCCCAGGCTACCCGGTGATACTCCTTGGGTACCTGGTAAGCGAAGCCCAAGAACAGGAACTCAACCCCGGCGAACGCGGCAAACAGCGGCAACCGGCTCATAGGCATTCCCATCTTGCGCCGGAGCATGCCTTCGGCCGCCACCAGAAACCAAAAGGTCCAGCCCAAGTAAAAGATCGCGGCCGAGAGCAGCGGCGGCATCTTTACTCCGAAGAAATTGAGATAGAAGAAGAGGGAACCGCCGGGGCTAAGAGAGTAAAAGACCACGACGAGAGGGTGTAAGTTGATATATGAGCCAAATTGATGCGGCTGTATGGCCCAGAAGCCGTAAATGCCAAGGATAAGAAAGAGAAGGATCGCTACCGCAACCGAGCTAATTAGCTGCTTTTCCAGCGCGCAGGAAATGTAGAGCAGGAGGGTGGAGAAGAAAGCACTGAAGCAAAGGATGAAAATGAGGACCAGGACCAGGGTAGGCTTGGGGAGGCCGCTCCCGAAAAAGCCGACCAGGAAAAAGGGAAGGCCGACGGCGGAGGCGACCACGACATCCCCGGCGGAGCCAAGGAGTTTTCCGAGCAGGAGCGCGCGGGCGGACTGAGGGGTAGTCTGCTGGAAGACCCAGGTCCCGAGATTGAACTCCTGGGAGACGGCGGAGGCGCAGATGGCCGGAACTCCAATGACCCAGAGCAAGGCCTGGTACCCGAGCATCAGGTAACACCAGACATTGAAGTAGTTCTTGACTTGGCCGAGCGCTGCAAAGATACTAAGATAGGTAATCGCAAGCGCGCAAACCGCAAGCGATAGCCCGGCGTCCCCAAGCATCCGGCGGGGCCGCCAAGAGATCCGAAGCAGACGCCAGGCCTCGGGTAACCGCATCAATCCTTGGAGTTCCATCACTGCACCTCGTGCGCGGCCACCTGGAAGTAAATGTCCTCGATATTGCCGCGTTCTTCTTTGATCGCCATGACTCCGATTCCCGCGTTGACCAGGGCCGCATTGATCTCGGCGATCCGGCCGCGCTCGCCGATGAACGAGAAGCGGAGCACTTGACCTTCGGCCGGCTTCAGGCTCAGACCAGGCATTTTTTCCAACATCGCTTTCGCCCGGTTGACCTCGCCGGCCACCTCAATCAAGACCTGATGGTCTCCGCGCAGGTGCGACATGATTTGCGCCACTGATCCGGTAATCCTAAGCACGCCTTTCTCCAGAATTCCGACTGAGGTGCAGAAGTCCGAAAGCTCGGGCAAGATGTGCGAACTGATGACCACGGTCTTGCCTTCGCTTTTCAGGGTGCGCAAAATTTCCCGCATTTCCATGCGCGCTTGAGGGTCAAGACCGGAAAGAGGCTCGTCCAGCAAAAGCACCGGCGGGTCATGGATCAGCGTCTTGGCAAAAACCAGGCGCTGGCGCATCCCACGGGAAAGTTCTGAAATCAACGCCTGTTGTTTGTCCTCAAGGTTGACCAGTTCAAGCAGCTTCCTGACTCGACCGCGCAAGACCGGCAGTTCAACCTTGTATGCCAAACCGAAATAGGTGAGGAAGTCCTCGACGGTCACCGATTCGTAAAGACCAAAGAAATCGGGCATGAATCCAAAGCGGCGGCGCGCTTCGAGCGGGGCCCGCTCGACGTCAAAACCGGCGACAGCAGCCGAACCGAAATCCGGCCTGAGCACGGTCGCCAGAATCTTCAATAAGGTGCTTTTCCCGGCGCCGTTCGGTCCGATCAGACCATAGATTTCGCCTTGCTCAACTTCCAGGTCCAATGCCGAAAGGGCCACTACCTGATCGTATTCCTTGCGGAGCTTTCTGGTGGCAATCATCTTAATTTTGCTCATCTTTTGTCCTCCTTGGCTTCTGGGTATGTGTCATTTATTAGTTCGCATAAGATATATTATGTAAAGTAAGATATGTTCCTGCTAATCTCCATTGAATCTATCCGGATTTAGCCGATGTTGTCAATTCCAAGCCTGCCTGTCGGCAACCCTCAATCACCTCTTCCAGCCCAAACGCTTCCACCGGGCCCAGAGCGCCGGAAGCCTTCAGCTTGCCTTTAAGAATCGCTTCCGCAAACCAGGTCAGCATTTCCGCGGTAAAGCTATAGCCATTCACGCCGAGGAACTCGCTCCGCGCGAGGAGCTTTCCGGCAGCATCAAAGCATTCGGCCAGGATCAGCGATTTCGCCTTCGAGCGCGCCTCTGCATCCGGTCCCTGGCCCCTGCTTGGAGGGACGCGTAACGTCATGGACCGCAACACGCTCTTGGCGCCCGGAATCTTCCGGAGCACCGACTGCACCTTTGCCGCTCTTTGCAAAGCTCGCGATCTTTTGCCGAACCATCCCAGGTAAACATTCACGTCCCGGAGTTGCGGGTAAAGGCGGGGCAAGGAATAATGCTCGCTGGACGAGATCGAGATGCCGAGCATGTCTTTGCCGCTCACTTGAAAAGCTCGAAGCCGCGTGCCGCTGGCTTGCTCGACCAGTCGGCCGGCTTGCCACATCAGGTCCGGCTCGGCCATGGCCGCGCGGGTCGAGGCTAACGTGCCCTGGCTCAGCTCGAACCGCCCGAGACTGAAATAGCCCACGTCCACCCGCACCGCTTTTGGCCCTGCCGCGCGCAGAGCCTCGGCTGCGGCGACATTGCCGGGAACGTAATCATAACCGCCCGCGGGGATAAGCGCGAGGCCCCCGGCTTTGGCCCTGGGCCCATAATTCTCAAAGACCTTGCGCACAAAACCCGGCTCGCCGGTGGAATCAACATAGTGCGCGCCTTTCCCTACGGCGGCCGCGATCGCCGCCTCGCCGTAAAGAGTAAAAGGCCCCACCGTGGTAACGAGCACGTCACCCGGCTTGACCAAGTCGGCCAGGGAGGTCGGACGATTCACGTCCGCCTTTGCCGTCTCCAAACCTCCCAGACGGCTGGCAAGATTGTCCAATTTCGCCGGATCGCGGCCGGCCAGGACGGGTTTGAGACCGCGCCTGACCATGGCTTCGGCCGCGAGATGGCCGGTATAACCGGTAGCTCCGAACAAGATTATTCGAGGAGACATCTAAGTTTTCCGGGCCAGAACCAACAGCCAGGGGAAGGCTCTCTTCCGGGTGCAGCTTCCCGGGAAATGGGGTTTCAATGCGGCCTGCAACTTCTCTTGCGTAAAAGAAACCACATGGTCCGGATGCTCGCCCCATGTCTTCCAGTTAGCCCCGATCAGGAAATTGGTCCCCTGGTAAAACGGCCACTCCGGCACGCTGACCAGGAAAAAATTTTTCGTCACTCTGGCCGCCTCCTGGATTACCAACTGATAGTCTTCCAGGTGCTCCAGCACTTCATTGGCCATGACCAGGTCAAAGCTGGCATCGGCCCAGCCGGTCCGGCGTGCATCCAACTGTTGGTATTGCGCGCTCGGGTTTAGAACCCGCGCCACCTCCAAGGCTTGCTGATCCTGATCCGCCCCGATAATCTTCAATTGCGGCAAGGACTTGAGCAGATAATAATCAACCATTCCTTCACCACAGCCCAGGTCCAGAACCGGCCCTGCCCTGCTCTGCCCGACTAACTTAAGAATTTGCTTGAGGAAATTGGCGATAACATATTGACGCACAAAGTTTTTCTTGAGATACTTGCTCGCGGTTTCCGGCCGGACCTTGGCCGCCAACTCGGGCCCGAGAATTTTATCCCAGTCCATGAGCTGGTTTACCTCTGGTATGGAGTGCGGCAGCTTGCTGCCGCTCTCAATTCTGCTGATTTTCGCGGCAGCAAGCTGCTGCACTCCATATAAATCTTCATTACCCTCTCAGCCTCCGGCGAACAATATCCAACACCAGCCCAGGCCGAGCCAAAAAAGGCAGGTACCGGCTGAAAAAACGAACCGGATGCCGGACCAGCAGGCTGAGATTATATCGCCAGAACCATCCCCGCCGCAAGCGGTGGAGTTCCTCCCGGCTCCACTCCGGCGTCTCAAAGCGGCCTTCAAAGTAGTCAATCGAATCGAACGAATAATCGTCCTGGATATAGCCTCTCTCCTTGCAAATGCGATACATTTCCGTGCCCGGCAGCGGGTTGGCGATAAAGCAGGAGATCCGATCCAGGTCCAGTTTGCGGGAAAAGTCCAGGGTATGCTGGATTTGCTCCCGCGTCTCGCCCGGAAATCCGATAATGAAGAAGCCGTAAGACCCTAGTCCCTTCCTCCGGATCCGCTTCGCCGCCTCCTCCACCTCCGGCAGCCTGGTGGGCTTGCGGATGATGTATCTAAGCACGTCCGGGTCGCCGCTCTCGACCGCCAGAGTCAGCTCATAGCACCCGCTGGCCTTCATCAAATCCAGGAGCTCGTCATCCAGGTGCTTCACGTGAATCCCGTTGGGCGTGTTCCAGGTCACGTTGAATTGGCGGGCGATCATGCCCTGGAAAATCTCCTTGGCCCGGGCCTTGTTCGCGGTCAGGTTGTCGTCAAAAAACTTGAATTCCCGGATGCCCAGCTCGCTCACCAGGTACTCCATCTCCTCGAGCACGTTCTCCGCCGAGCGGGTCCGATAGACATTGCCCCAAAAATTGGTGGACGAGCAAAACGTGCACCGGTACGGACAGCCGCGCGAGGTGATCAGGTTCATGAACGGTTTTCGCTGGTAAACAATGCCCATGGGCAAGCTGATGGCGAAGTATTTTTCCAGCGGGAACAGCTCGCGCGCCGGGAAGGGGATCTCATCCAACTGGGCCGGCAGCCGGTCCGGGGCGACCACGATCCGGCCGTTCCGGCGATAGGCCAGGCCGGCGATCCCCTCCGGCCCCCTGCCCTGCTGCGACGCCGTCACCAGCTCCCGCAGCGTGAACTCGCCCTCCCCTCTTGCCACCAGGTCAAGCTCGGGATGGGCGAGAGAGGATTCGGCCAGGAAAGTCGGGTGCGAGCCGCCGGTGATGGTGAGGATCTCGCGGTCCACTCGCTTGGCCGCGTGGCAGACTTCGAGCACGTTCTGGAACTGGCTCGAAAAAATGCAGGAGACGCCCACCAGGTCCGGCTGATATTCCGCGATCCGCTTTTCAATTTCGGCAAAGGAAAGCCCATAGCGGAGATACCCCTGCCCGGTCCTTTCTTCATGATGGTAGCCCTCCACCGCGGCATCCAGCACTTTGACCGCGCAGGCATCGCGCAGCACCGCGGCCAGGTAGGCCACGCCCAGCGGCACCTGGCACTGCTTCATGCTCTGGGGCGAGAAGGTCACCGGCGGGAAGATCAGGAGCGCTCGCTCGATTTTTCTCACGGCCTCAGCTATTCCCCTCGGTTTCAATTCTATGCTATTCTGGACGGCCAGGCAATGGAAGGAGTACAGGACTGTCCATTTCAAAATTCAGGTTTGCGTGGGGCCTTGCCCTTTTCCTGATCTTGGCCGTCCAAGCGAAAGCACAAGACCTATGCTCCGAGCCGGTGCCGACCGCCTCCGGCCCGGTCGCCGGCAAAAGCGGAACCGACACCGCCACCTGCGCCTGGCTGGGTATCCCCTATGCCGCCCCTCCCGTGGGCGAGCTCCGCTGGAAAGCGCCGCAGCCGATGCCGCCCTGGACCGGCGCCAGGCCGGCGCTCGAATACGGCTCCCAATGCATGCAAAAGCCGATGCTCGGGCTCAAAGACGCGCGCAACTCGAAGGGGATGTCCGAAGACTGCCTCTGCCTGAACGTCTGGCGGCCGCAAAAATCGGGAACCTTTCCGGTCATGGTCTGGATTCACGGCGGCGCTCTCATGTTCGGCAGCGGCCAGGGTTATCGCGCTGACCGACTGGCCGAGTTCGGCGACGTAGTGGTAGTGACCATCAACTACCGGCTCAACATCTTCGGCTTTTTCGCCGCCCCGGAGCTCCGCGCCGAAGACCCTAACCGCAGCACCGGGAATTACGGATCGCTCGATCAGGTCGCCGCGGTGCGCTGGGTGCGCGAAAACATCGCCAGCTTCGGCGGCGATCCCGCGAACCTGACTATTTTCGGCGAATCCGCGGGCGCCTACTCCGTCTGCACCCTCCTGGCCACGCCTCTGGCCCGGGGCTTGTTTCAGCGCGCCATCCTGGAAAGCGGCAGTTGCCAGGGCAGCTCAGACCCGGAGCCCAGCTACCAGGCCGTCCCCGGCGTCGCCGCCAAGCTGGACTGCGCCGGCCAGGATCTAAAGTGCCTGCGGGCGGTGCCGGCCCTGAAGCTATTGAACCGCGGCAGCGGAACTGCGCTCAACTCGGGATTCCCTTTTAACCCTCACCATGACGGCTATTTCCTGAGCGCCACTCCGCTTTCCATCATTCGCTCCGGCCATTACAATGCGGTCCCCTTCCTGGCCGGAACCAACCGCGATGAAGTGGATGCCCTGGTCTTCTTCCTGCCCGAACTCCGCAAGGCGCGGCCAGACCAATACCCCTCGATTCTCCAAAGCAAGCTGGTCCTTTCGGACCAGGAGACCAAAAAGCTCTTGGCGCTCTATCCGCTGGACCAATACCGCAATCAGCCGAAAAAAGCCTTTGGCAAAATTCTTACCGACGCCGCCATGACCTGCCCCACTTATTTCGGCCTGGCCGCGGACGCCGCTCACCAGCCCGGCGCTTATTATTACCGCTTCGACTACAACCAGACCCGGTTCGGCAAGCACCTCGGCGCGCTCCACTCCCTGGAAATTCCCTTCGTCTTTAACCAACTCGACTGGGGCGGATTCAAGCAACTTTACAAGCGCAAAAATCTCCCCGCGGCTCAAAACCTGTCCAAAACCATGATGGGCTACTGGACCAACTTTGCCAAGACCGGAAACCCCAACGGCCCCGGCCTGCCCGAATGGCCCGAACTCAAACTCGATCATCCCGAGGTGCAGGTGCTGGATACTTCCGTTCGGACCGAGCCAGCCGGCGTGGTCGAGCGGTGCAGTTTCTGGGACGAATACTTGCGGTCCCATCCGCAGCTCACGGACACTCTGCTGAAGCCGAAGGAGAAAAAATAGTCTCCTCCGCAGCGTAGGGGCGGGTTTCAAACCCGCCCCTGCGAGGACCGGATGATACAAACACAATGAGGAGGTGTGGGAATGATGCGCAAACTTTTATTCGTGATTAGCCTGATCGCGGTCCTTGCCGGCGCCGCCTCGGTAGCGGCCGGCGACCTCTGCTCCGAACCCGTGCCCACCCAGTCCGGCCTGGTGCAAGGGCAAAACATCGCCGACACCGCCACCTGCGCCTGGCTCGGCATCCCTTATGCCGCCCCGCCGGTCGGCGATCTCCGCTGGAAAGCGCCGCAGCCGGTTCCGGCCTGGACCGGAGCCAGGCCGGCGCTCGAATACGGCCTTCAATGCATGCAAAAGCAGATGCTCGGCCTCAAAAACGTCCGCAACCCGAAAGGCATGTCCGAGGACTGCCTGTATTTGAATATCTGGCGACCGCAGAAATCGGGGAAGTTTCCCGTGATGTTCTGGATCCACGGCGGCGGCTTTGTCTTCGGCAGCGGCAAGGGCTATCCCGGCGACCGCCTCGCCGCTTTCGGCGACGTGCTCGTGGTCACCATCAACTACCGGCTCAACGTCTTCGGCTTCCTCGCTTCTCCCGAACTCCGCGGCGAAGACCCTAACGCCTCCACCGGCAGCTACGGCTCGCTCGACCAGGTCGCGGCGCTGCGCTGGGTCCGCGACAACGTCGCCAAATTCGGCGGCGACCCGGACAACGTCACCATCTTCGGCGAATCCGCCGGCGGATGGGCCGTCTGCCACCTGCTCGCCAGTCCCACCGCGGCCGGCCTGTTCCAGCGCGCCATCCTGGAAAGCGGAAACTGCTTTGCCAGCGCCAGCCTCGAAACCGGCTATCAACAAGAGCGCCGCATCGCGGCCCTGCTCGGCTGCCAACCCGATGACTTCAAGTGCCTGCGGGCCGTGCCGGCCGAAAAACTTCTAAACCAGGGCGTCGAGAGCATGCTCAAAATCGGCTTCAACTTCAAGCCCCACCATGACGGCTACTTTCTGAAGGACACGCCCCTGGCCACGATCCGCAGCGGAAACTACAACCGCGTCCCCTTCCTCGCCGGCAGCAACCGCGACGAAATCAACGTCATGGTCAACTTCCTCCCCTCCCTGGCCCATGCCTCGCCCCATCAATACGGCCCGCACATCCAACGCCGCCTCTTGCTCTCGGACCAGGAAACTCAAACCCTCCTCCATGCCTATCCTCTAAGCCAATACCACAACCGCCCGAAACAAGCCTATGCCCAGATGCTCACCGACGGCGACCTGGGCTGTTTTACCTACCTGGGTCTGGCCGCGGCCGCGGCCCACCAGCCCAACACCTATTACTATCGCTTCGATTACGACGACATGAAATACGGAAAGCGCATCGGCGCGCTCCACTCCATGGAGGTCCCTTTTGTCTTCAACAACCTGGACCGCGCCGGATTCCAGTCGCTTTACTCCGAAAAGAATCTGCCCGCGGCCCGCGAGCTTTCCAAAGTGATCATGGAATACTGGACGAATTTTGCTAAGACCGGCGATCCCAACGGGCCTGGCCTGCCCGAATGGCCCAGGTTCGCGCTGGATTCGCCCCGGGTTCAAATTCTGGATATTGGCGTGCGGACCGAAACCGCAAACCTGGCGCCCCGCTGCGAGTTCTGGGATCAATACGTCAAGACCCATCCCCCGCTCAACGAGAGTCTGGGCAAGCCGCGGAAAACCCGATAGTTCGATCCCTGCACCTGAAAACGGCTCGGTTCCCGGAGCCGTTGCCAAACTTACTCCCCGGTAATCTCCACGTTCGGCATCGAGACCGTGGAGCCATAAAGCAAATTCAGGACCGGATCAGGCTTCGGCACCCACACCTTCACCTCAATCGGCCCGGTCCCGTCCACCCGCAGCACCATCTGCGCCA